>PVMS01087235.1_pt1 | contig 10870 bp, 3 predicted proteins | sample 1853461 | NCBI WGS metagenome assembly PVMS01 (sample SAMN08582032, study PRJNA380276) | Marine sediment metagenome, whole genome shotgun sequencing project. | isolation source: ocean sediment barecode stripped | collected 2017
GCAGGTCTTCTGCGGTCGCACTTGAGCGTACCGCAACATCGGCTTCCTCATGCTTTGAACGTTCGCAAAGTTCCTCGTATGCTTTCGCAATTGCGGCAGACAGATCACCTGGCCATTTGCCCGAGAGAATGACCTGGCGAATGGTTTCTCCAGCTGCAGAAAGAGACAATACGCCATCCTCCAATTGGGCCAGCGTACCCTCTATGACTGTTTTGAACCCGTTAAATTCTATGAAGTTCCAATAAGCATTTGACGTTGTGGCAAAACCTGCCGGGATGCGGATGCCTTTTTCTAAAAGAGCACCAATCATTTCACCTAACGAAGCATTTTTGCCGCCGACCGTTGCCACATCAACGCGAGAGCATTCTTCAAACCAGACAACCAACTTCGATGGCGCGGTCATTTTCTCAGCTCCAATTCGATTAGTTCAATGCTCGGTTGACCTCCAGCATACTACTTTTTAAGAATCGCCATTTGATTATGGTCAAACATGCGAGGAAAATTACAGTCTTCGCCAGTCCACAAGGCAACAACTTGTCTTGAGGATACTAGTTAAGGGTAATTCCTTGAATATTTTGATTTTGATCAATCCACTGGGGAAGAGAATGGTGTAAATATTTTTGTAAGTGTTACAAATATTCTAACCTAATGATCTAATCTTTTTGACACATGCTGTGGGCTGTATCAAAATATACATAATAGTAATGCCCGACAAGGCTATTGAGTAAGAGGCCGTCACGCACTCAAAAAAACAGGGTCGGTTCCGATGGTAATAAACGTAACTCATGTGACAGCTTGCGTAGATTCCTCTCCGTTGTCGGCGAAAGTTATTCAACATGCCAAAGCTATTGTCGAGATATTCGGCGGTGCACTTTCGTTGATTCATGTTATTGAGCCGGAGAAACTGCCACATGCCCCATCGGATCCTGTGGAATGGGATATGCGTCGGCTCGAAGCAGAGACGTTTATTTCCGGCCTCGCGCGTGGGTTTAATTCGAAGTCTGGAACCGTGGAAACCAAAATACTGGAAGGGCACTCGGCTGACCGGATTTGCGGAGTTTTGCCGGACGATGAAGAGGGCATCACCGTGCTTTGTCGAAGCAAAGACGAACAGCGCGTTAAATTCGGTGACACCACCCGACGAGTCATGGAAATTTCTACTGGTTCAATTCTGTTGGTCCCGGCAAGTGTTCCAACATTAAATCGGGTCAAATATAAACGTGTACTGGTCCCTTTAGATGGCTCGTCCAGAGCGGAAAGCGCTGTTCCCTATGCGGTCAGGATTGCTCGTGCACATAATGCGGAATTGATTCTGGCGCATGCCACGGCTGAGCCGGATTTGATGCACGGAGATCCACCTAACGTGGAATATAATGAACTGAGAGACCGACTTATTCGGCGCAACGAACGTGCCGCACGTGAATATCTTGTTAAAATTCTTCACCAACTTCATGACTGTGGCGCCAATGTTCGTACGCTGGTTCTCAAAGGCGAAGACGCGCGGCGTTTACTTGTCCGGGCGATTGGCGAACAAATGACCGACATTGTTGTACTGACAGCATACGGGAAAAGCGGCTTTGCCGACGTTCCTTTTGGCAGTGTCACCAGTTTCGTTATGGCTCAATCTAGCGTTCCGGTTTTAATGGTGCGCCACGTCGAAAAAAGCGGAATTGATCACCTGATTTCCCTGACCGGATCAAATGGAGTGCGACTTCCCGTCGGTCATGTGAAATGATCAACCATGGCGATATCAAACCGGAAATTAATCCTGATGATATCGCACGTGCATTGGCGGCAACGCATAATTCCCTGTCAAGCGCCTTGCCGAGCCTATCAATATATCGACAATTACCGAAAATCTCAACATGGCTTGATCTTGTCCGTACCTATTGCGAATACCCGGACCCCGCCCATTCCAGAGCTGCAGATTGGTTGTTGGACAATGACTATCAGATCTTGCGGGCAATACGTCAGGTTGGGTCGGATTTGCCGGAAAATTTCTTCAACCGGTTGCCTGTAACCGCAGATAAACACGATGGCGGTACTCCGCGTATCTTTGAGATAGCCCGATCTCTTTTGGGCGAGACCCGGCTGCAACTGTCGTTACAAAATATTGTCCGCTACCTGATCATCTATCAGAAAGTCACTACTTTATCGACGGCCGAGCTCTGGGCACTTCCTTCAATGTTGAGGTTGGCGTGCCTGGAAGTACTGGTTGTCTCATTTCACCAACTGAATGAAGACCTGAAACTGCCGTTTGAGCTCCAGGGAATTGCCTATGAAGGCCAATTATCTGATCCCACAGACCAAATAGCAAAGGCGATCGGCAATCTGGCCATCATCCATGCGATCACCTGGCGCGATTATTTCGATCAAACAAGTCGCGTCGAGGCAATCCTTAAAGGCGATCCAGCCAGAGTTTACGCTCAAATGGACTTTGATACCCGCGACAGATACCGCAAAGTGGTTGAAGCACTATCTGATGGTTCTAATTGTACAGAGGAAGAAATTGCCGAACATGCAGTTGCATTTGCCAGTGCAGAAGCTGGCGACCTGCGACGTGGCCATGTGGGTTTTTGGTTGATCGCCGAAGGTCGAGCCCAATTGGAAGCACTGGCACATTACCGTCCGACTATCCGTGAGCGTATATCCCGATGGGCATTGACCTATCGTCGTTCCCAATATGCACTGGCCCTAATATTGGTTGTTTTTGCCGCCTTTATTATTCCGGTCATCCACCTGTCCCTCAGTGAGGCCAGCCTGTTGGCATGGATTATCGGAATTTCTCTGTCGTTTCTTCCAGCAACCGTACTCAGTATCTCGCTAGTTCACTGGTTGATCACACTTCTGGTGTCGCCAAAACAATTACCGGCCCTGGATTTCAGCAAAGGTATTCCCCACGATTGTATCACCGCAGTAGTTGTGCCCGTTATCGTCTTTGAGCCAGGCGAAGTGCACGAGATCGCAGAACGACTCGAGATACGATGGCTGTCCAATCCCTCACCAAGGTTGCGATTCGTCATTCTCAGTGATTTTGGCGATGCAGAACAAGAAACCCTTCCTGAAGACAAAATCATCGAGCAGGAATTGGTCTTGACAATTCGCAATCTTAATAAGCGTCATGGTGGAGCAAAGAGCGGGCCTTTCTATCTGATGCATCGCAACCGTCGATACAATCCTGCCCAGAGCTGTTGGATGGGCTGGGAACGCAAGCGCGGTAAGATTGAACAATTCAACCGTTTTGTGCTCGACGGGAACGCCGACGAATTTGCCATCTGCGAGGGCAATCTGGCCAATTTGAGCAAAGTCCGTTTTGTGATCACCCTGGACGCCGACACGATGCTTCCGCCCAATGCCGGTGCCCGCCTTGTTGGAACGCTTGCTCACCCATTGAATACTGCAAGGTTTGACCCAAACAGCGGAGAGGTTATTGCCGGTTACACAATAATACAGCCACGCATTGAGCTGCTCCCCTCAGGCGACAACGAGACACTTTTCTCCCATCTGCGCGCCGGCGACACGGCTATCGATATTTACACCCATGCGGTGTCCGATGTTTATCAAGACCTGTTTGGCACGGGAATTTACGTCGGCAAGGGAATTTACGATGTCGTTGCTTTCCACCGCGCTATGGAAGGCCGGGTGCCTGAAAACGCAATACTGAGCCACGATTTGTTCGAGGGTCTTTTTAGTCGGGCAGCGCTGGCGACAAACATCGTTCTCTACGAGAGTTTCCCATCGACTTACGCCGATCACGCCATGCGCCTGCACCGGTGGATACGCGGTGACTGGCAATTGTTTCCCTGGCTCAGGCGCAAGGTTCGAAAAGCAAACGGCGAGTTTGAAAATAATAAACTCTCGATACTCTATCGATGGGAGATTATTGATAATTTACGCCGCAGCTTGATACCGCTGGCCTTGCTGTTGTTTCTCATCTGTGGATGGGTTGTGTTGCCGGGCAATGCCTGGTTATGGACATTGCTGGCGGTAGCGGCGCCTGGAATCTATTTGGTCAGCGAAGTGTTTGTCGGCCTCACCCGCTTTTGGAAACGAGGGTATCTGGGAAATCTGGTACATCGTCTGACAGAACGCGGTGGCAGCTGGTTTCTTGCGATCACTTTCCTTGTCAGCGACACGCTCATATCACTTGACGCTGTTTTCCGAACGCTCTGGCGGTTGTCGTTCAGCCATCGCAATTTATTGGAATGGCACTCGGCCGCGCATTCAGCCTCAATCGCTCCCTGGCAGGGAGCCAGGATAGCCGCATGGCGGCTGATGTGGCCCTCATCGGTTATTTCCCTGCTGTTGGCCGTCGAGTTGTTGTTATATGATCGCCCGGCATTGGCACCTGCTGCGCCAATACTTTTTTTATGGTTCATTGCGCCTGAAATAGCTGTATGGACAGGTAAGCCGCGCAAAATAAGAAGAGAGGCGCTTGATGATGAACAGTCCAAATTTCTGATCCGTGTCGCCCGCAGAACCTGGCACTATTTCGAAACCTTTGCGGGCCCAGAGGACAACTGGCTCCCGCCTGACAATTTTCAGGAGGATCCAAATGGCAAAGTCGCGCGCCGAACTTCTCCTACCAATATCGGATTTTATCTGACTTCAGCTCTTGTTGCGCGGGATTTTGGTTTCATTGGTACGGCGGATTTCAATTCGCGTGCCCACCATGTTCTCGATTCAATGAGGCGAATGGAAACCTTTCGGGGACATATTCTCAATTGGTACGATACGGGTAATCTGCGGCCGCTTGAACCGCGATACATATCAACCGTTGATAGCGGCAACCTTGCAATCTGCTTGCTTGCGTTGAAGCAAGGCAGCATCGAAACTGCATCAAAACCTGTTGTTGACAGCAAGTTCTGGGAGGGGCTGGCTTGCAATCTGGATATCCTGATTGAAATGGTCCAAGAGCTTTCAAAATTCGATCTGAATGCACTTCGGCGCCACACGAAATTATTCCGGGATCGATTTTCCGCAGCCGCACGCCTGCCCGAACAATGGCAAGCGATAGCCCAGGACCTCGCCGACAACCTCTGGCCGGAGTTTGAATTGACCATCAATCGGGCAGTGGCCATGTCCAAGCCGGTTCCACCTCGGATTTTAAAGGAAATCGATGTCTGGCTGGAGCGGTTTCACCATCATCTTCATGTGCTGCTGCGCGATCTGGATGCTTATTTTCCATGGCAGTCATTACTCATGAACCCGCCTCCAGGTCACGATAGATTGGCAGATGAACTCCTGCAGTTCCTTACTCCGACGATTTCCATGGACGCCTTCCAGACCACTCGCGAGGGGGCTTTGAAACTGTTCGCCGATGCAATGGCGAAAAGCGCAGCAAAATCTGAAACACTGCAATGGTTGACGGGGTTGAAAGCTGCCATTGAGAACGGGTGCGCACGTCAGAAAAAATTGCATCTGGACCTGCTGGAACTTGCCGACCAGGCGCATTCGACCGCGTTTAATATGGACTTCAAATTCCTCTATGATCGCGATGTGCGATTGTTCCGCATCGGGTACAATCTGAGCAGCGGCCAATTGGATACCAACCACTATGATTTGTTGGCATCGGAAGCCCGCCTTGCCAGCTTTTTTGCAATCGCCAAGCATGACATTCCACTTCAACATTGGTTTTTTCTTGAACGCCCGGTGACACGATTGCGCGGAAAACCAACCGTTCTTTCCTGGAACGGTTCGATGTTTGAATACCTTATGCCGCCGCTGTTTTTGCCTAGAAAACGCGACACGTTGTTAGGCGAGAGTGAATCAACGGCTGTGGAATATCAACGTCGATATGCGCGGGAGCGTGGCGTTCCCTGGGGTATTTCTGAATCGGCATTTGGCGTCACCGATGCGGAAGGTAATTATCAATACCGGGCATTTGGAGCGCCTGGCTTAGGGATTCGTCGCGGCCTTACTGAAGACCTCGTTATCGCCCCTTACGCAAGTGCTCTGGCGTTGTGTGTCTGGCCGAACGCGGCTGTGCAGAACCTGCAGCGCCTTCGCCAAATGGGTGCTGAAGGTCTATACGGATTTATCGATGCAATGGATTTCACACCGAGCCGTGCTCCCATGAGCAATGGTTTCACACCAGTACAAACCTACATGGCACACCATCAGGGCATGACCATTGCCGCAATCGCCAACGTGCTCGATGAGGATATCCTCGTCAGGCGGGTTTTTTGCGACAAAAAACTGCGGACAGTAGAGCTTATTCTTCAGGAGCGAATTCCTTGGGATGCTCCCATAGAGGAGGGCCACATTGGAGAGGACTGGGAACCACACCAACAGGTGGCGCCCCTGGCAAATCTTGCCCCTTGGAGCCCGTCATCCGCTTCCAGAATTCCGCAGCTGCATGTGATCGGCAACAGCCGGATGGCGATGTGTATGTCAGAGGCTGGTGGGGGCGGATTGTCCTGGCAACAAACTGCGCTTACGCGCTGGGTGCCAGACGCAACCCGAGATCAATTCGGGTACTGGATTTATGTGCGGGATGCGAACACCGGCAAGCACTGGTCTCTTGGGCGACAACCCACTGGTACAATCGCAAACGATGCAAATACTGTTTTTCATCAGCACATGATCGAAATTTCGCGCAGGGATCATGACATTACGGCGAGAATGGTATGCACAATAGCTCCCAACGATGATGTTGAAGTGCGACGCATAACCTTGTTCAATGAAGGCGATAGCGAGCGCACCATTGAGTTAACCAGTTATGGGGAAGTCGTGCTGGCACCTCCCTTGGAAGATGAACGGCATCCCGCTTTCAGCAAATTGTTTGTCAACAGTTCCTATCTTCCCGAATATGACGGCCTCCTGTTCGAGCGCCGGCCGCGCAGACCGGAGGTTAAACCACCGGTTTTGCTGCACAAGCTGGTTTCAGATGATCGGGCTATCAAGATATCGAATTATGAGACAGATCGTAAAAAATTTATCGGTCGAAATGGCGCCATGAGCCATCCAGACGGCCTGGAAACCGGTCTCTCGGGCACAACCGGCTGGACGCTTGATCCGATTATGTCTTTGCAGGTGCATATTGGGTTAAAGCCATTTGAAACAAAAGAATTTGCATTTGTGACCATTGCTGGTAATTCTCGTAATGAGGTGCTGGAATGCTCAATGCGGTATGATATGCCTTCGCTTGAGGGCGTTTTCCGCGACGCTTTGCGCCACGCATCAAGAGACGTGACCAGACTTGGAATCGAGCCGTCCCGATTGCCGCAATTGCAGGCTCTTTCTTCGCTTCTGCTCCAGCCATGTGCCACATTGCGTCTGCCACAATCTTCAGTCGTTGCAAGTTCCCATGGCCAGCCTGCGCTTTGGCGTTTTGGAATATCGGGTGATCTTCCCATTTTGCTTCTACGCATGGGCGACGAGAAAAATTCTGGCCTTCTGGAGATACTTGTTCGTGCGCAACAACTCTGGCGCCGGGGCGGATTTCACATGGATTTAGCGGTTCTTCGAACAGGCCCAGTGAGCGATGAGGAACCGGTGCGTGAACGTATCCTCTCAATTTTGAGAGATGCGCACGTTTACGGTTTTCTTGGCAGGAGGGGAGGAATCCACCTTCTTTCAGTGGGGCAAATGGATGCCGACATTCGACATGCGGTTGAAGCTGCAGCGCATGTAGTCCTTGATGCGGGCAGCGATGATCTGAACCAAATGCTTGATAAAGTTCTTGAACGCCGGGCTCCGCCACCCCATTTTGAACCTGCCGCTCCGATCGAGTATGTGCCAACCGCACCGGTAAAAAGGCCCGAAGGCTTGATGTTCGACAATGGGTATGGTGGCTTTGATGCAGCAACCGGTGATTATGTTATCCATCTTGAACCCGACCAAAAAACACCATCGCCCTGGTGCAACATATTGGCCAATGACACATTTGGTACGATCGTGAGTGAATCAGGGCTCGGCTTCACCTGGGCCGTCAACAGCGGCGAAAACCGGCTGACGCCATGGTCTAACGACCCCGTGGCAGATATGCCGGGTGAAGTCGTCTATCTGAGGGACGAATCAACAGCGGATGTGTGGAGCGTTACGCCAGCGCCGCTTGGGCAAAAGACGGCCTGTCAAGTTCGTCATGCTAAAGGATACACCAGCTGGAGGCAGAACAGCCATGCTCTTGAGCAGGAGTTGTGCGCGATGGTGCCCACAGATGATCCGGTAAAGATCGTCAGGCTGAGATTACGCAACCTCACATCAAGCGACCGCAGGATAACCGCAACATATTATGCGGAGTGGCTGCTTGGGGCACTTGGAAGCATTGCAAAGCCGCATATCGTCTGCGAATACGATGCGGCCCGTCACGCAATATTAGCCAATAATGGCTGGAATCCTGAATTTTCCACCCGTATCGCTTTTCTCTCTGCATCGCGCCCGCCGCACAGTGTTTCGGGAGATCGCTATGATTTTCTGGGAAAGGAGGGCAGTCCGGAAAATCCCGCCGCTTTGCGGCAATGGGATCTTGGCGGTTCGTTTACATCGGGCGGCGATTCTTGCGCCGCCTATGAAGTGCACCTTGACATTGCGGCGGGTGAAACCGCTGAGGTGGTTTTCGTACTGGGCCAAGGTGCTGACCGCACTGAAACCAACGCTCTGATAGACAAATGGAAAAATGCAGAGCGTGCCGGGAAAGCACTTGCGGAAATTGAAGCCTTCTGGGGGGAAAAGCTCGGTTGCGTGCAAGTGGAAACACCCGATATTGCCTTCGACCTGATGATAAATCGATGGTTGCCCTATCAGACATTTTCTTCCCGCATGATGGCGCGGGCCGGATTCTATCAGGCAGGCGGAGCCTTTGGTTATCGTGACCAGTTGCAGGATGCTTTGGCACTCATGCACAGTGACCCAAATCGTGTACGCAGACACATTTTATATGCTGCCCGTCATCAGTTTGAGCAGGGCGACGCCCTGCATTGGTGGCACCCTCCTTCAGGCCGTGGTGTGCGTACCAATTGTTCTGATGACTATCTTTGGCTTGCCTACGTCACCGCCCGTTATGTTGAGGCAACCGGCGACAACACAATTCTTCAGGAAGAAGTTGCATTTCTGAGGGGACCTGAACTTCGTCCGGACCAGCACGATATGTATGCCCAATTTGAGGTGGGGGAGAGGGCGACGCTGTTTGAACATTGCGCGCGCGCGCTCGACAAATCCATGGTAACCGGCAGGCATGGCCTGCCCCTCATGGGAACGGGTGACTGGAATGATGGCATGGACCGTGTTGGGGTCAAAGGAGAGGGTGAAAGCCTCTGGCTGGCCTGGTTCCAGATCAGCACCATCGGCCTCTTTACAAGCGTTGCAAGGGATTTGAAACATAAGACACGCTGCGAGCGATGGCGCTCTCACGCGATCAAACTGCGAGCGGCAATTGACAAAAATGGATGGGACGGTGAATGGTTTATGCGGGCTTTTGACGATCAGGGCGAAGCCTGGGGCTCACATCATGGTGACGAATGTCAGATCGATTCGATCGCCCAATCATGGAGTGTCCTGTCTGGTTCGACCATCGACGAGCGCACAAAAACGGCTCTCGCATCGGCGGCGCACAGACTGATCAGTGAACCTGAGCGACTGGTCAAACTTCTCGATCCGCCGTTCCATGAAACGGTACGGGACCCGGGATATATTAAGGCTTATCCACCTGGTGTGCGCGAAAATGGCGGCCAGTATACCCATGCCGCCGCCTGGCTGGGGCTGGCTTTTGCCGGATTGGGCGACGGTGACATGGCCTGGCGCATCTTCGACATAATCAATCCGATCAGCCGGACCACAACTAAGGTCGACGCAAATTTGTATGCGCGTGAACCCTATGTACTATCAGGTGATGTCAGCGCTTTGAGTTCGAATACAGGGCTTGGTGGATGGTCCTGGTATACCGGTTCGTCAAGCTGGACATGGCAACTGGGTTTGCAGGGCATTCTTGGAATACGGTTGAAGAAGGGTGCAATCCAGATTGATCCGTGTATTCCCAAGAATTGGGGGCAGGCAAAAATTACGTTCCAATCGCCTCGCGGAATTTTGACTGTCACAATTGAAAATCCCGAAAATGTTGGCAAAGGCATTGCCTGGGTCACAGTGGATGGGAAACGCAGCAAGGCAAAAACCATCCATTTTCCCGGTCACAACAAAATGCGTAATGTGTTTGTTAGGCTAGGTCAAAAAAAGGGAGTGTGAAGCTAGTGTTTCAAAAAATTGCCACATGCCGCCGACCCGTTGTGAGAATTGAATTTTGAAGTCCATCGCAGACGCCGCCAGATTTGATAAGTCCTTCAATTATATCAGATCTGGCAGTGCCTTTCAGAGAACGTGCAGGTAACCATATTCACTTTCTCAAACCCCGCCTTATGCCTATGCACCCTTCAGTTCTTCATCTGGCGTGTGGCGTCCGCTACGGGCCAGATGGTTCATACGGGCACGATGAAGTAATACGGCCTGCGCTGGCAAAACATTGCCCGCATCACCACGCCAAGTTTTCAGAGCCAATTGCTGTAGCGCCCGACCAAAGGAGAAACTGAGTTGCCATGGATGTGGCCCAATTGTATTCATGGCATTGAGGTTCTCTGTTGCTTGCAGTTCGCTCTGGCCGCCTGACAGGAACATCAGACCCGGCACGGCAGCCGGTACGCAGCGTCCCATGGTTCTCACTGTCAATCTGGCAACTTCTGACGGCATAGCCTGTATTGGACAGTCAAGTCCCGAGTGACCATATTCGGTTTCAGGAGCATCCCTTCCAGATGAACACTCTGTAAAATGAGTTGATCAAAAACCTCATGGAGAGTTGCCTCTGTCACATCAGCGCAGCGGTTGATGTTGTGAGAGCCGGCCATCAATACTTCCGGCTCGACGACAGGCACCAGCCCCA
>PVMS01110702.1_pt1 | contig 10869 bp, 10 predicted proteins | sample 1853461 | NCBI WGS metagenome assembly PVMS01 (sample SAMN08582032, study PRJNA380276) | Marine sediment metagenome, whole genome shotgun sequencing project. | isolation source: ocean sediment barecode stripped | collected 2017
CACTCCTATTATTAGGAGTGATGGTCAGCCAGGGAGCGGTGAAGTTTCTTGTGCTGACTTTTTTTGTCCCGCAAAATGTAGATTGGGGTCTACTAAAGGGGAGCCTCAGTGCACTCCAAAGTAAACCACTTCTCCGTTGGGACTTCATTTGATATGGGGTATACCTGTTATGAAATACTCAATTAAATTAACTTTAGTTACTCTTACGGCTGCGCTATTCAGCGTGACTGCTCTCGCTGGTAAAAACGGCAATGGCAACGGAGCGCCTTCAGGCTCACATTACAATCTGAATATCATTGGCGTTGAAAAAGGCAAGAAACCTGAAATGAAGGACAGTAATGGCCACGTTATTTTTGTCAAACTGGGTAAGACGAATCGTGTTACCACAAAGATCTGGTTGAAAGAAGGTCCATTCCAAGTTCTGGATGCAAACGGTACTGATAGTGATGGTGCAGCGTTCCAGCTACCTGCAAACGATTGCGAGGCGCCTTTAGATGCCGACGATGACACAACGATAGATTGCGATGACATAACAAACTACACCGTATGGGTAAGAGCATTGGGTAAGCCTGGTGGCTCAGCCATTATCAATACCTGTCGCTCAGATACGACCGACGTGTATGGCGATACCGCTGTTGACGAATACTGCTCGACCGAGTCAGTTGAAGTTACAAGCGAAACCGGCAGAGGCAAGAAAGTTTTTGACAATGTAACACGTGAACTGACTACGATCTGCGTTGACTATTTGGATGAGTTCGGAGAACTTGGTACTGACGGTGTTTGTGACTCTCGAGAACAACTGTTTGACTATATCGAAGATTATTGGTGGACCTATGACAATAATGGCTTGCGACTCGCGCAATTGCGCTTCTATATGAGCCCATAATTACCATCAAGCCATATTGCTTTAATATTAAGGCTGCGATCTACTCGATCGCAGCCTTTTTCTTTTCTACAGGTTGGGTCAGGTGAAAGCACAAAATTGGTTACATTTTCTGATGGGTCTGGTTTTGTGGGTGTTGGTCGCACCTGCTTCGGCTCAGGTCGATGACATCACCCCATCAGCAAGGCTCTCTTTTGGCCGGATCATGTTTGACCAGGAAATCGAACAGGCTATTGAGCTTAGCAGCCCTGCCAATCACCGCTTAACCGTTTCGAACATCCAACTCACAGCACCTCTGCTGGCACACGATATTCAAACTGTAATTAATCCCGGAGAGAACCTTCGATTTGTCCTGGCATTGGGTAAGGAAAGATTATTCGGTGAATATGAGGGTTCCATCAAAATCAATTTCGAGGAAGAAGGTGTTGAACCCATACTGCTCATGGTCGAGGGCTATATCGTCGCCCCAATTGAACTCAAACCCGCCCCGGCCTTCTACGTGGTGACAAACCAGGGTAAAAACAAAACTGCTTCCATCGAAATTATTAATCACCGCGAACACCCGCTCAATATCAAGCGTGCATATTCCAACAGTGATCGCTTCACTACCAGGCTTGAGACGATAACCCCCGGAGAACACTACCGCCTGGAATTATTGCTTGATGGTAGTGCCACCACAGGTGAGAAATCTGAAAAAATCATGCTGGAAACTGATCAGGGTAAGAGTGGGGGCATGTACATTCAAGCCAATACTATCATTCGGGAAAAGGTTTTCACCGCTCCAAAAATCATAGATATGGGGGCGCTGCCCAGGCGTGTGGCAACCGATACCGGTGCCGCCAAAAGCCTGGCGCAGATTCTGATGGTTTACCGTCCCGACACAACCGATTTCGAGATTGAGGCCGCTATTAACCTGGACTACATCACCATTGAAAGTGAGCGTGGTCCGGATGGTGATCGTTATCAGCTAACCCTGACCCTGACGCCTGAAAAAGTCGTGCCTGGAAAAATTGAAGGCGTGGTCAGAATCAAGACCAACGATGAGAAATACGACATCCTGGAAATCCCGATTACGGGTTACATCCTTGATTAAAGCAGCCCGGTCACCAACGCCAGTCCCACCGCAAACAACAAAACACCCACCAGCGTCTGAATACTGGTCATGGTTACTTTGTGCAGGAATCGTTTGCCCAGCAGCACACCACAAAAAGCAGAAAGTGCGCCGGTCATGACCAGAGGCCAGCCACTGAAGTCACTCAAATGACCACCGGCAGCGGTAAATAACGCTGCGTAAACAGAGAGCCGGGTCAGGTCGACGAGGAAACCAATGACCGCATTGCTGGCAACAAAGCGCTCGGTGCTTAAGCCGGATTTGGCAAGAAATGCGGATCTCAATGCACCCTGGTGGCCGGAAAGCCCGCCGAAAAAACCGGACAACGCACCGCCCAGGGGTAAGAACCGACGCTCAAACTCCAGTGAACGAAAGCGCGGCACCAATTCAAACAAGGCGAAACCAATCATCAGCAGGCCAATCACCAACTTGACCGGCTTGATTTCAAACACGGCTTTTTCGTTGACTTCATTCGTGATACCCGAACCTGACTGCGCAATCCATCCCAGTGCCATGGCCCCAAAGATTGCTGCGACAATGGCCGGCAAACCGAACTTAAATACGACTTCCCGGTCAGCGTGCCTGCCGAGCAGGGATACTTTGAACACGTTATTGGCGCCGTGCACCATGGCAGTCGCGACCACGGCCACCTCGGCCGGGAAAAACAGGGCGAAAACAGGCAGCAACAACGTGCCTAAACCGAACCCGGAGTACAGGGTCAGTCCGGCAGCGAATAAAGCAGCGAGCGAAACGGCAAAGTACGCGGTCATGGCTGATGTACCGTCAGAGCATGCGAGTTCCGTCAGTATATACCCAACGTAAGAAGCACGGAACACCAGGATCTGGCGCCTTTAGGCGAGTGGCACACCTGTGCCTTATAGGTAGTTAGCCGGAACCTGGATTATGTTTTCCGACAACATATAAATATCATCACCGTTGTTAATCAAAATACCGAAAGGACATTGATTTCTGACTACAAAATCCTCGAGCGTTCGCAGTTGATTCCGTGGCGTTGAATAAGAGGCCTTGACCTCGACCGGAATCGTGCCAAAGCGACCTTCTAGGACCAGGTCGATTTCTGCCTTGCTGCGAGTGCGGTAATAGTGGAAACGATGGGTGATCAGATGATCCTGTAGCCCTTTTAATATTTGTTCAATGACGAATCCTTCCCAAATTTGCCCATACTTTGGATGAGATTTTAAATCGTCAATGGAATGAATATTGAGTAAATAGCAGATCAGTCCCGTGTCACGGATATGTCCCCTGGACATTTTCACCACACTCTTGCTTTGGCTTTTTTCATAACTGTGCAACGTCCGCCACATGAAGGTACCCTCCATGATTTCGATATACTTTTTAACGGTAGGTTGTGACACACCCAAAGAACGGGAAAAATTGGAAAGATTAATGATCTCTCCCGAGGCAAAGCAAAGCATTTTTATAAAGCGTTGATATGCATCCAGGTTAAGTGTTGGAAACAGGCGACGAACATCCCGCTCTATATAGGATTGGATATAAGACTCCATCCACTGATCGAAAAAGAGTTCATTGCTGCTATTCAGAAATGGCTCGGGATAACCACCCGAAAGGCACTGGGCCAGTAATTCCGCGTGATTGTTCAACGGGGGCAACGCTTTCAGTTGCGCAAGTGATGACAATGATGTGTAAAAAGCTGAGGCAGGCTTGTCGAGGCCTTCATTCCAGCTGAATGTTCCCAGTTCGACGATGGCACAACGTCCCGCCAATGTTTCAGTAACATGGCGCAGCAATTGCGGTGAGTTCGAGCCACTAAGTAAAAACTGACCCTTACGATCCCGATGCCGATCTATCTCTACCCTCAATGCTTTGAATAGGGAAGGGGCTAGTTGGGCTTCATCAAAAACAAACGCACCTTCTGCCTCTCGAAATATCAATTCTGGATCATCGGAAACACGCTCGTAATCACTGCGGCGCTCCAGGTCAAAAAAATTCGCGTCCGGCAACAGAGCTTTTAGCAGGGTTGATTTGCCCACCTGTCGTGCACCGAGCATCACAACGGCGGGAAAATTATCCAGTAATTCAAGGATGAATTTCTGAATATTTCGAGTTTTAATATGCATATTTCAAAGTATAGATTTGAAATATGCATATGTCAACGCATATGAATCCATCCACTGCGGGCGGCGAAAGGTCGGCGTTATTTCGCCTGCGCCTCGACTTCACGCCAAACGCGCATCAGGTTGCCGCCCATAATGCCGCGAATAACATCGACCGAATACTCACGCTGGAGTAATTCCTCAATCAGGCCCGGGTAATAGGAAACATCTTTCATGCCTTCGGGCAGGCTGTCGCCGACACCGTCAAAATCCGAACCGATACCGACATGTTCGGCACCGACCAGCTTGATGACATGCTCAAAGCTCGCAAGCAGGTCATCCATGCTGGCAAACGGGTAAGGATGCTCCAACCGGTAGTCCTTCTCAAACTGGCTGGCTTCATCACTGTGGTCATCAAGCCCATTCGCTGCAAGAAAAACGGATTGTGCCTCACCCATGGCCGTTCTCCAGTCCCGGGCTTGCTGACGCAGGAAGCCCGAACCGAAATTGATCTGGATAACACCCCCATTTTTGGCCAGTGCCTGGATCATTTCATCGCTCATATTGCGTTCCCAGCCGGGCGTGAAATGCCGTGGGGACGAGTGAGATGCGATCAGCGGCGCCTTGCTAAGCTCGATGACCTGGTAAAAGGCATCATCAGACACGTGGGAAATATCAATCATCATACCCACGCGATTCATCTCGGCGACAACCTCCTTCCCAAATGGGCTCAAGCCGTTCCAGTGGTGATTGTCGTCATAGGATGAATCGGAAATGTGATTACTTAAACCATGGGCAAGCGTGATATAGCGGATGCCCCGGTCAGCGAAAAACTGGATGTTTTCCAGCTTGTGATTAATGGGTGAACCATTTTCCATGCCCATGGCCAGGCCAATGCGGCCGCTTTGCATGGCCTTTTCAGCATCTGCCACTGAGCTCACCATCATGAATTTGTTCGGCGCACGTGCAACCAGTGCCTCGACGGAATCAATCAGTTGATTGGCCAGTTCATAGCTTTCATCTGCCGGGCCATTCTCAACTTCAAGGCTCGCCGGTGTGTAAATAGACATGAACGGCAGGTTTAGTCCGCCCTTGACCGCCCTTGGGTAGTCAAAATCCCCGCCTTTCGTTGCACCGGCCACATCAACCCAGCCGTTGTGCACACGATACGGCACATCAATATGGGTATCGGTGATCAGGTACTGCTTTGCGATCTGTTGCGACTGTTCTTTGAGTGAGCGTTGATCCGCCTGTAGCGGGCTCAGCAACAGCATCAGGCTTATAGCCAAGTGTATTCTCAGTATATTCATTGGGTATTCCTTCAAGATTTATACGTTTCCGGTATCCGGCAACAACTCATAATCAAGCATCCTGTCACCGTCAAAAATCCAGCGACTCTGAAACCGCTCGCCGCGCAACATCATCGGTATCCAGATGCGGTCATCCTCCCACATCTGATCATAGAGGATCCCATCCAGCGCCACCCACAATGGTTTTGCCTCGCGGGTCTCCGTCGGGACGCCTTCAAAATCTGCCGTCCGGTATACCCATACGTGGATTGAATAGCCATCGACAAACTGGAACCGGTGCTGGCCGCAATACTGTAAATTCGAAACCGTGATCTGCAGTTCCTCCCGGCACTCTCTTATGGCACAGGCTTCCGGGCCTTCACCCTGTTCAATTTTACCACCGGGCGCGTTGATCTTGCCTTTGCCCAAACCGGTCTTCTTGTTGATCAGCAGAACCTGACCGTCGCGAACGACAAATACTAACGTCGCTGGATCTTTGGCCTGCCAGGTATCCCAGTCAATGTCGGAAAGTTGCCTCACACCGGATCACTTTGATCTTCAGCCAGGCGCTGTCTGGCCACGCCCATGTAACGTGTAAACACGGATTCATCGTTATCAGCCACGGCAGTCATGAGGTCATCCAGCACCTTACGGAATTGCGCGCTCACTTCTGCGGTATTGTCATTGCCCTGTTGAATTTCGTAGTAAAGGTGCGGGTTCTCGTTGACCACCTGGGTAGCCACATTCAGCTGTGCGTTAAATGTCGAGCTGGAAATCTTTTTCAGCAAGGGCACCGCCTCGCCACTCTCGGCCAGGGCACCTGCAAAAGCGATGTTGACCAGGTGCGATAAACCCAGCACCCAGGCCATGACTTCATCATGCTCTTCCAGGCTAAGCTCAACGCAATCGGCGGCGGTATGAGAAAACAATGCACGCGCCTCACGCAACGCCTCGGCATCACCCATATCGACAAACAGAATGTGGCGACCTGACAAACCAACCTCATCCGGGCCAAACAAGGGATGCACTGAACATACACGGCAACCAACCTCACGCAGTGCGTCCAGCCCTTCGCGCATCGGACTTTTCAATGATCCAATGTCGAATACAAGACACTGCGGGCGGATTTCCGCCAGTTTAAGCAGGATGCCATTGCTGGGCCTCAGCGGGACCGCGACGACAATCAGGTCATAATCGCCCGTTACTTTCTGCCAGTCATCCACCCTTCGAAAGGGTGTATCACCCGCAGCCATATCTGCAATATCAACCCGGTAACCCACCATATCCAGGTAACGGGACATCCATACACCCATCCGTCCAAGACCACCAATGACGAGCGCCCTCTGTCCCTGGCCATGATCAGACTGCACCAGCTTGTGGGTTTCCTGGTTGCTGAGTGAATGGCGAATCAGAATCTGGAGTATGTCGCGTGCGACCGATCCTGCAAGGCCATGAGACTCGGCACGGGCGACGCCACGATCGATAACTTCGCGCTCACGTTCATAGTGTCGCAGCGGTGAGCCCACTTTAAGCTTGTGCTCTGCGATGGTGGTAACCACTGCCTGGCGTTCGGCGATCAGGTCGATGATGCCGGTATCGATCTCATCCAGACGCTCGCGCAATTCAAGCAGTTCTGCGGCTGTTAACGGTGAATCAGATGACATTTGCTTTACAGAATTTGCGTTTTCCCACTTGCAGGATTCCTTCGAAACCAACTTCGAGTTGCAATGAGCGGTCGGAGATTTTTTCGCCATCAATCCGTACGCCGCCTTGCTTGACCATGCGGAAAGCATCTGAATTACTGGACGTCAGGCCACACTGCGTCAATGCAGTGGCGATACCAATGCCTCCACCGCCGGTATCCAGTATCTTTTCCGGGATATCTTCAGGCATCGCGCCACCGCGAAAACGCGCAATAAAAGTTTCCCGGGCAGCATCGGCTGCGGCACGGTCGTGGAAGCGCGCAACGATTTCCTCACACAACAGGTACTTGATGTCGCGAGGATTGGCGCCGTCGGCAACCTGTTGTTTAAATTCGGCGAGTTCTTCATTGCTGCGGAAGCTCAACAAATCAAAATAGCGCCACATCATCTCATCCGAGATCGACATCAGTTTGCCGAACATCTCATCGGGTGCTTCAGTGATACCGACATAGTTATTCAGCGACTTGGACATTTTCTGCACGCCATCCAGTCCTTCCAGTAACGGCAGCGTGATGATGACCTGGGGCTGCTGACCGTAATGTTGCTGCAGATGCCGCCCGACCAGCAGGTTGAATTTCTGGTCGGTACCGCCCATTTCAACATCGGTTTTCAGCACAACGGAATCGTAACCCTGCGCCAACGGGTAAAGCAGTTCGTGCAAACCAATCGGCTGGCCGCTGCGATAGCGGCTCTCAAAATCATCCCGCTCCAGCATGCGTGCAACCGTATATTTTGCCGCCAAGCGGATCATTCCATCCGAGCCAAGCTTGTTGATCCATTCCGAATTGAAGCGAATTTTTGTCTTTTCGCGATCCAGCACCTTGAACACCTGGGTGGCGTAGGTCTCGGCATTTTCCTTGACCTGCTCCGGCGTCAACGGCTTGCGGGTTGCACTTTTGCCGGTCGGGTCACCAATCAGGCCGGTGAAATCACCGATCAGGAATGTGACTTCATGTCCCAGGTCCTGGAACTGGCGCATTTTGTTGATCACCACGGTGTGGCCGATGTGCAGATCGGGCGCTGTCGGATCAAATCCGACCTTGATTTGCAGCGCTTTGCCCGACTCAAGTTTCTTTTGCAGGTCTTCGATCTTGATGATTTCTTCGGTACCCCGGGCGATCAGTTCCAGGGCTTGCTTAACTTCGGTCATATGCGGTCCAGACTACATTAGTTTTACCAATGGCACATAGTGCATCAAGACGCGGCAAAATCACACTCGAAATTGTCCATCATGTGTTATCTTTACTCTCCATGCGCAATAAGAACTCCCTCGCCAAACTGACCGAAAAACTGGGCCAGTTTCACTACAGTCTGACCCGTACAAAACTACTCCTGTTTGCCCTTACCCTGATCATCATCGGATTTGCGCTCGGCGGCCTTGATAGCGATCCGGAAGGCGGCCCGGATGATGGAGAGGTCGCCAACAAGATCGTCAATCTGAACCTGCCCGAGCGGCAAGTGTTTCAAGCCGCCCCCGGAGTTACCACCGAAGCCGGTATGGAAATTGGCAGCATCGCAAGCCCCCTCGAAACCGAGCTTTGGGATGGTGTTACCGTACGCTCCGGCCAATCCCTGGACGCCATCTTCCGCCAACAGGGCTTCAGTATACAAACCCTGTTTGAGATCACGGCACTCAGCAAAGAGACCAAACGGCTAAAGAAAATCCGCCCCGGTGACCTGTTCGAATTCCAGCACCATGAAGATGGCTCACTCAAACGCATGCGCTATGCCGTTGATGAGGCCCACTACCTGATCATTGATCACGATGGTAAAAAGGCCGTCGCCAGCACCGAGGCGCGCGACATTATCACCCGCATCGAAGAAACCCGTGGCAGCATTTCCTCTTCCCTGTTCCTGGCAGGCAAACAAGCCGGCCTCAATGACGGCATGGTGATGAAACTCGCTAACCTGTTTGGCTGGGATATCGATTTCGTACTCGACATCCGCGAAGGTGACAGTTTCTTGCTGATTTATGAAAAGATCTATCGCGACGGCGGTTTCCTGCGCGATGGTGAAATCATCGGCGCAACCTTCGTCAACCAGGGTGAGAAATTCCAGGCAATACGTTTTGATATCGACGGCCAGGCACAGTACTTTGCGCCAGATGGCCACAATATGCGCAAAGCCTTTCTGCGTGCACCGCTGAATTTTTCCTACATTTCTTCCAGCTTCAACCCCAGGCGTTATCACCCGATTCTCAAGCGGGTCAAAGCGCATAATGGTATTGACTACAAAGCACCCAGGGGAACGCCTGTATATACGGCCGGCGATGGCAAGGTAATTCGCTCGGCCTACAATAAGTACAACGGCCATCACGTGTTTGTTCAGCACGCCAATAGTATTGTCACCAAGTACCTGCATTTCACCAAGCGCACGGTAAAAAAGGGCCAGCGGGTCAAACAAGGCCAGGTCATCGGCTACGTTGGCTCAACCGGGATGTCGCAGGCGCCGCATTTGCATTATGAGTTTGTGGTTAACGGCGTACACCGGAACCCGCGCACGGTGCCTTTGCCAAAAGCAGATGCACTCAAGGGCACACAACTGGCTGACTTCAAGCTGGTTTCAGCGCCCGTACTGACCCAGCTGAGCCGCCTGGAGTCTGCCTCGATGTACGCCAGTCAATGAGAGATGACCCCGGGAAAGACGAACAAAGGCAAGATGTACCCCGGCAAGATACACATTTTATTGGCATGCTGTCCGGCACCAGCCGTGATGGCGTCGATTCAGTACTGGTCAATTTCAGCCACGGCTCAATGAGCATACTGCACGCCTCTTGTGTACCTTACCCGCCGGCCATCAAACAAAAACTGGATCAGTTGCTTGAATCCGGAAAGCCACCGGCTGAAGCCGTAACCAGCCTGTTAGATGAAACCCTGGGTCGGTTCTTTGCCCGCACCGCGCAAAACCTGGTGCGCGAAGCCGGTATGGAAATGCGCGACATCCGGGCCATTGGCTCACACGGCCAGAATATCTGGCATGAACCCTGGGGTGAGAACCCGGTTTCGATACAGTTGGGCCGGCCAGATCTGATTGCCAAAAACACCAACACGACGGCCGTTGGCAATTTCCGTAGTGCGGACGTGCAGGCAGGTGGCCAGGGTGCGCCACTGGCACCTTTGCTGCACCAGGAAATCTTTCACAGCGAACAGGAAGATCGTGCGGTTTTGAACATAGGCGGAATCGCCAATCTCACCATCCTGCCTGCCAAAGGCGGGGTTGCAGGCTATGACTGCGGGCCCGGCAATTGCCTGATGGACACCTGGACCAGGCGCCATCTGCAAAAGGACTATGACGACAATGGCCGTTGGGCAAGCAAAGGCCAGGTGAATCCGGAGCTGTTGGAACGCCTGTTGAAGGATCCCTATTTCAGCCAGCCACCCCCCAAAAGCACCGGGCTGGAGCGCTTCAACGTATCCTGGCTGGACAGAGTATTGAATGGGATGCTGGCTGATTTCAGCATGCAGGAAGTGGACGTACAAACAACGCTGGCAGAACTAACCGCCGTGAGCGTTGCCAACAGCCTGCGCAACTCCTTCGAGCCAGCCCGATTGCTGGTCTGTGGTGGCGGTGTGCACAATGCCTTCCTGATGCGCCGCCTGGCGGCGGCCTTGCCGGATGTCATCGTAGAATCCACCGCCCGCTACGGCGTGGATCCCGACTGGGTTGAAGGCTTGCTGTTTGCGTGGCTGGCGCGCGAGCGATTGAATGAGCGCGTTCAGAATACCCCACCTGTCACCGGTGCCCGCAATCCCGTATTGCTGGGTGATATCCACCAACCCTGATCTGTTAATATTGGATTATTCATGTC
>PVMS01100168.1_pt1 | contig 10866 bp, 17 predicted proteins | sample 1853461 | NCBI WGS metagenome assembly PVMS01 (sample SAMN08582032, study PRJNA380276) | Marine sediment metagenome, whole genome shotgun sequencing project. | isolation source: ocean sediment barecode stripped | collected 2017
ATAAAAAATTTACTGAAGCGTTTTAAATACAGTTCACCAATGCAAGTGCCGGCAATAGAGAAAATCACTTTAAATATGGGCATTGGTGATGCAAAAAATAATCCAAAATCATTGGAGAACGCTGCCCGAGAACTAACCTTGATCGCTGGACAAAAAGCAGTTGTTACTCAGGCAAAAAAGGATATTTCAAATTTTAAAATTCGTCGTGGATTTCCTGTTGGCTGTACTGTAAATCTCCGTGCTAATCGCATGTATGAATTTTTAGAACGATTGAATAGTATAGCTTTACCGCGTACACGTGATTTTACTGGATTACCATTTAAATCCTTTGATGGCAGGGGGAATTATAATTTTGGTGTAAAAGAGCAAATAATTTTCACTGAGATTGACTATGATAAAATTGATGCCATTCGGGGATTCGATATTGCAATTATAACTTCAGCTAAAACCGACGATGAAGCATATTGGTTATTAAAAGAATTTGGTTTTCCATTGAGGGAAAAACCGCAGAAACAGGCGCAAGAAGCTGTAACTGAGGCAGAATAATGGCAAAAAAATCTTTAATAATAAAAGCTAAGAAACAGCCAAAATATTCCACACGACAATATTCACGTTGTGTTAACTGTGGAAGACCACATGGATATTTAAGACGTTTTGGTTTATGTCGCATTTGTTTCAGAGAAATGGCTCTGAAAGGTGAAATTCCAGGCGTAACAAAAGCTAGCTGGTAAAGGAGAAATTAAGTATGTCTATGACTGATCCAATTGCTGACTTTCTTACTAGAATTCGGAATGGCCTAGCTGCTGAAAAACGCTGGGTGGATGTACCGGCATCCAAATTGAAAAAACGTATTGCCTTTGTATTAAAGGAAGAAGGATATATTGAAAATTTCATTTTTATTACAAATGAAGATCGGGAAACTATTAGAATCTTTCTAAAATATGACTATCGCGGGAAACCCGTAATTGAGCATATTCAAAGGGTTAGTAAACCAGGATGCCGAGTTTATGTCGATTCGGGTAAAATTCCGCGTGTTTTGAATGGTTTGGGAATCGCAATTTTATCAACATCGAAAGGTGTTATTTCTAACAAAATCGCTAAAAAATTAAATACCGGCGGTGAAATTCTTTGCAATGTTTGGTAAGGTAAAATGTCACGAATAGGAAAAAATCCAGTAAATATACCCGATGGAGTTACCTTTGAACTTGGATCAGGATTATTCAAGGTCAAGGGGCAAAAGGGACAACTAGAAATAGTAATTCATCCTGATATGAAAATTACTGAGAAAGATCGACAAATTATTGTTGAAAGACCCAGTGATGCCGCCAAACATCGCGCTTTGCACGGCACAACACGCCAATTGATCAATGCAGCTGTTGTTGGTGTATCTGATGGTTTCTTAAAAGAATTAGAGATCATAGGTGTTGGCTATCAAGCTTTCATGCAAGGTAAACGACTCGTACTGCAGATTGGCTACTCGCATGAAATTATTTTTGATCCGCCAGAAGGGATTGAGATTACAGCCAAAAAAACTGCAATTTCCGTATCCGGCTGTAATAAACAGATGGTGGGAGAAGTAGCTGCAAAAATTAGATCTTTCAGAAAGCCGGAACCTTACAAGGGTAAGGGTATTCGGTATAAAAATGAATATGTACGTTCCAAGCAGGGTAAAACTGTTGGTGGCGTAGGATAAAATTATGAGTAGCATTAAAAAGAATTTAGCAAGATTTGCAAGGCGGAGAAACCGCAGTAAAAAAGTAATAGAGAGTGGTTCAGGTGTACCTAGACTTTGCGTTTACAGGTCGAATAAAGGAATAGAAGCGCAGATCATCGATGATGGTAAAGGGATAACATTGGTTTCATCATCCTCGCTAAGAAAAGAAATGCAGGCGGAAATTAAAAAGGCTGAATCAAAAATTGAAGTCAGTGTAATTGTTGGTAAAGATTTAGCAAAACAAGCTCTCAAATTAAAGATTAAAAAAGTAGTTTTTGATCGCAATGGATATCCTTATCATGGTCGAATTAAAGCATTAGCAGATGCTGCCCGTGAAGGTGGATTGAACTTTTAAAATAAGTGGAGATTAATTTTGGCAATTATTAATCCGTCAGAACTGGATCTTAAAGAAGAAGTTGTTGTTCGAATAAATCGAGTGGCTAAAGTGACTTCCAGGGGAAAACGTTTTAGGTTTTCCGCACTGGTGGTTGTTGGAGATGGTCATGGACATGTTGGTATGGGATTAGGAAAGGCGAATGAAGTGATTGCAGCAATTTCCAAAGCTAAGGAAGATGCTAAAAGGAATATATTTAGAGCTCCATTAATAAACGGTACAATTCCACACAAAATAATCGGAAAATTCGGTGCTAGCAGGGTCTTGTTAAAGCCCGCAGCTCCTGGAGCAGGAATTATTGCTGGCGGGGCTGTCAGAGCTGTTTTAGAGCAAGTCGGAATCTCAAATATTCTAACAAAAATTTTGGGTTCAAATAATCCGCTGAATGTTGTAAGAGCGACGATTTCTGCTCTTCAGGAAATGCAAGATGCAGTTTCGGTTGCCAATAAACGAAGTATTACAATAAGTCAAATTTTTAACTAATAATGCCTAAAGCAAAAAAAGAAAAAGTGATTCGAATTACGCAGACTAAAAGTCGCATTGGATATACAAAAAAAGCCAAGCAAACTCTGGATGCTCTTGGTTTGAGAAAAATGCATCAAACTGTTGAAAAAAAGGATACACCGGCAATCAGAGGAATGATAAAAAAGATTTACTATCTATTAACGGTTGAGGAAGTGCAATGAAACTTGGAGATTTAAAATCTCCCGAAGGGACAACGAAGAACACTAAACGGTTGGGTCGTGGTGTTGGATCTGGAACGGGTAAAACTTCAGGTCGTGGTCATAAAGGCGCTGGTCAGCGAAGCGGTCATAAACACCGACCCTGGTTTGAAGGCGGACAAATGCCGTTAATAAGGCGGTTACCTAAGCGTGGATTTTCAAATTATGGATTCAGAAACGACTTTCAAGTTGTTAATCTGAATGCATTGGAAAGAATTAAATCAACCAAAGTAGATGCTGAGATTCTTAAAAAGAATGGTTTAGTTCGATCAGCATTTAAACCAATCAAGATTTTGGGAACAGGCGAAATTTCAAAAGTATATAAAATAACCGCAAGTGCATTCAGTCAGTCTGCAAAAGATAAGATTGAAAAAGCAGGTGGCACAGTAACGGCCCAGTGATAGATCGAATAAAAAATATTTTCAATATTCCTGAATTAAGAACACGTATTTTTTTTACTTTAGGGATTTTGATCGTCGTTAGGATCGGCGCTCACATACCTGTCCCGGGAATAAATGCTGATGCGCTTGGTGCTGCAATACAAAATTTCCAAAACACTTTATTTGGATTATATGATCTATTTGCTGGCGGCGCTTTCCAGAAGGCTACCTTATTTGCACTGGGAATTATGCCGTACATATCGGCATCAATTATAATTCAACTGATGGGTTCGGTCGTGCCTTATTTTCAGAGGCTGCAGAAGGAAGGCGAAGAAGGTCGGAAAAAAATCACCCAGCTGACGCGATATGGTACCGTATTTATTGCCACATTGCAAGCCTACGGTGTCACAATATTTCTGGAATCCATGACGGCAAATATACAGGGTGGAGTTGTATCTGTAGTGACACATCCTGGAATGCTTTTCAAGTTCACAGCAATTGTTTCTTTGGTGACTGGTGTCATTTTGATGATGTGGCTTGGAGAAAAGATAACTGAGCGCGGAATTGGAAATGGTATATCACTGATTATTATGATAGGTATTGTGTCTCGTATTCCAAACGTAATGCTCACTGAATTTGTCTTGATCCGCGAAGGTGTACGGGGCGTGTTGTCGGATATCATTTTAATAGGGTTAATGTTTGTTATTGTAGGATTTGTGGTCTTTTTAACACAGGGCACCAGGAAAATTCCTGTCCAATATGCTAAGCGTGTTGTCGGACGCAAAGTGTATGGTGGTCAGTCAACCCATATTCCATTAAGAGTGAATACCGCAGGTGTTATGCCAATCATTTTTGCCCAGGCAATTATGTTTTTACCAACGACAATTGCAACATTCTTCAGCGGTAGCGAGTTTATGCAAAGTGTCATCAGATGGTTTTCTTTTACGCATCCATTTTATTGGTTTCTGTTTGGTATTATGATCATATTCTTCACCTATTTTTATACAGCAGTTGCGTTTGATCCCGTTCAAGTTTCAACGACAATTAAGCAACAGGGTGGATTTATCCCCGGTGTTCGTCCTGGTAAGAAAACAGCAGAATACATTGATAACATATTAACGAGAGTGACCCTTCCAGGATCATTTTTCTTGGCATTTGTGGCGATATTTCCATACATCTTGATGCAGATTATGGATATACAATATGATCTTGCATCATTCTTTGGCGGTACAAGTTTATTGATTATTGTCGGTGTGGCATTAGACACTTTGCAGCAAATTGAATCGCATTTAATGATGCGCCATTATGATGGATTTTTAACTAAAGGCCGAATTCGGGGTAGAAGGCGAATGTAAAATGGTTAAAATTCGTACCGATAAAGAGATCGAACTCATGGCTATCAGCAATAAAATTGTCGCTGATACACTTGATTTGATTACAGAACACATAAAGGTCGGAGCCGCACCAACTGAATTGGATCAAATGGCCGAGGAATTTATTAGATCACATGATGCACGTCCGGCTTTCAAGGGATACATGGGCTATCCATCAACGCTTTGTATATCGATTGATGATGCTGTGGTGCATGGTATTCCCAATGGAAAACTGTTTGAGGAAGGACAGATCGTTGGTATTGACTGCGGCGTGGAAAAAGACGGCTATTTTGGTGATCATGCACGGACTTTTTATATTGGCGAAGTAGATAAGGATAAAAAAGATTTAATGAGGGTTACAAAAACTGCTCTGGAAATCGGCATAAGTAAAGCACAGCCAGGTAGTTATGTTTCTGATATTGGTCATGCAATACAGAAATATGTTGAATCAAAAGGATATTCAGTCGTACGTGAATTGGTTGGTCACGGAATTGGTACTGAATTGCATGAAGAACCACAGGTTCCAAATTTTGGAAGCCCACATCAGGGTTATCGTATCAAGCCTGGAATGTGTTTGGCAATTGAGCCAATGATTAATTTAGGTTCCAAGGAAATTTTCACCGATAGTGATGGATGGACAGTTAGAACCAAAGATGGTAAACCCAGCGCTCATTTTGAGCACACCATCGCAATTCTTAAGGATGGTCCACAGATCTTAAGCAAAGGTAAAAATTATGCCTAAAGAGGAACCAATAACAGTTGAAGGGATAATAAAAGAAACGCTGCCAGGCGCTATGTTTCGTGTTGAGATCAATGTAGGCGGCAAAGAGCATGAGGTACTAGCTCATGTAAGTGGTAAAATGCGAATGCATTTTATAAAAATATTGCCTGGTGATTCAGTTACTCTTGAAATATCACCTTATGATTTAAATCGTGGTCGTATTGTTTATCGACAAAAGTAGGATATTATGAAAGTTCGTCCATCAGTAAAAAAAATGTGCGCAAAATGCAAGATCGTTAAGAGAAACGGTGTTGTTATAGTGATTTGTGAAAATCCAAAACATAAACAGAGACAAGGGTAGGAGATTATAGTGGCACGTATTGCTGGAATTGATATACCGCGTAATAAGAAAGTACCTTATGCTCTCAGGTTTATTCACGGGATAGGTCTCACCCAGGCCTTGAAGATTTGTGAATCCGCAGGGATTGATCCTGAGATAAGAGTTACTGATCTTAAAGAAGAGCAAGAAATTGCAATTCGAAAGGCATTGGAAACCTTGGGAATAAAGGTTGAAGGTGAATTACGCAGTATGAATGCGATGAATATTAAGCGCTTAAAAGATATTGGTAGTTATCGCGGTCTCCGCCACCGGAAAGGTCTTCCGGTTAATGGTCAACGCACAAAAACTAATGCCAGGACTAGAAAAGGACGAAAACGAACAGTTGGACTGGGAAAACGTCTAGCAGGAAAGAAGGGATAATAATTTGGCTGTTACATCAAATACAAAGCGCAAAAAAAAGAAGCGCATCGTTGAATCAAGTGGAGTCGCTCACATCAAGGCAACCTTTAACAATACGCATGTGACCTTGTCAGATAAATTTGGGAATGTTATTGCCTGGGCAACTGCCGGTACTTCCGGTTTTAAGGGATCACGAAAAAGCACAGCTTATGCTGCCACATTAACTGCTGATAAGGCGGCAAAAGAGGCGATGAACATGGGTTTGACCTCAGTAGAGGTAAGGGTTAAGGGGCCCGGCTCTGGAAGAGAATCAGCAATTAGAGCGCTTGCGGTAGCAGGGCTTCAGATAACTACAATCAGGGATGTTACGCCATTACCACATAATGGTTGTAGACCACCCAAAAGACGACGTGTTTGATGGAATATAGGAGCAATTATCATGGCGAAATATAAAGGTGCAAGAGGAAAATTGGTTCGAAAGTTCGGTGAGAACATTTTTGGCAACGCCAAATTTGACAGGCTACTGAACAGAAAATCTTATGCACCAGGGCAACATGGGCAGTCTCGCAGGCGAAGATTATCTAATTATGGGTTGCAATTACGAGAAAAACAAAAGATTAAATATATGTATGGACTGCTTGAAAAACAGTTTCTTAACAATTTTAAAAAAGCCGAAATGATGAAGGGTGAAACAGGGACTAATATGTTGCAATTATTAGAGCGCCGTTTAGATAATGTTGTTTATCGTCTTGGATTCGCTCCAACTAGACCGGCTGCACGACAATTAGTTAATCATTACCATTTTCTGATTAATGGAAATCCAGTCAATATACCTTCATATCTATTAAAACCTGGTGATCAGGTTCAGGTTAAAGAAAAGAGCAAAAAACTTGATTTAATCCTGGAATCACTGAAAAGAATTAAGGGTGACATTGATTTACCCTGGTTGGAGTTGGATAAGGCTAAAATGAAAGGTAATTTTATTGCTGTTCCAGAACGGGACCAGATGAATTTGACCATCGATGAACGATTGGTTGTTGAATTATATTCTAAGTAATATCAAATAATAGGATAATAAATGGCAAAAGAATTCAATTTAAACCTCGCTATCAAAGACGAAGAATTAACAGATGTTTATGGGAAATTTTCGATTCAACCCCTTGAAAGAGGATTTGGTATCACTTTAGGCAATGCCTTGAGGCGTATTTTGTTAACAAGCATTCCTGGAGCAGCTATAACCAACGTAAAATTCGACGGTGTGTTGCATGAATTCTCGACAATTAAAGGGGTGGTTGATGATGTCGCAGATATTCTTATGAATTTGAAAAGTGTAAGGTTTAAGCTGCAAGATAATAATCCTGACAAAGTATTGCTCAAATTGAAAGGAAAGTGCGTATTTACAGCAAAAGACATTCAAGACGCCAGTAGCCAATTCGAAGTCTTAAATCCTGATCATTATATCACTGAGTTAAATGATAAGGGAATATTGGACATCGAGTTGAGAATTGGAATTGGAAAAGGGTATGTGCCGTCTGAAGAAAATAATGTGCCTAATGCGCCGGTAAATCTAATTTCTATTGATAGTGTTTATAACCCAGTTACAAAAGTGACCTACAATGTTACTGCGCTGCCGGGTGCAAAGGAATCGCTTGAAATATTGTCAATTGAAATTCACACCGATGGTTCCATATCTCCAAAAGATGCAATTAGTTATTCATCTTCCATTTTAATTGAGCACTTCAAATATATTGAAGCTATCAGCAAACCGGAAGTTCTTGATGTCACTGAAACAATAAGTGAAGAAACAGTGCTGATTCGTCAGTTGGTAAGTTCTACAATCGATGAAATGGAACTATCTGTAAGAAGTTATAACTGTTTACAGGCAGCAGGAATTAAATATATCCATGATCTGGTGCGTAAAGAAGAAAACGAAATGTTGAAATACAAGAATTTTGGCCGTAAATCATTGACTGAATTAGTTGAAAAACTGGATGATATGGGGTTGCATTTTGGTATGGATGTTGATAAATATTTAACGGATGAAGCTTAACAATTAATGAGACATTTAAATTCAAAAAAGAAACTTAGTCGTTCAAAACCCCATCGGATTGCAACGCTAAACAATCTTGCTGCTTCACTTATTATCCATAAGCGCATTAGAACTACGCATTCTCGTGCAAAAGAACTTAGACGCTATGTCGAACCGCTTATCACTTTCGCAAAACGGGGGGATTTGCACGCTAGACGGATGGTATTAAAAAAGCTACGTCAAAAAGATGTTGTGCACACATTGTTTCATGAAATTGCTCCGGTCTATGCAGATCGTAAGGGCGGCTATACACGGATCGTGAAACTTGGATTCAGGGATAATGATAGAGCAAAAGTTTCGCAAATTGAACTAATTGATTTGGTTGGCGTAGGCGACAAGACTGAAGATACTTCAAAAAAGAAGAAAAAATCTAAGAAGACAGATCCAAAACCAGAAACCAAAGATTAATTCATTAAAATAATAATTAAATATTTATTCATAATAAAAAAGACAACTAAATATGTTGTCTTTTTTATTACCTTTATTTTGTCTGGTCTTAGCGCGGAAGAAAATGGATCGAACAAATTATGTTTATGGATTGTCCGCGATGCTCTGCACACATCTGAAAGTGTCAGCGATGTAATCAAATTTGCTCATGAAAATAATTATAGACACTTGTTTGTACAGGTACGCGGTAGGGGTGATGCATATTATAATTCAAAAATCGTCGAAAAAAATAAAAATATAAGTTATCCTTCATTCGATCCGCTAGCAGATATAATTGAAAAGGCTCATGCTATGGGTATCCAAGTTCATGCGTGGGTTAACGTTTACCTATTGTGGACAGCACCAAATAAACCGGCGAATCGTAGCCATATTTTACATACCAAACATGATTGGATACATACTCAATTCAGTTCAAACAAAATCAATAATTATGTAAATCCAAACAACACAATTGTTTATTTAGCACCGCACCATCCTGGTGTAAATTCGTATTTACTGACTGTAATTCGCGAAATACTCCTGAACTATGATATTGATGGGCTGCATCTAGATTATATACGTTATGCGGACGAAGATTACGGAAACAATTCCACTGCTATTAAAGCATACATTGCAAATGGCCGGCAGCATCCTGAACATTTCTATGGTAAAAAAGAAAAAGGATTACCGAACAAGATTTCACATTGGAATCAATTTAAAACTGATTCAATATCTGATTTAGTTAAATCAATAAAATCAATGATGACCCAAATTAAACCCGATTGTATTCTCTCAGCTGCAGTAAAACCAAACCTTGCCGAAGCTAAATCAAGATATTTTCAGGACTGGAAATTGTGGTTGATGAATGATTATTTAGATTGGGTTGTGCTGATGAATTATGTCGCAGATTTCAATTTATTTGCAAACAACGTGGATTATATCAGACGAAATATTGAAGAAAAATATAAATCAAAAATCATAATTGGATTGGGGATATATAATCAAACAGTCGATGAATTTTCCTTGAAAGTCATGTATACATATAGTTCCAACATTAATAACATTTCTATATTTTCATATAACTATCTCATCAATAATCTTTCAAACTGGAATTCCATTACAAATCAATTAGATCATTAAAGCACTAGGTTCGACTAATAATTCCTGCAATTTTTGAATCCACAAGACAATTTGTAGCTTGTATGGGTAAATTCTTTAATACCTAATTGCAGTTTTTGAAATAATATAGGATCGATAGGATGCATATTACATCAAAGCTAAAAATTGTTTGTATAATTCTTGTAATTACCCCTTCATTAATGCTGGCAGCACCTCCTTCAGATTCTTCGCAGCAGATAGCAACATTCTCAATAGTCGCTTATGATTCTTCAACTGGTGAATTGGGCGTTGCCGTGGCCTCCCGGTTTTTCTCAGTGGGATCGGTGGTTCCTTGGGCTAAAGCAGGGGTTGGAGCCGTAGCAACGCAGTCGTTCGCGAATACATCATTTGGTTGGAGAGGATTGGACCTCTTGGAACAAACCTTGAGCGCTAAAGCGGCGCTCCAGTCTTTATTGGAAAATGACGATAATCCAGAGCAACGTCAGGTAGGAATTGTATCGGCAACTGGCGGTGCAGTGACCCATACCGGAGCACAATGTATCAACTGGGCCGGCGGGGCAACTGGGTTTGGATACGCAATTCAGGGAAATATACTCACAGGATCAGAGGTTGTCAGAGATATGGAAAACGTTTTCCTGAATACAGCCGGTACGCTTGCAAAACGACTCTATAATGCATTAGTAGCAGGTGATCGGGCAGGGGGCGATTCCAGGGGAAAACAATCTGCTGCACTGTTGCTTGTAAAGGAAGGCGCAGGGTATGGCGGTTATACCGACCGAGCCATTGATATTCGCGTTGATGATCATGTCACGCCCATAAAAGAACTCGGACGATTACTGCAAATAGGTGAAATGAACTATGCCTGGAATGAGGGTTGGACGGCATTCACCAAAGGATTATATGCAGAAGCTCTTGAACCAATGGAAAGAGCCTTGGAGTTAGGTCCTGAAATACCAGAACTTTGGTACGATTATGCTGTAATTAATCTGGCGGCTGGGAATCATGAACTTGCCCTGATTGCACTGGAAAAATGTCTTATGTTAAACCCAAAATTAAAAACTCAGGCTAAAGCCGATAGTGATCTGGATCAATTGCATGGAAATGCTAAATACGAAGAATTAATTAAACAAAATGATCGATAAAGTTAAAATAATTCTTCGTATTTAGCATTTCCATGCAATTGATCCAG
>PVMS01146700.1_pt1 | contig 10865 bp, 11 predicted proteins | sample 1853461 | NCBI WGS metagenome assembly PVMS01 (sample SAMN08582032, study PRJNA380276) | Marine sediment metagenome, whole genome shotgun sequencing project. | isolation source: ocean sediment barecode stripped | collected 2017
CGTGAACCCGAGTTGGTCGCCAAAACGTTTAACAAAAATCATCCGCGAAGCCCGCAAACCACTGAAGCAAAACAACTACAGGCAAAAACTCATTCGGGACAAAAACAATATAAAAAAGCTTTGATAGTCTATCGGCAAATCCTCACAGCCCGTGACGCAAATCTTTCTGAATACATTATGAAATGGGCGAAGTGTATTCTGCCATGAGCCACCAGACGGCAGCCATTCGATCTTATAAACACGCCATCAATTTTTTTGACCGCAAAATCAGGATTATTCCCGATTATGTCAGGAAATCATATTATCTTTTGGGAATCTCGCTTTATAACAATAAAAAACTACGCCAAAGCTATTCCCGCGTTGCAATCTGCCCGTGACCTTTTCCCTGATGAGCCCTATAGGGATTTGGCCGATCTCATGTTGATCGAAAGCTTTAAGGCTCTTAAAAATCAACCACGCATGATCACCGAATTGAAAAGCCTGACAGCTGAAAAAAATCCCGACCCGCTGGTTCGCGAAGCCGCAGAAGCCCGCCTGAAAGTTATAAAATGGGAAAAAGAATTAAAAGACAAGTTGTAATCAATTATAATGCACCGGAATCTGAACGCACCCTCTAGCCCCTTTCGGACCTTATCTCCATGAACGAACCTCTCCAGGGAATTAAATCCAAGGAAAACATCGAAGTTCTCAGCCAGGCGTTTCATGCCTTCACCCAGGCCACACAACAGCTGCAAAGTGCTTACGACAGTTTGCAGGAACAAGTGAATGATTACCAAAAACATGTCAAAGTCTGACCTTTTTCCGCCTATTCATAGGGTGATTAAGCATCAAAAATCGTCAAACCAATGACATTGTTGTTATCCCATCGACCCATCCGAATTCACCCGCTTGGGACCGTTCAATTAAGTGCCTTTCAACTCATTAAAAAACAGTGTCTAGCATAATTTTCAACCATCTAATATTTAACTCAAGCTTCACGCGAAATGGTACGAAACTTGCTCATTAACCGATAGAGATAATGACTCTGGCGTAATTTCCGGACCCTCTTCAGGAGAGGAAAAAATGGATTTTTTTACATCAATGAAGATTAGTTCATCCGGTCTCAACGTTCAACGCAAACGCATGGAAGCGATCGCCAGCAACCTGGCCAATGCCGAAACCACTCGAACACCTGAAGGCGGCCCCTACCGTCGACAGGATATCGTTATCACCGCTATGCCAGTGCAGGATAATTTCAATACCATGCTGAAATCAGAACTTGGAGAAAGCCTAGGGTCCTCTATTAACCCCTATCTCGTTTGCGTTATTTTGATCATTAAGCCCTTTATTCTTGCGTCATTTGCCAAAAGAAAATTTACAGTTGGTTCCATTACCTTACATTGATTTCTGGTCCTTGATCCAAAATGGATAATTTTTTTAACTTCCTCAATCAATTAGTCGAACGATTCAAAGCACTCCCGCAAAATAATAAAGTGGGCGTGCTGGCTTTGATTGCGGTCGCCGTGGGATCTCTATTCGCCATGTCCTTATGGGTCCAGACGCCAGACTACCAACTGCTGTATTCTAATCTTTCCCCGCAAGACGCATCAGCGATTGTCGACAAACTAAAATCACAAAAAATTCCCTACGAAATTTCCAACCAGGGCAAAACCATTCGCGTTGCCAGCAATATGGTGCATGAATTACGATTACAACTTGCCGGAGATGGATTGCCCGAAGGCAATGAAGTCGGACTGGAGATTTTTGAAAAATCCGATTTGAGAATGACCGATTTTATTCAAAAGCTTAACTACCAACGATCCTTGCAGAGAGAACTGGCTCGGACGATTAAAGCTCTGGACGCGGTGGACCAAGCTCGCGTGCATTTGGTCATGCCAAAAGACGTCGTTTTCTTCAAAGAAAAACCCCGAGGCAAAGCGTCGGTGATGGTTAAGGTGAATCCCGGCAGATCTTTATCACAATCGCAAATACAAGGCATCGTCCATCTGGTTTCTGCCAGTGTGGAAAACATCGAAGCCGACGATGTCGTGGTCGTAGATATCAAAGGCAACTTGCTTTCAGGTGGGCAGGAAGGAACCCATGATTTAATGCTCACCGCCAATAATTTCCAGCACAAAAAATTAGTCGAAAATGAATTACGCGATAATATTTTGCAAATGCTCGAAGAAGCCTTGGGGAAAGGTAAAGTCATCGCCAGAGTGACTGCGGTATTGAATTTTGAAAAAGTCGAACGCACGGAAGAAATTTATGATCCCGATTCGCAAGTCGTACGAAGCGAACAAATTGTCACCGAGGCCACCTCTGGGGCGCTTCCCCCTGGCGGAATCGCAGGCGCACAAGGCTTGGTGCCTGAGGCTGACGAGGGTGGCGCGGGAGTCGGCTTGGCGGCAAAACGGGATAAGGAAAACCAAACCTTCAATTACGAAATCAATAAAGTGGTGCGAACAATCTCCGAACCTGTGGGAAACATTCGTAAGCTGTCTGTCGCTGTTCTGGTGGATGGTATTACAACGGGAGATCCGCCAGAATATAAAGCTCGAAGCCAGGAAGATTTAGATAAATTTTCGGAGATCGTAAAGTCAGCCATTGGATATGATCAGAGCAGAGGTGATATAATAACTGTTGAAAGCATTCAGTTTGATCGGAGCCAGGCTCTGGGCGAACAAGCCGAATTGGCAAAAGCCGAACAATGGAATCTTGCCATTGAGATCGGTAAACTGGTACTAGGATTACTCGGAGTTTTATTTTTCTACGCCTGGGTGATTCGACCTATCAAAAACTGGCTGACGACGAGCATGGAAGTGGTTCCAGAAGCCGCTGGAGCATTGGGAAGCGCGGGCATAGATGCGATTGAAGAGGAAAAGCAACACCTCGGTGAAAAGAATTCCGAAATGGAAGAAATTCGCCAGGCCGTGAAGGACTTTTCCACCAATGATCCTAAATACGCCGCCGGTGTGGTTAGAAAATGGTTGAGAGATAAAAGGGGTCCCCGGTAGGGGGAGTGGAGTTGAATAATGGATAAAAAATTCACCGGCCCGGAAAAAGCCGCCATTCTATTGATGTCGATGGGCGAGGAAACTGCCGCCAGTGTTCTTGCCAATTTGGACGAACGGGAAATTCGGCAATTGGGAAATTATATGGCCTCGTTGAGGGATGTCGATATACCCATCATGGACGCCATTACAAAAGAGTTTTACGATGCCGTAGATACCGGCACGGGAGGACTCGGAATTGGTGGCATGGATTTTTTGCGCTCCACCCTGATGAAAGCTATGGACCCTGCCAAGGCCGCGGAGATTCTCAATAATATCACCAGCCCTGGCGAAGAATTGGGAGGCGGTTTGGAAACGGTCCGCATGCTGGAGCCTAGAGCTATCGCCAGTTTTTTAGTTAACGAACATCCGCAAACCGCCGCCATTGTAATTGCCCATCTGGAAACCCTCATGGCCAGCCAAACCATCCGCGAAATGCCGGAAGAGAACCGCATGGAAGTCATCCACCGCCTGGCAACCCTGGAACGGGTCTCCCCTCAGATTATTCGCGAACTGGATGAAGCCCTGCAAGCTGAGTTTCGTTCTTCTGGAGCCATATCCGGTAACAAGTTGGGCGGTGTAGAAACCGCCGCCCATATCATGGGTTCTCTCGACAGAGCCACTGAAACATCCATTCTTACAGCCATGGATGAAATCGATCCGGACATGGCCAATGAAATTCGTAATCTTCGATTCACGTATGAAGACATCATCAAGATCGAGGATCAGGGCATCCAGCTGGTACTTAAGGAAATTTCTCAGGAAGATTTGTTGATTTCCCTCAAAACCGCCAGCGATGAATTACGCGATAAGTGGTTTGGCAATATGTCCGAACGCGCTGGCTTAATGCTGAAGGAAGATCTGGAATCTCTCGGACCAACCAAGATTAGCGATGTGGAAAAGGCTCAGCAAAAAATTATTGGAGTCTGCAAAAAATTAGAGGAAGATGGAAAAGTTGTTATCGGCGGTGCCGGAGGAGAAGAACTTGTCTAAAAATCACGAAGATTTTATACCCAGTTACAACGAGTCTGATTCGAAGTATGAAAGTATGGAAGGAGCATCCACTATACGCCCCTTCGTGATGGAAGACCTGAATCCCAAAGCAAAGAAATCGTCCTTTGATTTTGATTCAGAGACGGCCAGGAACTTTGATCAGGAAAATATTGAAAAGGCGCAACTCGGGGTTAAGGAAATCATGCGCGATGCCTTTGAAAAAGCCACCACCCAGGCTCGTGAGCTGAAGGAACAGGCCATAAAGGAAGGCACTGAGAAAGGCTTTAAGGAAGGCTTTGAAAAAGGCCGGGAGGAAGCAAAAACTGAATTCAGTCCCGTTCTGGAAACCTTGCAAAAATCGATCGAAGAGTTATCCAGTTTTCGCAAAATGATGTACACCAAAATGAAGCGGGAAATGATGGAAATGACTCTCGCCCTGGTCAAAAAAATCATTCATTTCGAATTGTCCACCCGCCCAGACCGTGTTCAAGAGATGATCCGGCTGGCAGTGAGTAATGTCCTCGATAAAGAATCCATGATCATCAAAATCAATCCGGAAGACAAAACTCATGCAGAAAGTTTTCGTCCCGAACTGCAACAGATATATGGTGAAATCAAGAACATCACTTTCGAAGTCCATCCGGGAATCCAACGGGGAGGATGTGTGATCGAAAGCAATTTTGGCACCGTCGATGCCCGCATCGATAAACTGGACGAACAAATTGACCGTATCCTGCACCTTGCTCCACCTGATAATGAGCCTCAAGAAACAAGCAAATAATCCTTGCCCATGGAAAACACGATCGAATTAGGGAAATATCACAGGTGGATCGACAACAATTCTTTTGTTCGCAAACGTGGACGCGTGAGCCGGATCATCGGCATGTTAATCGAGGGCGATGGAAATACTCAAAGAAAAAGATTTAGAAGAACATAAAAAATTATTGGAAAAGCGTGAAATCGCCGATCTCGACGAAGTTGCCTCCACACGCAGGTTATTGGGACTATGACGAAGCATTTATTAAATCAAAAAGACCTCACTAATTCTATAGCGCACCGGAAGTTTTCTCTGACGGCCCTGATCATGGTCGCGACACTATTGTCGCCTTTTCCTTATGGTTTGAACATCGGAGTCCAAATGAGTCTCGCTCAGGAAACTGCGCCGGAAACCGAAGAGGTCGTGGAGGAACCCGCTAAACTTCCCGTAGGTCCTCCCAGCATCAGTCCGGAAACATTCCGCATGATCGAGACTATTGAACAAAAAAATCGTGAATTGAAACGTCGCGAGGAAGAAATTCGTCTGAAAGAAAAACACTTAGAAGCGTTGAGAGATGCCATCCGCGAGGATTTAGCAAAAATCGAAGGCGCTTTGCAACGAAGCCGGGAACAAATCGGCATCAAGGACGAATTGATCCAGGAAAACATCAACGCTCTCGTCAAAGCCTATTCAACTATGAAACCGGATAAAGCCGCAACCTTGATTGAGGCGCTCAATCAGGATCTGGCCCTGCAAATCATCTCCGGGATGAGAAGTAGAGTCGCGGGAAAAATCCTCAGTCGCCTGAAAGTGCAAGTCGCAAAAAATATCAGTGAGCAATTGGCCGGGCAGGGGAAAAAGAAAGCAAACAAAAAATAGCAGTCATTTCTAAATATTGCTTTTGGTCATGAAGAAAAAAACTAGTGGAATTGAATTTTAGAGGCCTTCAGGATTTTTCTTGGGCGGGATCTTCTTTTTGTGATTCCGTGGAATTACCATTATCGTTGGATGCCACCATGCCAAAAGAAATGATCGTTTTGAGTCCTTCCTCAACAGTCATATCCATGAACTGAAGATCTTTGCGCGGTACCATCAAAAGAAATCCCGTTGTAGGATTGGGTGATGTGGGGACAAACACATTGATAGTATCTCCCCCGGTACTGCTTAGGATTTCTCCACGAGTATTGCAACAAACAATTCCCAAAGTTTTAAGTGGTGGACGCGGGTAAGTCAGCAACACCATTTTTTGAAAGGTGGGGGTTTCTGTCTGCGAAATGGTATCAACCACTTTTTTGATGCTGGTATAGATCACGCGCACAAAAGGGATTTTGGTGACAATCTGCTCGCCAAGTCGAACCAATCTGCGGCCCAGAAAATTGGTTCCCAGGACCCCCACACCGGCGATGAACAACATCAAGATCAAAAATCCCAAGCCGGGGATGTGGTACTCCTCCATAAACGCTATGCCGGCGGTTCCCAATATCCGGGTCGTCACAGGCTCCATCCAACCATCCACATTTGTGACGACAAAACGCAGAATCATATAGGTCAAGGCAATCGGAACGGTGATCAAAAGTCCCGCGAGCATATATTTTTTGATAGCCTTCTTAAAATTTTTCATACTACAAATTCGTTGCCACAGATTAGAAAGGTGCCTTAATAATCGAGTTTTACAACCAGCCAAGCCTGAGCTTAAAGAACCAGCTGAGGGTAACACGGCACTATATCAATTATTAGAGATCCTCTAAAGGAAAAACCTTGAAAAATAAAATAAGCCTGTATTTATGGGAGTTTTACTGAATGTAGAAGGGATATTTACTTCACCGGGTCAAGGTCGCCAGATGATCCTGAACTGTAAACACAAGATCAGGATAGCTTTTCCTGCCAAAACGAACAAAGCGCTGATAATAATATATCGCTTGCGTTACTTCGTTGAGTTCTTCGTGCAGAACCGCAAGATTGTAATTCGTCCCGGGATGTTTCGCATTCATCGCCAGCGCCTGGTTCAACACGGATTTCGCCTGCTCCATTTCGTTCTTCTTTTTATGAACAATAGCAAGGTTATTGAACGCCTCCAGGTTTTTTTTGGTCCAGGTCGATGGCCTTACGATAGTTACGAATCGCACCGTCGAATTGATTTTTTAAATAATACACGACTCCCAGATTATTATAGGCTTTATCATAATCAGGATTGAGATAAACTGCACGCAACAATTCTTCTATGGCCTGATCAAAGCGCCGCATTTCCTTGTTGACGACCCCCATATTATTGTAAATATCCGCATTATTTTGATCCAGTTTCGCGGCCATTTGATAATTATCAAGCGCTTGTTCCCAATCTTTCGCCTGTTGGAAAAAGACCGCCCGATTGAAATAATAACCGCTGGTTTTAAATACTTCGCCGTCCTGAACGGGTTGCCGAGGCGTGACTAGTAGCGCTAAATCATCCGTTGCTAGCGGCTTATTTTCGATGGGCTGAGAACCCTGCAACGCCTTGGCTTTCGCCATATCCACTTTTGCTTCCACATGCTTTTCTTCGATGACAGGGTTGTCTGCCTTCTGCGTTTCACCTGGAGATTGCAACTCTGTCGGTTGCTTTTTTTCCACCGCAGATACCGTAGATGGTTCCACTCCCTGAACCATTTTCGCAGGGGATGTGGGAGCCGATGCGGCAATAATTTCCTTAAGCTTCGTCACGGCAGGCATCTTCACCAGAGGATTTTCCTCCACTAGTTTTGCCGGTGACTTTTCTTCATCAATCTCCTTGCCGGGTACGGGAACAACAGGCTGGACGGGAGTCACCTCGGCCATCATGACCGGTTTGGTAAGCGCCACGGGAACAAAAATTTTCTCTGCGGCAACCACCACCGGCTTCGCCAGAACAGCTTGGGAAGGCGGGACAATTTCCGGCGGTGCAATTCTTTCCTGAGCAATGACAGCTTTGGCTGTAACTTTCTCGGCAACTATTTTCTTAGGCTGAGAGCTTGGCGATTGCACGATCACGGGACTCGCAGACTGCGGGCTTGTCGTGTTTACCGTCGGCTTTACTGGCTTTGTCGTGATAGGATTTTTTTCCGCAATTGCAGGCGAAGTGACCAGGTTTCGGTTTTGCAACTCCGTGTGCAGGGATGCGGATGCGGATTCGAAAATTTTCTGTTTGGGTTCCGATACCTTCGCCAAAGTCCGATCGTTTGTTAAAATTTGTTTGCCTGAAAAAACTCCGGCTTGAACCAGATAGATCAAAACCATTCCCGGTAAGGCTACCAGAAAAGTAATTTTGGTAATGGTGGCTATTCCCGGTCCGCTCGGGGTTTTCTTCAGAGCAAGCGGATTCCTGTTCCTGGCATGCGGGAACGCTTCCCTTACCAGGTTGGCTTTGTTAGCTTTTTTCAGGCTGTCAGCAATGAGACTCAAAATCTACCTCAAGATGCTTGCGGAATTGATAACAATATTGGTTTACGTCCAGAAAATTTTAACGCCTTTAAATGAATTTTGGCGGATTTAACACTTTCAAAGGGCCCAACAAAAACAATATACCAATCCTGCTCTGCAGAAGTGGCCTTTCTCCAATACGCCTGATAGCCCTCACTTTGTAGTTTTTTCACTTCACTTTCCGCCCTGCCCTGATGACTCAGAGAAAATACCTGGACACGGTATTTGCCTTGATTTCCCATCGTACTCTGGCTTGGCGCCACACTGGCGGAAGTCGATTTCTCCACCCGTGGAGGATCTTCATTCTTGGGAACAACCATTGGGCTGACGCTTTTTGTGACCACAGGAGCCGGTTTCCGTACTTGCAATCCTTCCCTGTGAACGGGCGCTAAAGCCGCAGGGGGAATACTTACTGGCGAAGTTTCAGCCGCAATAGAAGCGGTCCTGAAATCTTTTTCTGTAAAAAATTTTGGCGCCAGAAAAAATGCCAATCCCATTAAAAAGAATATCACCGAAACCACCAGGGGCAATCGATCCTTTAGCAGTCGAGTGATAAAATAATTTTTATCTTCCTCTCCCAAAAGACTGCGAATTCCCAGGTTGACATGCGAGCGTTCCAACGTATCCACCTGGGCATTGAATCCCGCCAATAGAGCGCGGTCGCAAACCAGGTTGATCAAGCGAGGACAACCGTTGGTGTAAGCAAAAATTTCCTTCATCGCAGAATGACTGAAGGAAATACGCGATCCCGCTCCAGCGACCAGAATACGATGGGTGATATATTTGATGGTCTCAGATTTGGAAAGCGGCGTGACCTCGTAGCGAATAGAAATCCTTTGGTTCAACTGCTTGAGATCAGGACGCCGAAGTTTCTCGTTCAATTCCAATTGTCCAACAAAAATAATCTGCAACAGTTTTGCTTTTTCTGTTTCCAGGTTGGACAACATTCGCAATTGCTCCATCACCTCAGGACTAAGATTTTGCGCTTCGTCAATGATCAAAACCGTCGATCCCCCGGCATTATGTTGTTCCAGAAGAAATTCGTTTAAAGAATCGATCAATTGTTTTTTCGATGCACCATGAATCCAATCCGGGTCCACCGGTTCCTCCGTGATCGTGGAAACATCACCCTCTGCGTCACCTTCTTTAAGTACCGCAGTTTTTAAACAGGCGGGTTTCACACCGAGATCGTGGACACAAGTTCTCAGCAGATCTATGTCGGATATCATGGGGTTCAGGATCAAAGCTACTTTGAACTTATCCTCCAATCGACCCAAAAGACAGCGGCATAGCGTGGTCTTGCCCATGCCCACGTCCCCCACGACAGCGATAAATCCCTCTCGCTCACGAATGCCGTAGACCATATGGTCCAACGCACCCTGATGCTGTTTGCTCAAATAAAGAAACCGTGGATCAGGTGTCAGATTGAAGGGTTTCTCATCGAACCCGTAATAGTTTTCATACATGATGGACTGTTCTCACTGTTTGGAAAAAGAATCGGCACGCCAAGTCCCGGAATCACCCAGGTGGAGTAATCGATTTTCTTCAATTTTATAACGGTCCTGGATCGCCGTCCCAGTCATGATCTCGGCAGTCAAAAGAATCACCACTTCAGTTTTTTCTTCGTTCAATTCGTCAAAAAGAAATACTTTACCAACCACTTGCCTGCGGGTTTTCGTCAACCCACCTACCACGATGGTTTGACCATTTTCGCTCAAGATGACATTATTGTATTCCCGCACCTTGAGAATTGGCACAAGGTTTTTCCCATCCGGTGACGTTCGTTCGCCGATTTTTTCTGACAAGCTGGTATTGACGCTCATCATGATCTTGCCATTGGCATTGATCTGCGGTAACACATCCAGCACCAGACCAATGGTCAGCGGTTTGGCAATGAATCGTGTGCCAAGACTTCCATCGGACCCAGCTTCGGCAACAAATACCGTGTCTTCAGTACCGATTTTGATCACCGCTCTTTGGTTATTGAGAGTGACAACCCGAGGACTGGACAAGATGCTTACATCCCCTTGCCGAGACAGTATTTCCAACAAAAAATCGTGCCGGATTTTACCCATGCCAAAAGTAAATCCCGAATTATTTACCGCACCCGCATTATCTTGTGCATCATGGTTTGGAGGCAGGACGCCCATCGGCGTGACCTCCGTCCAATCAATACCACGATGGTATTCTTTATTGAGAACCACCTCAATGATTTTAGCCTGTATGAATACCTGGCGCTGAACCGATCCTTCAACCGCCTCAAGAAAAGCACCTATCCGATTGAGCTTATCTGGGTAATTCCGCACCATGATGACGCCCGATTGTTTATTGATCGAATAATAAGCTGAATGTTCAGCCCTGGAATTTTCTCCCGACCCGGAAACAATTTTTTTCAAGCCCGATTCGATTTCCCGCCACAAGTCAGTTTCTTCCGAGACCCAGACATCGCTGGAAAACGTTTTCCCAGTAGCATCTGCCGATGGCCGGGAAGTAGCAATATGCCCCTTACTCTGCCTGCGCGAGATAATGTAGTTCATCTGGAAAATTCGCGACTCCATCGCCAGCGGTGAAATCCGTATGAATCCATCCCCCATTGTATACGTCAAATGAACCGGCAGAAGCAGACTATCGAGAGCTTGCGTGAGCGTCAC
>PVMS01177172.1_pt1 | contig 10865 bp, 18 predicted proteins | sample 1853461 | NCBI WGS metagenome assembly PVMS01 (sample SAMN08582032, study PRJNA380276) | Marine sediment metagenome, whole genome shotgun sequencing project. | isolation source: ocean sediment barecode stripped | collected 2017
AGAGCAGCGTGAATCTATTCATGGTGGAACTTATCCACATTTATTAACTTGGCTTGATGATGAGAAAAAATGTAAAATTTGTGGAGAATTTAGAGATCATGGGAATCATTTAGAAACACCTGCTATCTGGGGTGCAGAAGGTGAAACTCATAGATTTGAAGAATCTATTAATGAGGTTGCTTATCTTAATGAAAGGATGAAAGGATTAGTTATTGTTCTTTTTAAGAAAGATTGGCTTGATCTTCCAGATAAACAATATCAAGAAATCCGCATTAAATCTACAGTTGAAACTCTCCGTGCTGCTAAACTCTTAAGAAAAATGACTACACGTGCAGCTCATTTAGCTCAATTATTGAGAGAACTTTCTGATGGATTTCAATATAAAGAGAAAGAAGTTGGACGAAATAAGTGTCCTGGGTGTAAGGGTGAAAAACAAGTAAATGTCCCTATGGACCCCAGTATGCAGGAACCTTGGAATTCCCCTTCAACAGATGTTGAAAATCAAAATATTGAATATGAAACTATCGACTGCCCAAATTGCGGAGGTAAAGGTGATGTTCCAAAAATGGAGAGATTTGTTGAGGAGATTGGGACTCCTAAAGATGAAGAATTTATTAATGACTTGGATGCTCACATGGATATCGGGCGTCTTGTGGTTTGGGGTGGTTTTACTGGGACTATTGATAGATTGGTTCGGATTGCAAAACAGCAGAGTTGGGCGATTATACGAGTGGATGGTCGCGGGTATATGGCGGAACTCTCGGATGGAACGGTGGTAGATCCTAATATTTTTCTTGATGCAATGGATAGAACTCATTCTAATTTTGAAGTATATTCAAAAGATTTTCCAAGAGTTTGTTTTATCGGGAATCCTGAGGCTGGTGGTATGGCTTTGACTTTAACTGCTTCTCCAACTGAAATTTATTACAGTAATAGTCATAAAGGTGATGCTCGCACACAATCCGAAGACAGATGTCATAGACCAGGTATGGATAAAAATAGAAATTTAATTATTAAAGATTATATTCATTTACCTGCTGATTTAGTCACACTAAATAATGTTAAAAAGAAAAGAGACCTTGAAAAAATGACAATGGGTGATTATCAATTTCAACTTGATGCTGCTGAAAAAGATATGCAAGAGAATTTAATTGAAATTTCTGTAAAAGATGCTAAAACAGATGATGATATACCTTTTTAAGGAGGAATAATGTCTAAATTTAAAAAAGAAGTAGAATTAATTTCAACAACTTCTATTAGAGATTTTCAATCAAGAATGATTGATTTAGCAAATCAAGATTTTTATCTAGTAGGCTCTTTAGTTATTACTAAAAATATTGATACCTGGATTCCTTTTCGATTAGTCAATAAATATTCTGCTCTAATGCAAAAAATAAAAAAGGTAGAGGATGAAGATGAATCTTAAAGAAGCAACAAAAATAGCTTGTCGAGAACCAACACTTCTTGATGCTTTAACTTGGATTTGTGTTTGGGAATCTGAACGTATAGTTAAACAAGCTAAAAAAGAGATACGGGATATGGATGGAAAAGGTTGGGATACTTGTTTTAAAATTTGTTTAAAAAGTATAATAGATAATTATAAAAATTAAGGAAAAGGAGAAGTAAAATGCACTTAGAATTCCTTCCAATGAATCAGATTGATAATAATCCCGAGTTAAATTGTCGTGGGACTATTACACCTATTGATGTAGTTGAATTAGCCAAGGATATTGTAGATAGAGGGCTGATTCAACCTATAGTTGTAGCACCTTATGATGATGTTCAACAAATGAAAACAGGTAAAAAATACCGATTATTAGCTGGCTTTCGTAGGTATATGGCTCATATTGTTAACAAGTCCCACAGCATTTCTTGTGTCATTAGAGAAATGGCTTCGGAATTAGAAGCATTAACTTTTAATCTTTCAGAAAATATTCAGCGTGAAGATTTAAATATCCTTCAAGAGGCTACTGCTATTAAAAGATTAAAAGCATTTGGATTAACAGAACAAGAAGCTGGTCAACAATTGAAAAAATCCCGTGGCTGGATTCAGGTTCGTTTTATGTTACTTGGGCTTCCTGAAGATGTTCAAAAAGAAGCTGCCGCTGGTCTCATTAATCAGCAAAATATCAGGGATCTTTATACTATTTATAGAGATTCTGGAAATCTTGAAGATATTTATGCAGCTGTTAAAACTTTAAAAGAACAAAAACTTAGAGGACAAGCTCGTCGAATTACAGCAAAAAGTAGTCGTACGAAACAGAATAATCAAAAATGTCAGAGAAAACGACCTGAGATTTTTGAAATGATGGAAACTATTCGTATAGCTATTGGTAATGGTTTTCATACACGAACACTTGCTTGGGCAGCTGGAGAAATAAGTGATTTAGACCTATATATGAGCATTAAAGAACATGCTAATGAGTTAGGAATAGATTATACTATTCCAGATTTGGAGGGATAAAATGGAAAAAGGTAAAATGATTTTTGAAACAAAACCAGATCGAGGATTTGTTTTTAAGGCTTGGGAAACTGATTTGAAAGGAGATGCTTTTATAGAAATTGAAAGAGATGGAAAAATTGTTAATAGTTTTACTTTTCCTGCTTATAAAGTCTGGAATATACCGGCACATGCTAATGATATTATTGAAAGTGAGTTAAAAAAGAATAGTGATGGTTATATAACAGCAGGATCAGATGGACTTGGAGGAAATGTTTTCTCATGATTTTTTATGATACAGAAGGATGTGGGTTACATGGTCCAACAACATTGATTCAGTATGCTTTTGATGATGGACCTATTCATCTACACTCTATTTGGAAATCTCCGATTAAAGAGACTTTAGAGCTTATTGATGAATTTATGTATCATGAGGGTGGGGTTTGTGGTTTTAATCTTGCTTTTGATCACTTTCATTTATGCCAAATTTATACTGTTCTAAGTCTTTTATCAAATCGTAATGGTAATCCTGAAGATTATATTAAGGAGTATGCTCTTAAAGAACCTGATGGACGTTTTGGTCTTTGTTTAAAACCTGTCAAAGCTTTAGATTTAATGTTACATGCCCGTAAAGGACCATATCAAGGAACTATGCAACGAGGTGATATTCGTATTAAAAGAGTTCCAACTCTTTTAGCCTGGAAATTAGCTGAACGACTGAATCAGGATATTCCACTCAATGATATTTATTTTGAAAAACGACAAGATAAAACAGTTCGTTGGCAAATTTTTGACTTACATGATGATTTAGGAAATCTTATTCCAATGTTCAAAGATTTAGTTCTTAAGTTTAGTCCAAGCAGTGCTTTAAAAGCTTTAGCTGTTGATGCAGGTGTTGCAAAAGATAACAGATTACTCTGGAAAGATATTGAACTTTCTAAAAAATTACGCCCTGTTGAATTTGGATATGCACCTTTTGCTTTAGCTGTTGGATCACCTAAAAATTGGAAAGGTGCATGGCCAGAAGTTATTCATCAACATATTAATCACTGGTCATATAACCGATTAGCGAGGGAATATGCAGCGGATGATGTTAGTGATACGAGAGGTCTTTACCATTATTTTAATGATCCTGAAGACAATGATGATGATAGTGTCTTGGCTTGTATGGTGGGGGCAGTTCGTTGGCGAGGTTTTGCATTGGATCATCAAAGGCTTCAAAATCTCAGAGAAAAAGCCGTTAAAACAGAACAAAAAGTTAGAACAAAATTCAATTTTAATTCCCCGGCGGTATGTAGAAAATATCTTGAAGCAGTTCTTGAAGAAGCCGAAAAAGTGGTATTGACTGTTAATGATAAGGTTACTACTAAAGGAATTATTCTTGAAGAGATTTCAGAATGGAAAAAGTCAGAAGTTTGTGATGATTGTAAAGGAATGGGTTGCCATAATTGCGATGATGGGTTAAAAGATTCTGAAGATATTCATCCAGCAGCAAGTCGCGCACGCGAGATTCTGGATGCTCGTCATGCAAAAAAGGAGATTGAGCTTTATGACAAATTATTTTTGGGTGGCAGATTCCATGCTGACTTTGTTGTTATTGGTACTCTTAGTAGTAGGATGGCGGGAGCTTCTAAACTCAACCCTCAAGGTATTAAAAAAGCCAAAGATGTTAGAAGATGTTTTCCTTTGGCGGATGAAGGTCTTGTATTATGCGGTGGGGATTTTAGTGGTTTTGAAGTCTGTCTTGCTGATGCTGTTTATGGTGATCCAGTCTTAAGAGAAGACTTAATGTCTGGAAAGAAAATTCATGCTCTTTTTGGACAATATCTTTTTCCAAATAAAACTTATGAGGAGATTCTAAAATCTAATGGAGCCTTTAATTTTCACGAAGATTATTATGGTAGATCAAAAAACGGGGTGTTTGCTCTCTTATATGGTGGAGAAGCCTTCACACTTTCTAATCGAGTTGGGATTCCTGAAGCGGTTGCTGAAGAAGCATACAAAAAATGGTGTGACAAATATCTTGTCTGGGGACAAGAGCGAAAAAAGATATTTGATATGTTCTGCTCAATGCGACAGCCAAACGGTCTTGGTACAAAAGTCGAATGGCATGAACCTTCAAAATATATTGAATCATTGCTTGGATTCAGACGTTATTTTACTTTAGAAAACCAAGTAGTCAAAGCTTTATTTAATTTAGCTAATGATCCACCTAAAGCTTGGACTCTAATGAAAATGAAAACAGTTAGGAGAGATCGTGAACAAACAGTTTCAGGAGCACTTCGATCAGCATTATTTGCAGCTGCTTTTGCTCAGCAAGCTGCAAATATGCGAGCTGCTGCTAATCATGTTATACAATCCACTGGGGCACAAATTACTAAAAAAACTCAACGAGATATTTGGGATATACAACCAGCAGGAATAAATTCTTGGAGAGTTCAACCTATGAATGTTCATGATGAAGTTATGGTTCCAACTCATCCAGACTATATTAAAACAGTTACTGATACTGTAACTGAAACAGTTCAAAGTTTTGTAGAAAAAATACCACTTATAAAAATAGATTGGTCAAATCATTTAGAATCCTGGGCTGCAAAATAAGGAGAGAGTCGAATGTCTGAATTGAATGAGTTTCAAGTTAAACTACATCAAGAAATAAATAATTTACGAAATATTGAACACTATTTAAAACAACCATATCTCGAAAATCTTTGGATAGTTTCTGAAGATGAACAAAGAAAAGATCTTTTAAATATTCTTGAAAAAAGAAATAAATTAAGACTTATTAATTGGATTAGACGACATCCTTCTCTTTTACTTGGAGAAAAAAGTATTAGACAGCTTCGAGATGATGCAAGAGAAGCCTATATTCCTTTTTATTCGAGAATGAATAAATCTGAACTTTTAATAGCTTTAAAAAATTACGATAAAACTGCTGTAAAATTAGTGAACTTAACTAATCGTGATATGATTTTAGAAATCAAAAAATTATTAGATGAAATGGCTTCATTATTTATTGAAGCAAAAATCAGAGAGGATTATTTGTTTATTGATCCTGAAGCTATTAATTTTGAGATTAAGATAATTACTGAAGCTTTTGACTGGATGCATAAAATTCATGATCGCGAATATCAAAAAGTTAAAGAGATTAAAATATTATTACCTGATGAAACTTGGTTAAGATACAAAAATTGGGATTATACTGATCATAGAGAAGTTCTTCTTTTGAATGAAAGCCTCCAAGAATTAAGAAAAGTAGTCGTCAATAGTGAACGTCCATCTTTATTTATAAAATCTAAAGTTAAAAAATTTATTAAAAAACTTAAAAAGGAGACCTAATGGAAGTATTGGATCACATTCAAATGAAGATAGAACAATTATCAGAGGTTGTTGAGGCTTTTCGTAAAATTCAAAAACGACAAGCCATTTTATTAAACGTTGTTCAAAGAAAATTGGGAGTGAAAGATTATGAAATCATTGACGAAGAAAAACGACTTAACGCCAAGCTTGAAAGACATTCGGGAAATACTTAATCAAGCAAAATTTAATCCTAAAGAACCAGGTCCATTAAATGTTGTAGCACATTCTTCTGGACCGTCTTATCTCGAATCAAGAGCAATAGAATTTATTATGGAAGCACAAGTTTGGAGAGGAAACATTCCACTTAATCAAAAAGAAACAAGTGAACAAGAGCAATATAAACATAAAATGATTCGAGCTATCCAATGCCTATCCTTAGCTATTGTTAAAATGGAGAAAGGAGAATTTTAAAATGGAAGTAGTAGAAATCATCAGAGAAAGAAAATATAAAGCTGGATACATAGTCCGTGATGAAGAATGGCTGACTCATTTTGAGGATAAACCCGAAGGCCATACTCAATTAATGAAACGAATGGCTTACAATCTGAATGGCGATTGGATTGGTGATTCTAAATGGGCGTACCAGCTTATTGTTAAACGTGGAATAATGCCAATAAAAAGAGATTCATCTCATGAGGGTTGCTCTATTGGTTTTAATGAAAAAAGAGCAGAAATGGTACGGCTGGAGCCACCGGGCTATTTATGGATTCGGAATCGGATCTACCTGCAAAAAAGGAGATTGTCATTATCAGGCATTTGACAAGAATGATTTTCTTGACGATTCTGTTCGATTCTGGGATGACGAAAATCATTTAAAAACAGCAGCGGTATTTATAGGTAATGGAGTTCAAGTCTCCTGGAAATATGATAATAAAGTTAAAAATAAAAAGTTACGTGGAACGGTCGGTGGTAATTTTATGGAATTTCCAGATAAGTGGGGTCGTGGAGCATGGACAGCAAAAACAATGGAAGATGCTAAACAAATGGCAATAGATTTTGCTGATGGTGTTTCGTAGATGGATAATTATAAACCTAAAAGCAAAAAGAAACCTGAAACAATTCTCCAAGAATTAATTATGAAATCAATGACTTGGAAAGGTTGGTTTTGTAAAAATACTCATGGTAATTTATATCAATCAGGTTTTCCAGATTTCTTTGCTACTCACATCTCCTATGGGCATAGGTGGGTTGAGGTTAAAATGCCTGATCGCTCGGGTGATCCTTTTACTCCAGCACAATTGGAAACTTTTCCTGAACTTTGTGCGCATGGGTCTGGTGTTTGGGTTATAGTTGCTGATACAGATTTGGAATATCAAAAATTATTCAAAAAATTTAACTGGTGGCAGTATACAGGAGTATTCAAATGAGACGAAAAGTCAATCCACAATGGATACAAAATCGAAAAAAGGAAATTGATGATTACTTTTCACCAGCAAACACACCCCTGCCACCAGTTACAATAAGCTATAATCCTGCAGCACAGTGGTATCTTGAGTATATGGATTCCAAGAATCTACACTGTAAAGTCTTGCAGCTTGGTGCTGGTGTTAAGAAAATTATACATATGGAAAATCTTTGTCCACATTGTGGAGGGAAAGGAGTAAAATAATGGAAGAAGGTGAAAATTGTCCAGAGTGTAAAAAAGGAGTAATGATACTTGGTGAGGTAGAAAATTGTTCTTGCCATATCGATCCACCCTGTTCTGCATGTGTTGATAATCTTCTGATTTGTAATGCTTGTGATTTCGAGGAGGAAAAATGGAAAATAGGAGATAAAGTAAATTATTTAGGAACACGAACACGGGAATCACCACAAGTAAATTGTTTTATTCAACAGATTGAATTGAAAGGAAAACATTTTAATACAGATATGGCTGTTTTAGATAAAGTTAAATGTTGGGTTTCTTTCCATGAATTAAAACTTGTTACTGAAGCTTACATTATAGTAAGACACAAAGAAACAGGTCGAGCTTTTTCAATGACTCGACAATATGGAGTTCTTAGTTCTGATTTGGGAATCATTGATGTTCCAACAAAGTTTGTTGAAGATTTTGAAGGTTGGTTGGGTTCTCACTACTGGCAACGACCAGACTGGGTAAATAAATTAGGTGAAAATATTTCAAATCAATTTCATGCATATTGGTTATCTTAATGGAACTAAGAGATCTGGTTAAAAGATTTGAAGATTATGAAAAAGAGAATTGGATCTGTCCTGTGATAAAAGGTTACTGTGATCCTAAATGTTATGCTTATCTTCCTAAATCATTTTCGCTATTGTTAGAAGGTAAACATCCGCCAATGTCTTGGACTCAAAAATTTTTTAAATCTGAAGATATTATTCAATGGGGTAAATCTTTAAAAGAAAAAGTTACTGTTACTAATTATAATATTTATGATCCATATTGTAAATTATTAGATGCAATTATAACTTTACCAGATGATCTTAGGGACATAAAATGCCAAAACGTATAGGACTATTTGCTGATGTTAGTAATTTATATCATTGTATAAATTCTAAATACAGTAAAAAATTAGATTATGCAAAGTATATTGATTTCTGTAAAGCTTTAGGTCAAATTACTATTGCAAATGCCTATGGTGCACAAATAAAGAATCAAGCATCATATTTTTTAAAGTGTTTGCGTCATTTTGGTTTTACACCATATTTCCAGACACCTAGAGCTTTTAAAACACCGACAGGTGGTATTCAACATAAAGCTGATTATGATGTTTTAATTACTATGGGAGTTGTTAAAGCCATTGAGAATATTGATATCTTAATACTTGGTTCAGCTGATGGTGATTTTGCATCTTTACTTGAGTGGGTTAATGGCAAGGGTTTAAAGAGTATTGTTTTTGCTTGTAATATTTCTCAAGAACTTAAAAAAGTAGCACATCAAACAATGGAGATTCCAGAATCTTATATGGAGAATAAAAATGGAATTACTAAAACAGAATAAGCAAGAACCTAATTGTTTTGCTTTAGCAGCAGTAATGGTTTTACGTCATAGCTTACAGGATAATCCCTACTTATTAACTAATGCACATTTAGAAGATTTATTTGAGCATGTTGGACACCGAGGTCAGGAAGTCTGGTGGCCTGAGTGCAGTGGTACAGTTAAACTTAGAGGAATACATCCACAAGAAATTATTGACTGGTATTTAACGTTTGATAGAACATTGTGGCTTTTAGAAAGATTTCCGAGATCTGCACCAGTAGGATTAGATAGTAAGGCTAAAATGATTTGGAGTGTTGAAGATGCTGATGTAAGATTTTGGAAACTTCTTAAAGGGAGATCTGGTATTTTAATTATGTCTACTCATGCAGTTGCTTGGGATGGGTTTAAAATATATGATTCTGAAAATCATTTTTCTGAAATTTTAAAATATCAAGTTCAAGAAGCCTGGTTAATAACTAATTATTGAAATCAAATCTATTATCTCGCGCGTTCCTTATTATAATAATGCAATTATTTCTTGACAAATGATAAAATAATGACTATATTTAGTTGTTAGCCATATTAAATAAGAGTCTTAAGGAAATCAAATCAGGAAATGAGGTTAAGATTTTGGAAATCAAGAAATTTTATAGATATATGGATTTTCATTTTGGAGTTGAAACATCTGTAGATTTTTTTGTCTATTATTTAGTAAAAGAAACATTAAAAGGTTATTGGATTCATATGATGAAAATTACAATGACAATGATTCAGAAATCTTTTTCGAAAATAAATATTGGGTAAGCAAAACATCAAGAAAAAGATTTGCATATCCTACACAAATGGAAGCTATTGAAAGTTTTATAGCTCGAAAACAGAGGCAAATAAAAATATTAACAAAGCAATGTATAAAAGCTAAAAATGCTTTTACTCAAGGTGTTCGAGAAAAAGAGATTTTGAAAGGAGACAAAATATGATCTGTTTTGATTGTGGTCAAGAAGTTGATGAGCAAATTATTGAAGAGCACCCAGATACAGAACTTTGTTGGGAGTGTCTTTCTGCTTCTCTTGAATCTAATGCCTATAGAGTAAAACACAAACAAACAGGCGAGAAGCGAGAAGGAATGTGGGATGATTTATCAAATCTGGAAAAAAGAGTCTGGGATATTGAACCTTGTATTGATAAACAATCTCGACCTCTCTGTGAACAAGTTATTGCAAAAATGTATAGACCTGATGAAGATCTTGATGGTTTTTATCATTATATAAAACAAATATATTCCCTTCATGACTTAGAAGGGGTCTATATTGGATGATCACGATTGAAGAAGTTAATGAATATAAAAAATTGGCTTTTGGTGTAGCTAAATCTTTTTTAAAAGGTTTTCCTAATTTGAGAGAAGATTTAAAATCAGCAACTCTTCTTGGACTTTGTGAAGCTCTTGAAAGGGCCAAAGAAATTAATCATCCTAATCCTGAAGCTTTAATTGTTCTAAGGGTTAGGCATCAATTAGTAAAATGTTTAGAAACATCTTATTGTATTATAAAAATACCAAGAAGCCATATTCTTAAAAAGAAATTGGAAGCATATATCAATTGTGAAGAATACTCTATTGCTAAACTTTATCCAGAAATCTTTTCTCTACAAGAACAAAAAATTGATCAGGGTATTTTTTATAATTTAGAAAAATGGCAAGAGATACTGTGGAAGATTTCAGAAATCAAATTAACTGATTTTGAAGAAAAAATAGTAATTTATAGATTAAGTGATTATACTTATAAAGAAATTGGTGAGTTTCTTAACTATACTCCAGTTGGTATTTTTAAAATTTTAAAAAGGGTAAGAAAGAAATGGTTAAAAAAGATAAAGCAATAATTTTATTGGATCTGGATGGTGTAATTTGCAATTTTGTTTTAGGTATTGAGTTACTTTATGATATAAAATTTGATTTTTCTGATGGTGAGTCTCGTGTTTATAAAAAATTAGGAATTTCCTCTTATGAATTAGAGACTGATTTAGATCAGTTTAAATTTTGGACAGATTTAAAACCTACCCCATATCTGCAAAAGATTTTTGAAATCCTTAAAGACTTTAATCTTTACGAGAGAACTATTTTATGCACAGCGA
>PVMS01008215.1_pt1 | contig 10864 bp, 8 predicted proteins | sample 1853461 | NCBI WGS metagenome assembly PVMS01 (sample SAMN08582032, study PRJNA380276) | Marine sediment metagenome, whole genome shotgun sequencing project. | isolation source: ocean sediment barecode stripped | collected 2017
GAGTATCGCGGTCGCCGTAAATCCGTCGGACGTTTGCCTCGTGCCCGAAAAGCGCGAAGAACTGACGACTGAGGGCGGTCTCGATGTCGCGGCTCAGTTGGACAAGGTCCGTGATGCTTGCGCGCAGTTATCCGAAGCCGGAATTCGTGCTTCCTTGTTCATCGATCCCGACCCGGCGCAGCTGGACGCGGCGGTCGCGGCAGGTGCTCCAGTCATCGAACTGCATACAGGCCGTTACGCGGACACTGCAGGCGTTGCTCAGCAAAAGGAAGTGGCCCGTGTCGTCGATGCTGCGGCCTACGGTAAGAAACTGGGCCTGGTTATCAACGCAGGCCACGGATTGCACTATGGTAATGTTGCAGCCGTCGCCCGTATCCCGGAAATCGTCGAGCTCAACATTGGTCATGCAATTATTTCGCGCGCGGTCTTCGAAGGTCTGGAGATGGCAGTTAGCGAGATGAAGCGCCAAATGTCCGAAGCGCATTCCGGATGAGTAGCGAATGATATTCGGTGTTGGTACCGACATCGTCGAGGTCTCACGAATACAAGCAACCTACGATCGATTTGGTGATCACTTCGTCCGGCGTATCCTCATGGACGAAGAGCTAGCGCTGTTTCACAACAGCAAGTGGCCAGTGCGCTTTCTCGCGATGCGATTTGCCGGCAAAGAGGCCGCCGTTAAAGCCATGGGAACGGGATTCCGGCATGGAATCTGGCTTCGCGACGTGGGTATTACCAATAATGATTGGGGCCGACCACTAATCATATGGTCTGAACGCGGCCGTGGCGTATGCGAACGTCTTGGCATCGGTGCAGGTCACGTAAGCCTGACCGATGACGCCGGTCTGATCATTGCTTTCGCCGTAGTCGAGAACGCTGAGTAAGGGATATGCATTGCTTCTCTTTTGACATTGAAACAGTCCCCGACGTCGAGTTCGGACGTCGCATGTGGGATCTCGGGGATATCTCCGACGAGGCGGTTGCGTCTGCAATGTTTTTCAAACAACAGCAAAAGAGCGGCAGCGATTTCCTGCCCTTGCATCAGCATCGCATCGTCGCGATTTCGGTCGCGCTGCGTACCGGCGATACTTTTAAAATTTGGAGTCTTGGCGAGGAAGACGCTGACGAAGCCGAACTGGTTGGTCGCTTCTACGATGGAATTGATCGCTATACGCCGGACCTGGTCTCGTGGAACGGTGGCGGCTTCGATTTGCCAGTATTGCATTATCGGGCGCTCAAACATCGTGTGCAGGCACCACGCTATTGGGAACAAGGTGACTCGGATCGTGAGTTTCGATTCAATAATTACCTAAACCGTTTCCACTGGCGGCATGTCGACCTGATGGACGTATTGGCGGGTTTTCAGCCACGTGCCAGGGCGAGCCTGGATCAAACGGCCGTGCTGCTCGGATATCCGGGCAAATTGGGTATGAGTGGTGACAAAGTCTGGGACAAGTTTCTCGAAGGCGGGCTAAGTGACATCCGCGACTATTGCGAGACCGATGTCATCAACACCTGGTTGGTGTACCTGCGCTTTGAGCACATGCGCGGCAATCTGGATGACAAGGATTTACAGCGCGAAATTCAGCTGGTTCGCGACACTCTAGGATCGATGAACGTTCCTCACCTCAATGAATTTCTGGTGGCCTGGCCTGCGGGCTGAGTAATTCATGGGGCGCCGACGTCAAAGAGAGCCGGAAACGGCACGCATAAGTGGTGTAACGCATGACGGTCGCGGTATCGCGGATGTCACCGGCAAGAAAGTGTTCGTCGCAGGAGCGCTCGAAGGCGAAGAAGTCCGCTTCATACGTCGCAAGTCGAAACGCAATTTTGACGAAGCGGAGTTGCTGGAAGTAATCGAAGCGTCCGAGAATCGTATTGAAGCTCGTTGTGAGGCGTTCGGTCGTTGCGGTGGATGTTCATTGCAGCACGTTTCTGAAGACCAACAGCGCGCAATCAAGTTTCAAACGCTGCAGGACAATCTTGAGCGTATCGGTGGCGTCGTTCCCGATGAATGGCTGGACCCAATTGTTGCTCCTGCATGGCACTACCGTCGTCGCGGGCGCTTGGCGGTAAAAGATGTACCGGCAAAGGGCCGGGTGTTGGTTGGCTTTCGAGAGCGTCATGCGCCGTTCGTTGCCGACATGCATCGCTGCGAAGTGCTGGCCAAGCCGGTTGATGGTTTGATCGACGCCTTAAGTGAATTGATCGCCGGTTTATCGATTCGTGCCCGCCTGCCACAGATTGAGGTTGCGGTTGCCGAGAATGCAGTCGCACTGGTCTTCCGAGTGCTGGATGCGCCATCGGCCGAGGATAAAGAATTACTGCGGCAGTTCGGCCTCGCCCACGAAGTCCGAATGTACCAGCAGCCCGGCGGACTGGATTCGTTCGAATTGCTGGATCCTGATGAGCAGGTCGAGCCGCTGTTCTATACCTTGCAAGCCTTTGACATTCGAATCGAATTTGATCCGCTTGGATTTGTGCAGGTGAATAGCGACATTAACGAGAAGATGGTAGCCATGGCCATCGATTTGCTGCAAGTGGAGCCCGACCATCGTGTTCTCGATCTGTACTGTGGCATTGGCAATTTCTCGTTGCCGTTAGCCAGACGCTGCAAGGAAGTCCTGGGTGTGGAAGGGGACAACATGCTGGTTTCGTCCGCGCAGCACAACGCAGCCGCTAATGACCTGACGAACGCGAGTTTTCGGACAGCCGATTTGAGCAAAATAGATGGCCGCGAAGGCTGGATTCAGGAAGATTGGGCCCGAGTGCTGCTGGACCCGGCTCGCAGTGGCGCTGCCGAAGTTGTACAACACATGCATGTCATCGGTGCGCAGCGTATTGTTTACGTGTCCTGCCATCCCGGAACATTAGCGCGAGATGCAGGCACTTTGGTGAACGAGCATGGATTTCGCCTCGAATCGGCCGGAATTATCGACATGTTTCCGCACACGGCACACGTTGAGTCAATCGCGGTATTTAGTCGACAGACTGACCATTAATAGATAATGATTACAATTGTTTAGAGCATTTATATAGAATAAACCTATGTCTCTTGGACCCGTCATGCTGGATGTGGAAGGGGTCGCGCTGACACCCGCTGATCGGGAATTGCTGCGCGAGCCGGCGGTGGGCGGCGTAATTTTGTTTACGCGTAATTATGAATCGCCGGCGCAAATTGCCGATCTTGTGGCTGAGATTCGGGCCTTGCGCAGCCCGCCGTTGCTGATCGCCGTAGATCACGAGGGTGGTCGCGTACAACGATTTCGCGAGGGGTTTTCCGCGATCCCGCCAATGCGCCTGATCGGCCGCGAATACGTGAGCGATATCGCTGCAGGATTGGAACTGGCGCGCCAAACCGGCTGGTTGATCGGCTCAGAGTTGCGTGCCGCCAGTATTGACCTGTGTTTTGCGCCATGTGTGGACCTGGACTGGGGCGTGAGTGAGATTATTGGTGATCGCGCTTTTCACGCGAATCCAGACGCGGTCAGCGACCTTGCGGGCGCATTTTGTCGCGGCCTTCGGGCGGCGGGGATGGCTGCGGTGGCGAAACACTTTCCCGGGCATGGCGCTGTCGTCACGGACTCACATTTGAAGTTGCCGGTTGACCGCCGTGAATACGGCATTCTTCTTGATGACATGCGGCCTTACGAGCGATTGACAGGCAACGGTCTGATTGCGGGCGTCATGTTGGCGCACATCGTGTATCGAGAGATGGATGACATGCCAGCCGGTTTTTCATCGTATTGGATAGGGCGAGAATTGCGTTCCAGAGTAGGGTTCGGGGGTGCGATTTTTTGCGATGATCTTAGTATGCAAGCGACCGCAGCCTATGGGACGATGCCACAACGTGCGAAACGCGCGTTGCAAGCTGGCTGCGATATGGTTTTAGTCTGTAATAATCGCAATGCCGCCCGAAAAACAGTGGTGGCACTCAATGATTATTCGAATCCTTTGTCATTGGTGCGCTTGGCTCGATTGCATGGTACCGGCCACGTGCTGCGTGAATCATTGCTTGCAAGCGATGAGTGGCAACAGGCCAGCGCCGCCGTTGCGCGCTGGAGCGAACGCCCCTCGCTGGAGCTTGATGCTTGAAATCAATTAATCGCAAGATTCTCGAACAAGTAATCGCTGCGTCGGCAGAACCGTTGCTTATTGTCCGCATCGATCATCCGGACTGGCCTGTGGTGCTCAGCAACGCAGCGTTTGAGTCCATTGGTGGTAAGGACATACGGCAAAAGCCGTTTGCAGATGTTGTTGAGCAACTCGTGGGACGGGACTTGGCAGTGGAAGTCTCGGAGTCCTTGCGCTCGCATGACGAGACTAGCTTCCCGGTAGATCTCGGCGGTCGCGATTATTTGCTCGCCTTACGTCCGCTACTGCTCGCGAACGAGAAAGTGCCGAAATTCTACGTCGCGTACTGGCGCGCAGGCGCGGGAGCTGGCGCCGTCGCCGGGTCGGAAATGCACCATGAATTACTCAAGGTAAAACGACGCATTCGTGACCTGTCGCGCGATGATCCGGTTACGGGTTTGCTCAATGATCGTGCGTTGACTGATGTGCTCGAGCACGACTGGGCGGTCGCAAGTCGCGAGAAGAGCCCGCTGTCGCTGGTGGTTTTTACTCTGGATGAGTTTGCGGCGTACACCGAAGTTTTTGGACAACATGCCGCGGACTCGTGCATGCGGCGTGTCGGTCAAGCCGTACGGCGTTGTTTGCGACGCGCCAGCGACGTCATTGGTCGAATGCAGGGCAACCAGGTAGTGGTCTTGTCGCATGCATCCGATGAAGTCGGCGTGCACGAATTTGCGCGTCGAATTGCTGCGGCGGTGCGCGAGCTTGGCTTGCACCATCCGCGCTCAAGCGTTGCAAAATTCGTCACAGTGTCTTTCGAGATTGGTATATCAACCGAGGCGGCGGATGGAATGTCGGCGCGCGCCTTTCTTGATGATTTATTGAGCAGTTCTGCTGAGTAAGGTTTCTCCGCTATCGATCTCTTCGGTATCTTCGGTTTCTTCAACTCGATTCACCTTGGCAACTACGCCGAACTTCGGATGGTCGAAGTAGCGAATTTCGCCATTTTTAACAATGCGATCTTCCTGAATTCGATAATGAACAGGTCCGTCCAGCGGCGCCGCATCTTCGAGCTGGTAAAAAGATTCATCATCAAATTCAATCTCAATGACCTCTACCGGTGCGTCCATCGACAAGTCAACGACCAGGTGAAGATATCGCGCAAGATACAAGGTGAATGAGCCATCAAGGCCGACAGGGGGCTCGCCGAATACGCTCAGGTCCAATGCTGGTGTGTCTTGCAGTGGGAAGCCAGCCTGGGTCCAGCCAACATGCATGATGGGCTGGTACGCGTCGAGCAACTCGAGCCGTTCGGCGACGTCGTACATTGTAAGTTCTTCTTCGCTTAAGAATATCGACGCCAGACCGACCGCGTCCGGGTGCCGTCGAACGCGCTCTTCGACGACGATCTCTTCGATTTCTTCAGTGGGTAACTCGATTTCGTCGGCTGGAAATAGCTCAGTGCCAACCCCCACGTTTTCCTGATACGTAAATACGATCAGCTCGACCGTGTAGCGCTTGATTGGTACCTGTTCCTCATCCAGTAACTCATCCTGAGCCAGCGCCATTGTCGGACAAATTATTGCGGTCGCCAATATCTGAACTGCGAATATTTGCAATCGGTGAGCGATTCTTGTCATTAGCTTTCTCTTTTACCTGTTAGCCGCTGCAGAAGATTTTCAACGGCAGAAAAACGCTGCGGGAGATCGTCATAGTCACCGCGAAACTGCAAGCGGTGTGAACCCTGCAACTTGTATGTCTGAGCGCTATTTTGCACTAATTGCACCAGGGCGACAGGGTCGATGTGGCTTTTTGCGCCGAATATCAAGAAGCCGCCCTTATCGGCAACATCGATTTTCTCGATACCCAGTGCAGCAGCGGATTGTTTGATTGCGGCGATGCGCATCAGATTCCTGGCTGGCTCCGGCAACAAGCCGAAGCGGTCGATCAACTCAAGCTGCAGATCACGCAGGTCCGCCTCACTGCCGCATGAGGAAATTCGCTTGTACAGGATCAGCCGTAAGTGGACGTCAGGCACGTAGTCATCAGGGAGCAGGGCGGCGACGTGCAGATTGATGTCAACGCCCGCGTTCAGAGGGCTTTCAAGATCTGGTTCATCACCGGCGCGCAGCGAGTCCACGGCGCGGGCAAGCAATTCCGTGTACAAGGAGAAGCCGATTTCCTGGATTTGTCCACTTTGAGTATCGCCCAGGAGCTCGCCAGCGCCACGAATTTCGAGGTCATGCGTGGCGAGCGTAAACCCGGAGCCGAGTGCCTCGAGCGAATCGATTGCCTCAAGGCGCTTGATGGCGTCTGCAGTCATCAATTTGCGTGGCGGAGCCAGCAAGTAAGCGAATGCGCGATGGTGTGAGCGGCCAACACGACCGCGTAGCTGGTGCAGTTGCGCCAGCCCGAAGCGATCGGCCCGGTTAATAATAATCGTGTTTGCGGTAGGCACGTCGATACCGCTTTCGACAATAGTTGTGCACAACAAGACATTGAAGCGTCGGTGGTAGAAGTCGAGCATTACGTGCTCGAGTTCGCGCTCCGGCATTTGGCCATGTGCGATGCGAATAGATGCCTCTGGTACCAGCTCGTTCAGGCGCTCGCCGATGGTGGCAATGTCCTCGACCCGATTGTGAATAAAAAACACTTGGCCGCCACGTTTTATCTCGCGTAAACAAGCTTCACGAATCAGGCCGTCGTTCCATTCCGTAACAAATGTTTTCACCGCCAGACGTTCGGCCGGTGGCGTTGTGATCAGCGACATGTCGCGCAATCCGCCCAGTGCCATGTTCATGGTGCGCGGAATTGGCGTCGCGGTAAGCGTCAGGATGTCAATCTGACTACGCAGCGACTTGATTGCTTCTTTGTGACGAACGCCAAAACGGTGCTCTTCGTCGATAATGACGAGGCCGACATCCTTTATGTCTTTCGTGTGCTGTAACAAGCGATGGGTCCCGATAACCACATCGACTGTGCCATCACGCAAGCCGGCAACTATAGATTTCATGTCTTTGGCGGACTGAAAGCGCGACAAGACCTCGACGCGAACGGGCCAGTCCGCAAAACGATCTCGGAAGATTTGGCCGTGTTGCTGCGCAAGCAAAGTCGTCGGTACCAGTATGGCGACTTGCTTGCCGCCGTGTACGGCAGCGAAGGTAGCGCGCAGCGCAACTTCGGTCTTGCCAAAGCCGACGTCGCCACAAACTATTCGATCCATCGGTTTGTCAGATTCCAGATCCGCAAGGACTTCAGTGATGGTTCGATCCTGGTCATCCGTTGGATCAAACGGAAAGTCACTCTCGAACGCCCGATAGTCCGACTCGGACCAGTGGAAACTATGACCGACACGCGCAGCACGTCGCGCGTACACGTCCAGAAGTTCTGCGGCAACGTCGCGAATCTTCTTGATTGCGCGGCGCCGCGCTTTAGCCCATTGGCCGCTGCCGAGGCGGTGCAACGGCGCATTCTCGGGGGACGCGCCTGTGAATCGTGTGATCAGATCGAGCGCGTGTACCGGCACATACAGTTTGTCGCCGTCAGCGTATTCGAGATGCAGGAATTCGGCGACGATTCCGCCGGTCTCAAGAGTAATCAGTCCGAGATAACGTCCGACTCCGTATTCAGCGTGCACGACCGGCGAGCCTTCCTCGAGGTCATTGAGCTGCCGAATAATAGTTTCCGGATCACGCTCGATGCGGCGCCGACGATTTTGTTGCCGCACGCGCGCGCCGAAAAGCTGTTGCTCACCGATGATGGCAATTCCCGCATCAGGTAGCAGCACGCCGTTTTCCAACGGAGCAATAGCAACGCCAATGCGAGCATTGAGTTGTAAAAATGAACTCCAGTCATCGACGCGAACCAGATCCAGATTACGGCCCGCGAGCATTTCGAATATTTGCTCGCGCCGGCCTGCTGAGTCGCAACTGAGCAGTACGCGTCCTTCGAAATCGTCCAGAAATCGCATTAAGGCGGCAGCTGCGTCTTCGTAGCGGGCTTCGATTTTGAGCGCTGGCGGCAGCCGGGTTGGCAGATTGCTTACGCGCTTCGAATCGGCGAGCGTTTGCGCAGAGTAACGCACCTGCGGTGACTGTTTCAGCCGATCCAGAATCGATTGTGGGGTAGAGAAGGTTTCCTCCGCGGTCAATATCGGTCGTTCAGGATCTAGCCGAGACAATTGATAACGTTCTTCAATTTCGAGCCAGCTCTGTTGCAACAGCTCCTGCAGCCCTTCGGGCGCGATCACAAGGCAATTATCGGGCAAGTAGTCGAGCAGGCCGGCCGTGGATTCGAAAAACAGTGACAGGTAGTACTCAATACCGCCGTGCGCAATACCGTCCGAGACGTCCCGATAGACACGGGACTTTCCCGGCTGCCCTTCAAATCGTTCGCGATACGCCGCGCGAAAAAATTGAATGGCTTCCGGATCGAGCGGGATTTCTCTGGCGGGCAATACCTCAACTTGCTTCAGGAGATCGCCCGATAACTGAGTTTCCGCCGAAAACTCACGCAAAGTCTCGATATCGTCGTCGAAGAAATCAAGTCGAATGGGGCCCTTGGAACCCATTGGAAAGACGTCGATCAATGAACCGCGAACGGCAAATTCACCGTGCTCACTAACCTGAGGTACGCGTATATAACCGGATTCAACCAGCGATGCGATGAATGGCTCGCGCGGCACGTTTTGGCCGCATTGAAATGACAAGGAGCGTGCGGCGATATAGTCGGTCGGTGGCAGCTTCTGCATGAGCACCGGAGCGGAAGCAACCACGATGCCGCGGTGCAGATTTCGTAACTTCGATAGCACAGCCAGACGGTCGGAAATAATGTCCTGGTGGGGAGAAAATCCGTCCCACGGTAGCGTCTCCCACTCGACGAAATGTTCAAGGTCTGTATTTTCTCCAAGGAAATAACGAATTTCGGCTTCCAGCTGGTCTGCCTGTCGCGGATCTTCTGCCAATACTAGAATCGGGATATCCGCTCTGGCAGCGAGTTCTGCGATGGCAAGACTGGTGCTCGCACCTATCAGGCGGCCCCACGCTATACGCTTGCCGGGGTCGGGCAACGCCAGAGATTTAGGAATAAGAAGCGGGTCTTGAGCCACAGTTAGTTCAGGCCGGAAACGGCTGGCGATTATTACACAAAAAAAAACGCTCGGACCGCGAAGTCCGAGCGTCTTGATGAATTGTTTTTCTATGTTTAGGTTTTGTCCGGTCTAGCGTTTCTTAACGGCGTGAATCACACGATCGTATTCGAAGAACACAACGAAGCCGTCATATTCCCAGCTGGAGATCGGCGGTTCGCCAACGGATGCACTTTTTGCATTTGGGGCGCCATAAGTAGCCTCAACGGTTTCCTGAGTTGATCCACTGGCAGGACCGACTGAGCCGTTCAGGGCATCGGTACCCTCCATATCCAATGTGTCAGCGCCAGCGAATCCGGCAAAGCCGATCACGAGCGCGAGTAATGTTAGTTTGCGTAGCGTGTTCATCGCGAATACTCCTCTGATGCCAGTCGACTATATCACTCTAAATGATCACTAGAAATAGTTGATTTCAAAGGTTTTATTACTTTTTTCAAAACTGTGAAACGGGTCACGATTTAACACCGATATCGTCAGGATGTGGTTTAATGCGAGGCGATGATCAACCCCGTAGAACTCTTTGTCGGGCTTCGCTACTTGCGAGCGAAGCGCCGCACCCGATTCTTATCGTTCATCACCTTGATATCTCTTGCTGGCGTTGCCCTGGGCGTTGCCGCCCTGATCGTGATCTTGTCCGTCATGAACGGCTTCGAGGGCGAGTTACGAACGCGTCTTCTCAGCATGTCGGCACATGGGAAGGTATCTGGCATCAATGGGCCGATTGATGACTGGCGCGAGCTGGTTGCCGTAGTTGGAAGCCATCCGAGCGTAGTGGCCGCGGCGCCGCTGGTAGAGATTGAAGGAATGATTAAGTCTGGCCGCGAATTGCAGCCGGTATTGGCCTACGGCATCGATCCCGAATTTGAAAAGAAACTGTCCGAGAACCCAATCAACTTGCTGGAAGGCACGCTTGATAATCTTCAGCCGGGTTCAAAAAACATTATTATCGGCCGCATCCTTGCTATAGAGCTTAGTTTACGGTTAGGCGACGGGGTCTTGCTGTTGATTCCGCGGCCGGTCGGCGACGGTACGTTGCGGCCGGTCCTCGAACGTTTCGTGTTGAGCGGTGTGTTCGAGGCGGGTTTGCAAGAACACGATGCATCGCTCGCGTTGATCAATGGCAGTGATGCGGCGCGAATAATGGGCTTGGGTGAGGGGCGGGATGCTGTTCGATTTCGAACCCTTGATGTGATGTCGGCGCCCGTCACCGCGGCCCAATTGCAGCAGCAACTGGGTGATGAGGTGGTTACGACGAACTGGACCATCGAGAACGCCAGCTATTTTCGTGCTATCCGCATCGAAAAGATGATGATGTCGCTGATGTTGTCTTTGATCATCGGTGTTGCAGCGTTCAATATCGTCGCCAGCCTGGTGATGGTGGTAACGGACAAGACCAATGATATTGCCGTACTGCGCACGCTGGGCAGGCGAGCCAGTGGAGTCGTCAAGGTATTTTTCGTGCAAGGTGCTGTGATCGGTTGGGCCGGCGTCTTTAATGGTACGGCGCTAGGGGTGGTGCTCGCGATCAACGTGCCGGTTATCGTGCCATTTCTCGAGCAAACTCTCGGCTTTCAGATAATGCCGGGAGATGTTTTCTACGTAACCCGTATTCCGTCGGAACTCGAATGGGCCGATGTAATTGTA
>PVMS01028674.1_pt1 | contig 10862 bp, 13 predicted proteins | sample 1853461 | NCBI WGS metagenome assembly PVMS01 (sample SAMN08582032, study PRJNA380276) | Marine sediment metagenome, whole genome shotgun sequencing project. | isolation source: ocean sediment barecode stripped | collected 2017
ACCGGGTGCTGTGAATCGTCGGCGTCATCGTAGGGGCCGCGCTTGACGCTTTGGCCGGTGCCCACGTCTAGCTCGAAAGGTATGGCCTCGCCTGGCTTTGCCGCAACCATCGTATGGCAGAAGTCGCACGTTACGGACTCCTTGGTGATGTTGCGCACCATTCGGTAGTCTTTGGTTTTGACGGTTGTGGGTGCATGGCAGGTGAGGCAGAAGGGGCCGGCCTCGTCCCCGAGGGTCTCTTCTGCTTCTCCGAAAGCTTGAGCGAAAATGGGCTCGGTAGCGGCGCTGGAGTGTAAATTGCTCGTCCAAGCCTCGTGGATGTCTTTGTGACACTGTGCGCAGACGATAGCGCTCGTGAACGGAGCGGAGTCCATGGGGTCGACCTCCTGAGCGCTCACAGATGAGATAGAGAGCACCAGCCCGATCGAGATTCCTTTCCAAAAACGCATCTTCAGGCCTCCTTGAAGCACCTTGCCCAGATCGTCACGCAACATCCATTCCATGTGGATTGTATAGTGGATCGCGTTATCTGTTTACGGGAAAATCCCTTAAGCGCCTGCCTAGGAGCTAGGCTGAATAGCACCGGTTTTCTGCGGCATTTGGCCCAGATCGGCGCCAAATGGAGCACAATCGATAGCACGATGAAGAGGACCCGACGACGTCTCCTCCCGACGCTCCGTCCCCGGGCGGGGCGCACGTTGCCGCCCGAGCTTCGAGCCAGCAACGTCGGTCGTCTGGCGTCTGGTCTCAAGGGCGGGCTCAGGGATCCCGAGCTCGAGGTCTTGCTCAGAAAGATCGATGAAGGTCCGATTCACGGAGGCAACCGTGTCGAGCTCTTCTTCGAAGGTGACGAAGCCTTCGAGTCAAAAAGGCGGGCGATCGAAAATGCCGAGTCCGAAGTCCTACTCGAATCCTACATTTTGAGGGATGACACGACCGGCCGTGATTTCTTGGAGGTGTTGGCAGCTGGGGTAAGGCGGGGAGTGACGGTTAGGGTCTTGGCCGATGCGTTTGGATCATTGAGTACCGGCACCGCTTATTGGCGGGAGATGAAGGGACGAGGCATCGAGGTGCATCTTTTTCACCCGTTCCTACCCTATCCTTGGTTTCAGCCGTTTCGCGATCACCGCAAGATCCTAGTGATCGACCGTCGCATCGCGTTCACCGGGGGCATGAACTTGGGAGAGGAGTACGGGTCCGTGCGCCGTCGTAGAAGGAAAAAGGCGCGCACCTGGAGAGACACCGACGTTCGTATCGAAGGGCCTGCGGCATGGGAAATGGCTATCGTATTTTCCGAAGCTTGGATGCGCGCCGGTGGTTCTGAACTGGAGCTCGGTCCCCTTGAGCCACAAAGCGCTGCCCCCGGGGCACGGATTTTGGTGCTCGACTCTCGTCCTGGTCGCGGTCACCGAGAGTCTGCCTCGGTTCTCTCCGCGGTTGTCGCTGCGGCGCGCGAGTCGGTGTGGATCACGAACGCTTATTTCGCGCCGCGCCGCCTTGCGGTGGAAGTTCTTGGAAGCGCTGCCCAACACGGCGTCGACGTCCGTCTGCTCCTGCCCGGGAAAAGTGATCTCCCCGTGGTACGCCACGCCGGTCATGGTTACTTCGATGATTTGTTGAGGCGTGGAGTGCGCATCTTCGAGTACCAGTCCGCCAACCTACATGCGAAGAGTCTGGTGGCCGACGGGTTCGCTACTATCGTGGGATCTTCCAACCTGGATTTTCGTTCGTTTCATTTTAACGCCGAGTCCAATGTTGTCGTGCTGGACGAGTCAGTAGGTAAAGTCATGGTCGATGCCTTCAAGAGGGACATAGCGGATTCCATCGAGATAACCGCGGCGGAGTGGAACGAGCGCACGCTGATCCACCAATTGGGAGATGGAATCGCCCGCCGTCTTTATCCAATCCTATGATGGAGCCGCGCCTGATGAGATTGACGCGATTCAATCCCTACCTGGAAGCGGCCAAGCAGATCCCCAAAGGTGAGACCCGCTCCTTTATGGAGTTGGCCGCGATGGCGGGTCGCCCCGGGGCGGCTCGTGTTGCGGGGCGAGCGATGGGGCAATGTGGCCGCCGCTCGATCGAGCCATGGCATCGGATCGTGGCCTCGAACGGGGCGCTGGCGAAGAACGCGGCTCGCGCAGCCGAGCAACTTCGGAGATTGCGGCGAGAAGGAGCGCGACCTCGGAGGGGGGAAAGTGTTGCCGACTGGGCCCGAAGGGTCGGGCGGCCCTGGGTTGGAAACTACGCGGGTCGTAGGTTCGCATCGGCTTCCGACCGAAGGCTCGTCACGGTGTCACCGGAACGGGCGGAAGGCTTCCCAAGCGAAGCGGTCGCGCTCGCTCGGAGATTCGTTCATCTTGATGGTGCGGCGCCCGTTCCCGAGTCGCTCCCTGACCCGCTTCTGCGGAAGGCGGCATACCGGTCACCGGACGCTGCGCTGTTGGCCCAGCGCTTGCTGAGTCGTGTGGCGCGGCTCGATTGGATTGCGGTGGGCGATTCGCTGACGTCTTCCGGCTATTTCCACATAGAGGCGTTCTTGTCTTCGTCGGACTGCAGCGTGATTCTCGAGGCCGCCTCTGATGCGACGCGGTTTGAACGTAGTGTGAACATGGCTCCGAAGGGCTACGGAGTCGGTACTTATTATTACTTTCGGGAGCCACTGATGGAGCCGGCGGCGGCCTTCCGCGCGGCGCTGTACCAACGGCTCCAACCGCTCGCGAACGAGCCAGGCGTCGGTACCAAAGATCCGTACCCGCCAACGCTGGACGAATTCTGGCGCCGGTGTCGCGAGGCGGATCAAAAACGGGGCTCTTCGATCATCCTTTGTTACGGTGCCGGAGGCTTGAACCATCCCCACCGAGACATCTACGGAAAGGTTTTCTTCCCATATCAAGTACTGGTCGTGCTCAATGAGCAGGGCAGGGATTTCGAAGGCGGCGAGTTCGTTCTACTGGAGGAAACACCGAAAGGCGGAGCGCAGGAAGTGGTGGTCAACCGGGGAGACGTGGTCATCTTCGCCACTCGGGACCGCTTCGAAACCGAGGGCGGGAGGCGACGAAAGGTCGAGCTTCGCCACGGCATGCGGTTGGTGACGCGCGGCAAACGTTATGCGTTGGGGATCGTGTTCCACCTCGCCGAATGATGGGTGTCAGTATGAGTCCGAGTCGCTTGCCGCTCCATATTCCGCTTCATACTTCGACGCACATTTGGCCTGGATGTGCTTGGCGTGGAAGACGCCATCCTCGGTGATGATGCCCTCCGCGATCGCTTGCGCCTCGTCGGTGAACGTGTCGGGGATAGGTTCGCTGCCGACGTAGACGACATCGACCATCGCGCCTTCCTCTTGGAGTTGGAAATGGAAGCCTCCATCTCGGCGGGCGATGGAGCCGGGAACGACGAAGCCGGCGACCTTGAGTTTCATACCAACCGCCTTCGTTCCATAACTGTCGAGCTCGCTCACCGTCAGGTAGTAGGCTTTACCTTCCTCGAAACCGGCCACTGCAAGCCAGGCTAGCGGTGCAACGATGAGAAGGAACCCGATGACGAATTTCGCTTTGACCTTCATCGTCTATTTCCTTTCCTAGATGCTCTTGTTTGCCGGCAAATCCGCCGGCGCGACTGTTTTGCTACGAGGCCGGTAGGGGAGGGTGATGACGAACTCGGCGCCGCTACCCGGCTCCGACTGGGCGTTGATCGTACCGTTGTGAGCTTCCACCACCCGTCGGCAAATCGGAAGTCCCAATCCCGTCCCGCGCGTTTTGGTGGTGTAGAAGGGGTCGAAGATTTGCTTCAGATTGGACGGATTAATACCAATGCCGCTGTCGTGTACTGTCACCCTGATTCCGCCCGCCGCCGTCGAAGGTCTGACCGTCAACGTCCCCTCATCCGCGATAGCTTGAACTGCGTTGATGAATAGATTCGTGAGCACCTGGCCGAAGAGCTCGCCATCGACCATGGCCGGAGGAAGCCCGTGCTGGAAGTCGCGAAGGACTTCGATGCGCTTCCTCGGGAACAGGGAAATCACGCCCAGTGCTCCGTCTATGATTTCGTGAAGATCTGTCGGCTCGAGATTGGCGGTCTTGGGGCGGGCATAGGTGAGTAAGTCGCGTAGAGTCCCTTCGATTCTCTTCACCTGGTCGAGCACCTGTCGTACTACCGGCCGCCGTTCGTCTTTGGGCGGCAGCGTATCCCCCAACACTTGAATCGCCCCCGCGATCCCCGCAAGGGGATTTTTGATCTCGTGGGCGAGACCGGCCGCCATTTGGCCCACTGTGGCAAGTTTCTCGGACTGCACGATTTGATGCTCGAGCTCTCGGACTTCGGAGAGGTTCTGCTCGAGCGCCTCGCAGCCCGCGCACTCTCGAACTTCACGTCCAAGCGCGGACTGGGTTACGTATACCGAGACGGGCTCGCCGTTTTGCGTTAGACGTTCCGCCAAGAACTCCTTGATGTGAAGCCCGGTCTCCAGCGTGCCGGGTGAAGCGCTCTTTTCCGACTGAGCCGCTTCCGGGACCAATTGTTTGAAGTCTTGGCCCAAGATTTCGTCGGGTTTGTAGCCGTAGAGGAGCTCCGCGCCGCGATTCCAGTAGACGACTTTACCCTCCTTGTCGACGCCGACTACCGCGTCCAGCATTTCCTTGAGAACGGTCGCCAGATGGCGCTCCCGGTCCGCAACCGATGTCTGCGCTTGTCGAACTCGTCGCTCGGTCCAGTACACGATGAAGAGGGCAGTCAAGATGCTGGTGCTGATTCCTCGAACGATGTGTAGTCTGGCTTGTCCATCGGTCGAAAGTGAGGGGCCGAGATAGGATTCTAGGGCCACCCAGCCCATGAAGAGAAGCACGATGATCGCAGCGGCCGCGGCGGCCAAGGCTAAGGGGCGACGAATCTTCTGTAACATGGCGACGGGCTTAGTCGTGCACCCGCTCCTCGAGATGGAATTTCTTCATCTTGTACCGGAGCGCGTCTCGGCTGATATCGAGAAGCTTCGCGGCTCGGGTTTGGTTGCCTCTCGCCCGAATTAGGGCCTGACGTACCAGCTCTTCCTCCACCCTTTCGAGTGAAGTTCCCTGGTCCGGGATGGAGAGCTCGGGAAGGTTTTCGTCCGAGGCTACCGGGACTCTAACCCCCGGCTCGATGGGCAGAGCGGAAACATCGATGAGCGGACCGTCTTCGAGGATCATGGCCCTCTCGATGAGATTCTTGAGCTCTCGAACATTGCCCGGCCAGTGGTACTCCATCAGCATGGCCTCCGCCTCTGGAGTAATGGCTTCGATCTTCTTTCGAAACTTGCGGTTGTAGTGTTGCACGTAATGGCGCGCCAAGAGGCGTACATCCGTGATTCGCTCTCGAAGAGGAGGCAGTGTAATGGCGATGACGTTGAGTCGATAAAACAGGTCCTGGCGGAACTTGCCCTCGTCGACCATGGTTTTGAGAACGCGGTTGGAAGACGCAATCACTCGGATGTCTACCGTAATGTCTTGGACGCCGCCGACCCGTTTGAAGCTCGTCTCCTCGAGTACTCGGAGTAACTTTGCTTGCAGCCCAAGCTGCATCTCACCGATTTCGTCCAAGAAAATGGTGCCGCCGTCCGCCAGCTCCAACATGCCCTTCTTTTGTTGGCGGGCGTCGGTGAAAGCACCCTTCTCGTAACCGAAGAGCTCGGTTTCCACCAGGTTCTCCGGCAGCGCGGCACAGTTGATGGCGAGGAAGGGTTTCTCCGCGCGTGAGCTGTGATAATGAATCGCTTTGGCGAAGAGATCCTTTCCCGTACCGCTCTCGCCCTGGAGCAGGATAGTCGTGGCCGGGCTAGACGCAACTTTCTTCACCATCTCGATGGCATCGGCGAGGGGCTTCGATTGTCCTACGATGTTTCGGAAATCGAAAAGCTTCTTGTCCCTCTCGCGGAAATGGTGAACCTCCTGGCGGAGCTTGACGGCCTCCAAGGCATTGGCGACCGTCACCGACAGCTCGTCGAAGTTCAGTGGTTTGGCGACGAAATCGTACGCACCCAAACGTAGCGCGGTGACCGCGTCCTCCAATACGCCGTAGGCGGTCATCATGATCACGACGATTCGGGGCTGTTTCTCTTTGACCGCGCGGAGGACATCCAAACCGTTCATGTCCGGCAGGCGGATGTCGAGGAGCACGAGGTCCGGCTCCTCTTTCTCGACAAGCTCGATAGCGGATTTGCCGTCAGGAGCCTCCGAAACGTGGTAGCCCCAGTTGGTGAACTTCTGACGTAGCGACCATCGGATGAGGTCTTCGTCGTCGACGATCAGGATTTTGTCTCTCGGCATCTTAATAAGTCCCTTCGCGGTCCCTCGGGGGTGAGTCGACGCCTTGACGTCCCGGGTTCGGCCGTGCTATTCGATCACAAAGAAAAGGATGTTGAATGCTTTCACTAATCGTTGCCTCGCCTTGTTGGCTTCCTTCCTGTTCTTGGGTGTCGGCGAGCCCGCCTTCGTTGGGGCGGAGCGCTGCAAGCTCTGTCACCGTTCGACCTATGTGAGTTGGCGCTCGACCGCGCACGCCCAGGCTACCGATAGCCTCGGTATCGAGAGTCCCTCCCCGAGTTGCCTTCGTTGTCACAGCACCGGGCCGGCAGCGTTGCCCGGAGTGCAATGCGAGTCTTGTCACGGTGCCGGTGCCAACTACTGGCCCGCTGAAGTCATGATCGACCCCGACAAGGTCCGCGATGCAGGTTTGATAGAGCCCACCGAACGAATATGCCGAGTCTGTCATGGTAGCGGCCTCCCCGGCCACTCGTCGGCGTTCGAAATGCCGGGGCCCGGACAGCTCTATCTTGCTGCCCACTGAGCCCACGACGACACCGCCGAGCCCAGCAACTTCTATCATAGTCGAAACCATCGCGAGTCTGGAACTGCAGGTCTATTGCCAATCGGTTGATATCGTATAAGTCCATCTTAAATATAGGTTTAATCCGTATCCTCGAGCTCTTTGGGTGGGGAATTTGACGCACCTATAAGGTCGGGCGCGACGAAGTGCGCAAAATGGCGCACTTCGTTCTTTGGTGGCTCAGGCCGTTACTTGAGCAACCTGGAAGAGCCGGCTATCGCGGCGGCCACGTTAGAAAGCTCGGCGATGAACAAAGTGAGCAGGTCGTCGACCGAGATAAGACCGACCACATGGCCGTCCTCGTCGATCACCGGCAGTCTACGAACGCCTTCCTGGGCCATGCGGCGGGCCGTGACCAGCACCGGCTCGAAGGTTCGAGCCGTCTTGGGGTCTGGGCTCATGACTTCTTCGACCCGAACCTGCGATGGATCGCGTTTAGTTCCGAGGACCCTCAAGACGATGTCGCGGTCCGTGACGATCCCAAGAGGGCGCCGCTCCTCGTCGAGGACGAGAACGCATCCCACGTCCTCCCCCTTCATGAGCCGAGCCGCTTTTTCGAGTTTGTCGGATGGCGCAACTGCCGCGACCCGTCTTGTCATGATCGTCTGGACCTCCATGCTTCCCCTCCCTCCAATCTCTTCAACCAGCGCTTGATTATACAAATGGCGTGCCACAAGAAATTTTAGAATCTAGTGCGTACAAGGTCGCAGAACGAAGTTTGGATAGTGGATTAGGACCCACATGCACCTTTAGAATTGCGGCAACTATCTACGGATTACTGATGCACCTGCCCTAGGAAAACCGGCCGGGGAATGGAACTGTACTTGCATATTAAAGACGTGGGCCTCACACGAAACGAGGTACGAATGGCACTCGTAAAGAGGGAAAATCTGCTGCCCCTAGGCTCCTTTCGAAAAGAGATGGATCTCTTGTTCGACGAGTTCATGGGCGAGAAAGGAGAACTTGGGCGTGGAGCTCACCGAACGGGCTCTTACGATAAGCGGTGAGATCAAAGAGGAAAGAGAAGACAAGAAGAAGAATTACTACCGACAGGAGTTCCGACACGGTCGCTTCTCTCGAACCATAGCGCTTCCGGGCGAGGTCGAGATCGATAAGGCAAAGGCCGACCTGGAAAAAGGCATGTTAATGGTGCGCATTCCCAAGACCGAAAAGGCCAAGAAGCGCTCGGTCGCGGTACCCGTCCATTAGCGACGGTCCGAGCCGATAGTCCGAGGAAACGACCCCTTGAAGAAAGGAGGGGAAGATGCGTTCACTAGTCATCGTACTTGGTGTGATGCTTGCCTCCGTCCTGGCTTGTGATTCGGGGCGGAAGTCCGCTACAGGCTTCCGCCTTCCCGAGGGAGACGTGGAGCGGGGGAAAGTTGCGGTTCTCGATCTCAAGTGTCATGCGTGCCACGAGATCGCGGGGGACGGTTTCCCCGAACCGGTTGCCGATCCGCCCGTCCCGGTGCGTTTGGGCGGCGAGACGCCTTACGTGCGAACCGATGGACAGTTCGTGAGCTCCATTGTCAATCCGTCGCATCAGCTGGCGTATGGTTTTCGCAAAGAGCTGGTCGAGAGCGGGGACGAGTCGCGGATGGCCAACTACAACGAGGTCATGACCGTAGAGCAATTGATCGACATGGTGGCTTTTCTGCAGTCGATCTATGATGTGAAGCCACCGCCCCCCATGCACTAGTCGGGTGGCCGCAGGAGATGCATCAGGGGGGGTCGAAAAGTGATGGGAGACAGTAAACCTTTCGAGGCATTCGAGGTGGACGATGCAAGAGACGAAGTATGCTCTTCGGGTCGAGTTAAACGAGCCCTATGAGAAGGCGATTGAGGATGTGACCGGTGCTCTCAAGGAGCAGGGTTTCGGCGTGCTGACGACGATCGACATCAAAGAGGCCCTAAAGCAGAAGTTGGACAAGGACTTTCGCCGCTATGTCATCCTGGGAGCATGTAACCCGGTGCTCGCCCATCAGGCCTTGGAGGTAGATCTCGAGGTAGGCGTGCTACTTCCTTGCAACGTGATCGTTTATGAGACCAGCGAGAATAGCTCGGTCGTTGCTGCGATGGCTCCGCTTCCCACGATCGGTATGGTGGGTGCGGAGAAGCTAAACCCGATTGCGAAAGAGGCTGACCAACGTCTTCGCAAGGCGCTAGGCCAGCTGGAAAGCAAGATGCTCGAGAGTTAAGACCCTACGCGCCTTCCTGGTGGCCTCGAGGGCAGGCGTCCTAGCTCGGGTCCTCCGGCGTCGCGGTTGTGTATTGCTCCTGTAGAAAAGCGACGAGATCGATCACCTGCCGTATGGTGATCATGTCATTGTAGTTGGCCATACGAGACCCTTCGCCGGTCATGATTCGTTCTTCCTCTCCTCCCGGGTACAATTGGTGCGAGGCGTTGATGATCGAAGTCACCAGCTCTCCATCCGTTGGTTCGCGCACGGCGAGTCCACCCAAAACGACGTCCGTTTGCGGGTTTGCGGTGGGAGCCGGTAATTCGTTCTCGAGCCCGGCCACCTCGTGGCATGAGTAACACTTCAGCTCCACGAAGATTTCCTGGCCGCTTTGAATGTCACCATCGGGAAGCGAGAAGCCGCGGGGTGAACGATGTGCAGATTCCTGGCAGCCCCAGAAGAAGCCAGCAAGCAGTATGAGTGGTGTCCAGCGAAGATAGCGCATTTCCAATCCCTCCCATCAGAGCGGCAGAAGCCACTCCAGGCGATGGCCCGAAGGCCGCAATAATCGAACGAAAGCCTCGCTACTTTTTCGAATGCGCCGCGTCTTGTGAGGTCAACGCGGGTTCGCGAGCTCCTCCAGCAGTTGTTCCACACGTTGTCGACATTCGGCGAGTCTCTCCCGCGACTCGTCGAAGATGAATTTGTGTCCGGCCCGAATGGCCAAGACCAAGTGCACTTTCGCTTGCTCGTAGGACGACGTCAGGCGCTGGCGTCTGCCGTCTTCTTTGATGCGATCAATGATTCTCTCGGCTTGCTGCAGCAGCTCCCGCACTTCCGTGACTTCCTCGTGAAGGATTTTCGCGTCTGCAGGCAAGTCGAGGTTCTCTGCCGAACGATCCCTGCCGTGGCAGCGCTCGCAACGCCGCTCGAGCGCCTTGGGAGAAAGGAGCCATGCAGCGACGTTCCCGTGGCAGGTGCCGCACGTCGGCGCCCCATCACCCTCGCTCCGCAGCAACTCGAAGTGCTTGCTTTCTTGGAACGCGACGAACGGGCCTACATGGCACTTGCCGCAGGTGTTCGGGAGGTTCCAGCGGTTCGTCGGGCTTGCGGGGTTATGGCTGTTCAGGATGCCCCTGTGTGCGAGAAACGACTCGAAGGTGGTGGGATCCCCTCCATGGCAGCTCTCACAACCGACATCGTTACGCGCGTGCGGGGACGTTTCCCAATCCTCCAGGTGCTTCGTCCGGTCCCACTCTCCGAGATGCTCGTGCGTTGCCGCTGGGGTATTGGCGAAATGGCAATCTGCGCACCGGCTGCGTTGGGCTTCCGCTAGGGCGGCGGCCCAGAACGTCAAAATCAATACGAGGACGATGTGTCGAAGAGTCTGTCTCACGGCAGTAGGCACATCGACATCGAGGATCATCGCACCCTCTGCGATCTACGAGTCTTGTTGGGGCGAGCAGTCCGTTTGACGCGAGACGTCACCAACTCGCACCCCCGCCAGCCCGCGCACAGTGTAACACCGAGTGGGCGAGCGTATGTAAGTAAAGAGGTGGTTAGCGCCCTGGCGGTCACCTACTTGCTAAACGGATTTTCTCGCTGTACTGCGAAATATCACTCAACTTTTTCCGTAACGTGTTATTGTGCGTTTGCTCCAATGTTCTTTTGTTATCATCGGCTTAGGGGAATAACTGGCAGGTGGGCACGAACCTTGTACTACCGGAGCAAACGTATGTGTTTGAGACACGGGCGTTTTGTAAAGTGGAGGTGAGAGATGCGCAGCGTTTTGTTGATTTCGGTTACCCTGGTTGTGGTTGG
>PVMS01057866.1_pt1 | contig 10862 bp, 10 predicted proteins | sample 1853461 | NCBI WGS metagenome assembly PVMS01 (sample SAMN08582032, study PRJNA380276) | Marine sediment metagenome, whole genome shotgun sequencing project. | isolation source: ocean sediment barecode stripped | collected 2017
AGTTATTGTGTGGAAGTATATAACCGTCATTGTCGGTTCTAAATGGATAATCTTGAATTGTTAAGTTATCTGTATTTGCTAATAAAACTTTATTTGGTCGGATAATTTTATCCAATCCAGGATGATTTTCTCTTAAGTTTACTGCTCGTATTATTTCTGACTGAGTGTTTGATTGCCGTAGTTGTATTGCAAGAATTAAACGATCAACTATCTAATAATATTATTAATAATGATAAGGCTAATAATATAAATCCAGTTTTTTTGGATTTTCAGTAAACCAGCTGGACTGTTTAGCAATGTTATTAGATTTAATCTTTAAAATTATAATTTTTCTTTACTTTCTTCAGATTAAAATAGTAATTATAAATTAAATTAATTTCCATTCGCCAGTTTCATGTATCACAGATCGTAAAGATAATTTTGAATGACCAACATTAATTACGTCAAAAGTTATAGCACTCTCTAAAAAATCTTCCATTTTGTCAAAATGATTGCCTACCCATACGTCTACCAAATATTGTTTTTCTATTACTTTTAATTCAGGAATCGTCATTCGCACGGTTACCGATGATGGAACATGTTCAGTATCAATTGAGCTATCTTGACTGCGAACTTGATAAACCAGAGTACCTTGAATGTCATTTATTAAGAAACTGACTACAAATCCATTTTTGCCGATATTCTCTATTTCTAGTTCAAATGTAATTGGATCATTTATATTATAAGTTGAAGACGTATTTCCGTTCTTATCTAAAGTTCGTAGATAAGCTGCTCTGATTTTACCTGGCGAGTTCCTCGATCCCGGCCAATTACGTAAATCACTCTCACCTTCAATTGTGTGCTCCTTAATTGGTTTGAGATATTTACTAACAACTTTGCGAGTGTCACCATCCATAATTATTTTGCCATCATCCAATAAAATTGTTCGCGTACATAAGCTTTGAATAGTATGCATATTGTGACTCACAAATAGAACTGTTCGACCTGAATTTGCTGTTTCACTCATTTTCCCAAGACATTTCTTTTGAAATGCCGCGTCACCTACAGCGAGAACTTCATCAACTATTAAGATTTCAGGATCTAAGTGAGCTGCAATTGCAAATGCTAATCTGACATACATCCCAGAAGAATATCGTTTTACCGGTGTATCAATAAATTTGCCTATTTCTGAGAATTCAACAATATCATTGAAGTTTTTTTTAATTTCATCCTTAGTCATTCCAAGAATAGTACCATTTAAATATATATTTTCTCGGCCGGACAATTCGCGATGAAAGCCGGTACCAACTTCTAACAGACTCGCTACTCTACCATAAACTGTTGCTTGTCCGCTTGTGGGTTCGACAATCCTCGACAATATTTTTAACAAAGTACTTTTACCAGCTCCATTTTTACCAATCACTCCTAATATTTCACCCTTGCTAACTTCGAATGATATATCTTTAATTGCCCAAATAATATCTAGAGCATCTTCATTATTAAATTTGCTTAGTCTCTGCACGCGACGAAAATTTGAAAGGGGAGTTTTAAGCCATGAAAGTATTCTACCAATAATTGTATCATGTATTTCATCTTTACTACCAATTCGATATCGTTTGCTTAAATTTTCAATTTTAATTATTTTATTGCTCATTCTATACTACATCCACAAAATTTCGCTCTTTTCTTTTAAAATAATAGGCTCCTGATATAGATAGAAATATAGCTGAAAGGGAACCCATCCCAATTAGATCCCAAGGCATTGGATTTATACCATATAATGCTGATCTAAATCCTTCAATCACACCTGCCATTGGATATAACCCATAATAAATTCTATATTGTGCAGGCAATTGATTTGTTGACCAAATAACTGGTGCAACCCACATCAAAATCGAAACTAAAAATGCGACTCCATATGGAACGTCCCTATATTGAACTGCTAATGCAGATAACCACAAACCCAATCCAGATGCTGTCAGAAACATTATTAATATGAGTACAGGTAAAAATAAAATCCATATTGTAGGAGTTAATCCATAAACTATTAATAAAATAATAGTAATTATCATTGCGATTGCAAAATCTACTAAGGAAGCTAAGCAGGGAACAATTGGTAGCACTATCCTTGGGAAATATACTTTTGTGAAAATTCCGGATCCTGTTATTAAACTATTTGTGGATCTAGTAAAAGAGTTGGAAAAATACATCCAAGGGACAAGTGCTGAATAGTAGAATATTGGACCGGGACTGCCGTCAGTACTGATTTTTGCTAACTTATTAAATACTAATTGAAATATAACCATTGTTATAAATGGTCTAAGTATTGCCCACGAAAAACCTAAAACTGTTTGTTTGTACAAAGATTTGATATCGCGTAAAATTAAGAAGTAAAAAAGATCCTTATACTCAAAAATTTCTTTCCAACCAATTAGCTGCCATCCCGTTTTAGGTTTAATTATAACTTTATGCGTTGAGCTGGATGAATTGTTTTTCATTTATAATTTTCTAGGAACCATTGATAAGTTAATTTAATACCTTCTCTAAGAGATATTTTTTCATGCCAACCGAACTTATGTAATCTGGTAACATCCAATAATTTTTTATATGCACCATTCGGTTTTGATTCATCGTATATGGTTTCCCCGGAGTACTGTACAATTTCAGCGACTAAATTCGCTAAATCTGTTATTGTTAAATCCTTACCCGTTCCGATGTTTATATGCGTTATACCCTGATTGTAAATATCCTTTGCGTTCACTGAGGCCAGTAGTTCAACGCAGGCGTTCGCCATATCTTTGACATATAAAAATTCTCGGTAAACTGTACCTGTACCCCAAACAGTAACTGTGGGTTCGTTTTTAATTTTTGCTTCATGAAATTTTCGTATTAGAGCTGGCAAAACGTGAGATATTTGTAAATTGAAGTTATCGTGCGGACCATATAAATTTGTTGGCATTACCGAAAAAAAATTATCACCATATTGGCGATAATAATTTTCACATAATTTAATGCCTGTAATTTTAGCAATAGCGTATGGTTCGTTGGTTGGTTCTAAAGTATTAGTTAAAAGATATTCTTCCTTTAGGGGTTGTGGTGCATCTTTAGGATAAATGCATGAAGAACCGAGGAAGAGTAATTTTTCTACGCCAATTTGATGAGCAATATGAATAATATTAGCTTCAATCATTATATTGTCGTACAAAAATTCTGCTCTATATGTATTGTTCGCGACAATACCACCTACCTTTGCTGCTGCTACAATGACAACGTCTGGTTTTTCTTGATTAAAAAATTCTTCAACATCTTTCTGACGACGTAAATCAAGTTCAGAAAGAGAGCGGGTTATAATGTTTTTATATCCCTTGGAGTACAGTTCATGCATAATAGCAGAACCAACCATGCCGTCATGGCCGGCTAAATATATTTTTGAATCAGAATTCATAGAGATTTAATTATTTTGAGAAGTTATATTTTAAGGTTATTAACTAAAAACCGCGCTTTTGTACTTTATCCCAATCGGCTTTTGCCATTATTTTAGCTAATTTTTCGAACTTTACTTTTGGTTCCCATCCAAACGAGTTTTGTGCTTTAGTGGAGTCACCAATGAGCATATCAACTTCTGTGGGTCTAAAATAGCGTGGATTTATTTCTACGAGTGTTTTTCCTGTTTTTATTTCAATTCCCCTTTCATTAACGCCTTTTCCCTGCCACTCTAAATCCATATCAAGCTCTTTAAACGTAATATCAGCAAATTCCCGAATAGTATGCGTTTCACCCGTTGCTAAAACAAAATCATCAGGCTTATCAAGCTGCATCATTTGCCACATTCCTTCCACATATTCTGGTGCATAGCCCCAATCACGCTTGGCGTTAAGATTACCAAGGGTAACTTTATCTTGTATGCCATATTTAATCCGCGCCGCTGCCTGTGTTATTTTTCGTGTCACAAATGTACCGCCTCTTCGGGGAGATTCATGATTAAATAATATTCCATTAGATGCAAACAGATTATATGCTTCACGGTAATTGATAATTATCCAATAACCATATAGCTTGGCGACACCGTATGGTGACCTGGGATAAAATGGTGTGTCTTCCGATTGGGGAACTTCCTGAACCTTACCAAATAATTCACTTGTTGAAGCTTGATAGAATTTTGATGGAATTCCTGTTTCTTTAATAGCATCCAAAAACCGCAGAATACCAATTGCATCAACTTCAGCAGTGTATTCTGGAATTTCAAAAGAAACTTGAACATGACTTTGTGCACCAAGGTTGTATATTTCATCAGGTTCTATCTTCTCAAGTAGACGATTGAGATTACTAGAATCAGTTAGGTCACCGTAATGCAAAAAAAGCGATTGATCCATTATTTTAGGATCATTATACAAATGATCAATTCGACCAGTATTAAATGAACTACTCCTTCTCAACATTCCATGGACTTTGTAATTTTTTGCTAATAACAATTCAGCTAAATATGAGCCATCTTGACCGGTAATGCCTGTAATTAGTGCATTTTTTCGCTCCAACATTTTATTTATTTACTTTCTTTAGCCATTTAAAAGTGAAAATTCTTTTTATGGATTCAAAAGCATAAAATCTCGAACTTTTTAATTTAGATGATTCTATTTTATTTATATTTTTATAATATTCAATCATGAAAGACAAGAAAATGGCAAAAAAGAATCCACCAAAACCACCAATAATATTTGTGGAAAGCTTTTTGGGATTAATTGCTCCAAGTGGTAAGGATGGATAATCTAAAATTTGAACAAATGAACTTTTTTGCACCACTTCTATTTTTGCAAGTTCTAATTGTTGCTTTAAAGTTAAGAAAATACCTTTTTGTATTTCGACGTCCCTTTGTAAACGCTCCTGAGTTAATAAAAGAGCTGGACTATTATTCACATTTCTATTTTTTTCTCTAAAACTTTTTAATTGTTCTTCAATATCTTCTAATTCTAATTTAGCAATTAATATTTTTTGTTCTAAATAATCAATTTTTTCATTTAATGTCTGTATTTTAAATTTTCTCTGTAGCTTATCAAGTTCCGAAATTAATGTATCGGCAAAGTCACGTGAGAATTGAGGTTCTTTTGTTGTGACCTCTATAATAAAAAAACCTCTTAGTAGTCGGATCTTGATCATACCTGCAATGTTGTCTGCAGCGGCAATTTTTAATGTATTAACATTGCTAGGAATTGGTCGATTCCCGTAGGTAAAAATTGCAATTAGTGGCAATTTTTTGTCAAATTTCTTAGTATAAAATTCTTTATTTAACATTATTTCTGCAAATGTTTTACTGCTTACAATTTCAGGGTATAAAGAAGAAGAAGAGATATCAAACCCAGAGGCTCCTCGATTTGTTATCCCAAACCGCCCTGCAATTTTACTAAAATCGGATTCATTTGCACCTTCATTTGGAATGAACATTTTAGTAGTGGACATATATTTTGGTACATATCTTTTATTTACATAAACTGTAGTGAGAACGGTCGTTATAACTGTCATCACAAGAATAAGATTAAGATGCTTCGCAATTACTAAAATAATATCAGCTAATGAACTTTTTGGACTATTGTGCTCGGTTTTATTTTTATCAGACATAGTATTTATTTATTGTTTTGGTATAATAAGTATAGCGTTGCAATGGAAGTAGCTGCTGTAGCAGTTGTAGATAAGAATTGAGTAAAATTAAATAATGGTTTTGGTGGTGTCCTATATACTAAGATCGTTGAGCCGTCTCGTATAGGAGGGGATATTTTTATCAGGGATAATAGGTAGTTCTTTTGTAAACGTACATCACCGTTCGCATAATTTACAGCAATATGTTTTTTATCTGCCTCATTAGTGAACCCACCAGCGCGTTCAATATAATATCGCATTGTTTTCCCTTTAACATATTGCACGGTTCCCGGTCGCTGTACACGTCCGGATATTTTAACAACACCAGGAGCTTCGGGTACAAACAAACTATCTCCCCCGGCGACAAATATATCAGTTCCCGATAGCACAACCTGTATAGAATCACGATACATTTGTAATCCATCAATGTACGCATTATTGGTATAGCCGCCGGATCTAGTTAAAATGTCATCTAATGTTTCTTCTTTTTTTTGAATTATATACTTGCCTGGGACATTAACTTGTCCACTTATTGTAACATATTTATATTCAGTAAACCCACTATTTTCACGCACTAGTATAATGTCTCCATTATTTAAAAAAATATTTTGATCAGGCTGATCTTCTAATAATTTATCAAGATTGATCGGTATTCGCATTGGATAAATATTGTTTGGTATTTGTCGAAGCACTTCAACTTCTTTGGTATATATTGATTCAAGGAACGTTTTATCATAGAGACCACCGGCAATTTTAAATAAATCTAATATTTTCATTGAATCTTCATAGGCATAGTTGCCCGGTGTTTTAACTCGACCAATAATAGTTACTTCACGTGTGACCTCGGGTACCGATAAGACTCGGATTTTAGTTAAGTCAGAAGCGGATTCATTTAGTGCATCTTTAAAATCAACATATGATACGTCATATGCAAAATCCTCGCTAGTCCTTTGTTCTCTTGAGAGTAGACGATAAATTTCCATGGACTGTTGTGCTTTTGGGGTTAAATTACCAGCATGATGAATTAATTTTGCAATTGATTCATCTTTTTTTGTCTCATATATCCCCGGACGGAAAACTTGACCTTCGATTTCGATGTTAGATTGCCTTACGGGCACAAAAATTACGTCGCCATTGATAAGTCTAATATTTTGCGACGTTTTACCATCTACTAAAAATTCATAAAAATCGAATTCAGTAATAATTTTCCCATCCCTAACTACACGAATATTGCGTAAACTGCCAATTCTGTTTATGCCACCAACTTGCAGTAAAGAAGTTATTATATCAGAAAATGGATGAACAGCATGGATTCCTGGACTGATAACCTCACCAACAAATGATATGTTTATTGATTTTAATTGACCTAGAGACACGCTTAAGAACGTGGATGGGTTTTTGCCTTTGATGGTGGAATAGACCTCACCAAATTTTTCTTTTAGCACATTTTCGGCTGTCGAAATATCCATCCTTGTCAAGTTTACTTGACCAATACCATCAACGAATATATCGCCATCACGATTTATCTGGTGGCGAGATCTAAATTGTGTTGTCCCCCACATAGAAATTATTAGTTGATCTCCAGATCCAAGACGATAATCTCCGGGAATTGGGATGTTATCAAAAATAGCAATTTTATCTGGGTTGTTAAAAAAATCATATCCAAAAAACTTAGGTTCCTTGTTTGTTTCAATGGTATCAAGTAAAGATTTAAGTATGCCCAAGGAATCTAACATTAACAATTCTATTTCAGTATAGTCACTAAAGTCAATTGGGTTAATTGGAGTTGTAGATTTTTGTTGAGGAGAAGTGTTGTTTGTAGTAGGAGAAGATAGTTGAGGGTATTGTTTTACAAGTTCTTCCCATGTAATAGACCTTCCCTGCGCAGTGATAATACTAGTTAAAATAAATAAGAGAGTAAATATTTTTTTCATTTTGAATCCAATTTATTGTTAGTGATATGTTGTATGATATACACAATTGTTTAGGTTAAAGTTTAAGTTGAAAATAGTGTTTTAAAAATTGATTTATTCATTGCATAATTACCCCAAAAAGTCATTATTTAGAAAATTTTGCACATTAAGCTACAGCTCCGCCATGTCACTTACATGTTGATCGAAATAAATATAGCTGATAATGACGAATTTGAAAAACATTTATATCTAATTAATTTATCACTTATAAAGATACCATTTCCACTAAAAAACTATCTATTATTTTGTTAAATTTGTTTTAGTGCTATCATTTTCATTGTGCTTTAAATTAAATTATAACTCTATTTTTTAAAGACATTAGACAAAATTCAAATAAAATGACACAAATAATTTCATTAGTTAATCAAAAAGGTGGTGTTGGTAAAACTACTTCAGCAATAAATATTGCCGTCAATTTAGCAATATTAGAAGAAAAAACTCTTTTAATAGATTTAGATCCACAAGCCAATGCTACCACTGGAGTATCTGACTTATATGATAAGCAAAAAAATACTATATATGATGTTTTAATAAAAAAAATACCTATTAAGGACTGTATCGTTAAAACGCAAATTGAGCATTTTCATTTACTACCATCTTCCAGTGATTTAGTTGGTGCTGAGATAGAATTAGTGAGTATGATTGCCCGAGAATATCAACTGCAGAAAATTTTAAACGAGGTGAAATCAAATTATAAATTCATTATTATAGATTGTCCGCCATCACTTGGGTTGTTAACGCTTAACGCGTTAGCGGCATCAGATTCAATAATCATTCCGATTCAATGTGAATATTATGCTCTTGAAGGATTAGGTCAATTATTGAATACAGTTCGATTAGTTCAAAAACATATTAATAGTAGTTTGGAAATTAACGGTGTGTTATTGACGATGTTTGATGCTCGGCTGAACTTGTCAAAAGAAGTTAGTAATGAAGTTAAGAGCTATTTTAAAGATAAAATATTTAAAAATGTTATTAATCGAAATGTTCGATTGAGTGAAGCGCCAAGTTTCGGAAAACCTGCTATAATGTATGATGCAAATTCAACCGGAGCAAAAAACTATATGCAATTAGTTGAGGAGATAGTTGATCGTGTCAAGTAATCGATTAGGGAAAGGATTAGAAGCTCTTATTCGGCCACGTGAAGATTCAATAAGTGCGGGTACATATAAAATAAATATCAACAATATTGCTCCTAATCCCAATCAGCCGCGACAAAATTTTGATGAAGATGCGTTACAAGAATTAGTAGCCTCAATTAAGCAAAAAGGCATACTTACACCTATAACAGTATGGGAGAATGAAGGTAATTTCATTTTAATTGCCGGAGAAAGACGATTGCGTGCGGCAAAACTTGCTGGACTCATGGAGATTCCGGCTTACGTTATAGAAGTAAAAAATGACGCAGATATGATGGAGATGGCATTGATAGAAAATATCCAACGGGAAAATTTAAATTCCATCGAAGAAGCTGAAGCTTATGCTGTGCTGAATAGCAAATTTGGTCTCTCGCAAGAAGCTGTTGCCAAATCGGTTGGCAAAAAGCGAGTGACGGTTACAAATTCTTTAAGATTGTTAAATTTACCGATCGAGATTAAAGAAAGTATTAGAATAGGTGAAATATCAGCCGGACACGGCCGAGCCATTTTAATGATGAAAACTACCCAAGCTATGGTAAAGATGTGGCAGCATATTATAAATAAGAATTTAAGTGTTCGCGGAGCAGAAACATTAGCTAAGTCTGGTATAGATCAAAAATCAGAAGTTTCACTTAGGAAAAAAGAGATTGATCCCAGGATTAAACATTTAGAAAATGAGTTAATATCAGCCCTAGGAACGAAGGTTAAACTAACATACCATAAAGGAAGTGGAAAAATCATAGTTAATTATTTTTCTGATGATGATTTTGAACGAATTTATTCCATTTTAACAGGTCGTGAAGATTTATAATAATTTGGCATGAAACCTTCAAAATATTCTATTTTAATTATTCCGGATAACGAAGATAGTGATAGACAGTTTTCTATTACAAGAAGACAAATGTTGTCTATAATTACTGGTTTAATATTAATGCTATGTCTAGTTGTATTTTTTATAGTATATGCTTTACCTAAATTGATACATTATAAATCATTGGAAGCAGAAAATGAGCAATTTGCCGCAGACCGTTTTAAAATTATGGAATTAATGCAAGATCTTAATCGTATTGAACAAATGGATAGACTAATTAGAAAAACTCTTGGATCTGAGTTGGAACTATCTTCTAATTCTATAAAAAATGATTCCACCTGGCTTGAAAATAATCAAATGAAATCCAAAAATAATAATGCAGTTTCATATGTGGATAATATACCTTCCAAATATCCTGTTGATGGTTACATTACACAAAAGATGAGAACTAATAAATTATTTAAAAATCAAAATCATTATGGTATTGATATTGCAGTAAAAGAAGGCGAACCGGTTTACGCTTCAGCCTCGGGATTTGTTGTATATTCAGGATGGACATATGATTTTGGCAATTATGTAATTTTATATCATGGTGATGATTATTTTTCGATTTATGGACATAATAAAAGCAATTACATGGAAACAAGAGATTTTGTCAAGCGCGGTGAAGTGATTGCAACTACCGGTGGCACTGGTATTTCATCAGGTCCGCATTTGCATTTTGAAATTTGGAAAAATGGTAAATCGGTTGACCCATTGGAGTTATTTCCAAAATATAAACTAAAAGATATAAGTGTGAATAATTATGAATAAAATTGATTTTCAAAATGTGCATACCATGGTAGGTGCTGATGCAACTTTAGAAGGAAATATTAACTTAGACGGTGGGCTTATTGTATATGGAAAAATTCAGGGCGATGTTAATACAAGGGGTCCTGTTCGTATCGCAAGAACTGCGGAAGTAGTAGGCAATATTATCGCGAGCGATATCCAAATTGGCGGCATCGTAAATGGCAATATTTCTGTTAATGATCGAATTGTATTGGGTAATCAATCTACAGTTAACGGTGATATGGTTTACCGGAGATTGTATATAGAAGAAGGCGCCAAATTTAGTGGAAGATGTGATATTACAGGTGATTAGCAAAAACCGTATAAATTATTGATAAATGATACAAATAGATAGCTTAGCAAATTCATTTAGTTATTTACAAAAAATGAATTTGCTAAGCTATCTATTTTTATCATTTATCAATAATTTAGACGGTTTTTGCTAATCACCTGTAATATCACATCTTCTACTAAATTTGGCGCCTTCTTCTATATACA
>PVMS01089167.1_pt1 | contig 10861 bp, 11 predicted proteins | sample 1853461 | NCBI WGS metagenome assembly PVMS01 (sample SAMN08582032, study PRJNA380276) | Marine sediment metagenome, whole genome shotgun sequencing project. | isolation source: ocean sediment barecode stripped | collected 2017
TCACCACGCCTTCGCTCGGTGGTCCTGTAAGGGTGACCCTATTACATAAGATTTTTATCTCTCTATTACAAAAGCAAGCTTTTGCGATAACTTTTAAAAATCTTATGTGGGGAGAGCAGGATTCGAACCTGCGAAGGTGAAACCAACAGATTTACAGTCTGTCCTCGTTGGCCGCTTGAGTATCTCCCCCAAACATTATTTATTCAATCTTTTTAAGAACTTTCATTAATCGTTGGTGGGGACATCCTTCGACTTTACTCAGGATAAACTTCTCGTCCCTTTATTATCTAAAACACTAACTGTTCTAAATACCTGAGTAATTTATTTTTTTTGAGCCGATGGAGGGACTCGAACCCACGACCTGCTGATTACAAATCAGCTGCTCTAGCCAGCTGAGCTACATCGGCTTCTCAAAACTTTTTTACACAAAAAAAGTCCGCTATTTCTAACGGACTGCAAATGTATTGAATTATTTAATTAATTAAAACATTTTTTAAATTATTTTACCTACATATAAGTTCTTAATTTCTCTTTACGTTTTTTAAGTTGTCTTTCCAATGAATTTATTGCAGAATCTGCTCCTGCTTCAAACGATTTACAAACTTTTTTTACAACTATACTATCACCAGGTACACTCAGTCTCGCTTCAAAAATCTTATTCTCCTTATCACTTGTGTTTTCAACTTTCAAAAATACATCTGACTTAATCACTTTATCATAATACTGATCCAATTTATCCATTCGTCTTTGAATGAAATCTAATAACTTTTGGTCTGCTGTGAAATTAACTGATTGTGTGTTTACTTTCATACTTCTAATTTTGGGTTAGACAATCTACTTTTGTAATTATATATTCCTTGGATGAGCCTTTGCATGCACTTCTTTTAATTCTGCAATACTACTATGTGTATATATTTGCGTTGCAGCCAAACTCGAATGCCCAAGTAATTCTTTTACGGCATTTAAATCCGCACCTTGGTTTAATAAATGAGTTGCAAATGAATGCCTTAATATATGCGGACTCTTTTTAACCTTATGAGATGCTTTACTAAAATAATCATTTATAATTCGGTATACAAGATTTTCATAAATTTTATGCCCTTTTTTCGTCAGAAATAAATAATCAGGATCATGAATTTTTTCTAATTCATTTCTCTCAACTAAATAAATTTCAATTGTTTTAAGGACTGATTTTAATAACGGTAATATTCGCTCTTTATTTCTTTTACCCAATACCTTTAACGTTTGTTGAGAAAGGTCTATATCTTCAACTTTAATCTGAACCAATTCTGCCCTTCTTATACCAGTTGAATAAAACAACTCAATTATCATTTTATCTCTTATTCCCTCAAAAGAATCGTCAAAATTAATATCATTTAAAACTTTGGAAATCTCTTTTTCAGAAAATGGTATCTGAATTTTTTTAGTTGTTTTAAGCGCTTTATGTTTCGAAAGAGGATTTATTGTTATCTCTTGAATTTTGAGCAAGAATTTAAAATAGCTATTTAAAGCACTTACTTTTCTGTTTATTGATCTATTAGATATCCCACTCTCAACAAGTTGAACAATCCAACTTCTGATTTGAGAATAATTTACATCGATGACATTGATTTGCTGATATTCTTGTTCAATAAAATGTTGAAAGGATTCCAAATCTATTCTATATGCAGTTATAGTATGCACAGAATACTTTTTTTCAAAAGATAAATAGTCATAAAACGATTTGAAGGACATCTATATCATATTTTCAGTCTTAAAGTTACGAAACTTAATTGAAATCTATAAAAAATCCCATAAGAGTTTCTTATGGGATCATAGTATTAAATGAAGTGTTTTTTAGATTTCTTCTTGATCTCTTAGGTTTTGCACATATTGTGCTTTTTGCAGTTGAGCTCGTCGACTTACAGAAGGTTTTGTAAATTGTTTACGCGTATTTAATTGTCGCTTTGCACCAGTTTTATCAAACTTTCTTTTAAAGCGCTTAAGCGGTCTATCAATATTTTCTCCTTCTTTTACATGTATTATTAACATCGTATCTTAACTTCCTCTCTTTTAGATTTTTCAGGCTGCAAATATAAAAACTAATTTAATATTGGCAATTCTTTCATTACGTTTTATGTAGCTGGTTTGTAATCTTTTTTGTCAATTACAATTTTCGCAAGTATTTCTCTGAGTATTTCTGATGTTCCTCCACCAATAGGGCCTAATCTGCTATCGCGAAATAAACGCGCCATTGGATAGTCTTCCATATAACCAAAGCCTCCTAAAAACTGTAAACATTGATATGCAACCTCATCGGCGATTTTTGTAGATTTTAATTTTGAAATGGTAGCTTCTTTAACAACATATTCACCTTTATTTAATCTATAGGCAACAGAATAATTATAATCTCTACACATTTCCATATCTGCAAACAAATCAGCAAATTTATGACGTAAAGCCTGATAAGTACTTAGACTTTTTCCAAAGGTTTTACGTTCATTCATATAATTAAGAGTATAGTCTAAAGCGTATTCAGATCTGGCATGAGCATTTATCCCCATAAGCAATCTTTCAAGAGAAAAATGTTGCATGATATAAGGAAATCCTTTGCCTTCTTCTCCCATTAAATTTTCCACAGGTATTTTAACATTATCAAATGCTATTTCAGCAGTGTCTGATGCGCGCCAACCCAATTTATCAAGTTTGGTAACTGTTACACCTGGTGTTTCTTTGTCAACAATAAACATGCTAATCCCCTTATTTCCAAGTACTGGATCAGTTTTTGCGGCTACGACCATATAGTCACAATACACTCCGTTTGTTATAAACGTTTTGGAGCCATTTAATATATAATGATCTTCTTTTCTTACTGCAGTACTTCGCATACCGGCAACATCACTCCCCCCAAAAGGCTCAGTCACACATAGGCATCCTATTTTTTCGCCAGTAATACTTGGTACTAAATAGCGTTCTTTAATATCTTGACTTCCTTCTTTATTTACATGTGTCATTGCTAAATAAGTATGTGCCCAAATAGCAGCAGCAAATCCACCTGAATTAATTTTTTGTAGCTCTTCCAATAGGATGACCGTATAAAAAAAATCAAGTTCTAAACCACCATATTCTTCAGGATATGCCAGCCCGAAGTATCCCATTTCGCCAAATTTCTCCCAGATGAAGCGTTCAATTGTTCCTGATTTCTCCCATTTCTCAATGTGTGGAACCACTTCTTTTTTTAAAAAATCTTTAAGACTTTTTCTAAATAATTGATGCTCTTCTGAGAAGTACATACTGTTCATAGTCACTTTATTTAATCAAGCTTCAAATATAATTTAATTATCTCAATTTTATGTATTGGAAAATCTTTAACTTTCATTAATTCTTCATAAGATTTGAACCCATTTCTCAATGTTCTTTGTTCAATAATTTCATTGGCTAGTTCGTAATCAATATGCTGAATTGTCACCAGTTCTTCTTGTGTTGCCTTATTCAAGTTAATTTTTTTAACAAGCCTTGGTGATTTTACAGTAAACTGTTCAAGGATGCGTTCAATAACCTCAGGAGATAATCCATAAATATCTATTAGTTGAATATCTGCGATAAACCCACCTTGAAATTTTCTTCGGAATTTTACGATCCTATCAGAAAGCTTTTCTCCAATCCCATTAATTCTTTTTAATTGAATTGCAGTTGCATCATTCAAATCAATTTTTTGATCAAACGATTTTGGTTCGTTATTAAAAGTATTACTATATGTGTTTATTGATTTAGGTTGAGTTACCCAATCTGGGAATTTGAAAAATGGAGATATCACGGCAAGCAAAGAATCAGAAACCTTAGTAACCAATTGAAATTGTTTTGCTGAATTGACCCATTTATCAAGCGCTCTAAAATTAAGTAATCTATCAATTTCCTCATTAGACATACCCAATGTGTAACCTTTATAATCTGTTATAAAATTTGGATTAAAAGGAAAAATCTTAGGTTTATTCTCTTCTGTTTTAATTTGTTTTAATGAATCGATCTCTTTTTGATAAAGCGCTATGTGCTTATCATTTACTTGGATTGAATCCGAAGAAAAATCAACATAATAATAAATACATTGAAGTATGATAATGAAAAGAAGTAACAAAAAAATCCCATTCCGTTGTCCTTTAGAAAACTTGAAATGAGATTTAATTTGCATATTTTTAGTTTAAATAAGGCAAATGAATTTTGAATAAAAACTATTCTTTCTTTGCCTTTATCGCTTTTAAATATTTATTGAGTTCTTCTTTTACTTTTGGTGCTAGTAGTACTATACCAATCATATTGGGTACCATCATTGCGAAAATCATGGCATCGGAGAATCCAATAACTGACCCTAAGCTTGCTGCTGAACCAATAACCACAAAAACACAAAACATTATTTTATAAGCATATTCCATTTTCTTTGATCTTCCAAATAAATAAGACCATCCTTGAAAACCATAATAAGACCAAGAGATCATCGTGCTAAAAGCGAATAATACAACAGCTACGGTTAGAACATACGGGAACCAAGAAATTGCAGATTCAAAAGCACCAGACGTTAATAATATAGCTTGAGCATCATTTAATCCTGCATTTGACGCAGTAACATTACCAGTAATAATAAGGACTAAAGCGGTCATTGTACAAACAACAACTGTGTCGATAAATGGTTCTAATAAAGCAACCAACCCTTCAGAGGCTGGATATTTTGTTTTAACTGCTGAATGTGCAATTGAAGCAGAACCAATACCTGCTTCATTTGAAAATGCCGCACGTCTAAATCCTTGAACCAAAACACCAACAGCACCACCTGCTACACCTTCTGGACTAAATGCACCATTAAAAATTTGAGCAAAGGCATCTCCTATCATATCGTAATTAGCAAAAATTACAAATAATGAAGCGGATACATAGATAACCACCATAAATGGTACAATCTTATCTGTTACTTTGGCTATTTTTTTAATTCCACCAATAATTACTATGCCAACTAGAATAGCCATTACTATTCCGAATAACCACCCTCTTCCGTGAAAGAATGAAGCTTCTCCTCCTGTAATATTTTCAACTAATTGAAATGCCTGATTTACCTGAAACATATTTCCGCCGCCTACAGATCCACCGATCACAAACACAGCAAATAAACCGGCTAGAAATTTACCCAACTTACCCAGTCCTTTAGATTTTAGACCTTTAGTAAGGTAATACATTGGTCCACCATAGACAGTTCCATCTTCTGCAATATCTCTATATTTTACACCTAAAGTACATTCAACAAATTTTGATGCCATACCTAAAAACCCAGCCACAATCATCCAAAATGTTGCACCAGCCCCACCTATTGATACAGCAATAGCAACTCCAGCAATGTTTCCTAAGCCCACAGTTGCTGACAATGCAGCTGTTAAGGCTTGAAAGTGAGATACTTCCCCATCGTGTCCTTCAATAGCAATAGTTTCAATAATATCACCACCTGGTGTTGAGTCACCAGCGGCTATCAAAGATTCGTGATGATCAATATCGTCATATTTTCCTCTTACAATATTGATTGACTTCCAGAATCCTCTGAAATTAATAAAGTTGAAATAAAATGTAAAATATGTAGCACCCATTATTAATGGGAAAAGCACCCAATAAATACTTACTGTATCTGAAAATTTTATTTGATAAAAAATAAAATCCACAAACCATCCAGTTGCGTTACCAAAAGCTTGATCAATTTTTTCATCGACACCCATTTCTTGAGCTTCTTGTGCAAAGGATAAAATTGGTAATATAAGTGCAAAAATTGAAAGAAGATATTTCTTCATAATGTGTGAAAGTTAGTTAGTAGTTATTTTTGTTTTATTGTGTTTAAAGACAGCAAGATGCTAAAAAAAAATGAGTTTCTAAAACAAATGCTGTTAAAAAGGAATGCATTATTCTATGTTATAAAGTGAATTAAGTTTTTGAATTTGTTCAGGACGCCCGAGCACGATTACTTTTGAATCAGGAAGCAATTGTAGGTTTGCATCTGGATTTAACAAATAATCGCCATCGGAATTTTTATAGCCAATAACATTGCAGCCTGTTTTTTTTCTTAAATCTAAATCTTTAATGGTTTTCAGAGTTGAGGTGTCGTATAATTTATCGACATTAATTTCTTCAATATTTATATTTTTCTCTCCAACAATAGAAAGATTATCAATGAACTCTACCAAATCAGGAACAACCACCAAAGATGCCATATGATCACCACCAATCATGTCTGGTAATATGACATTATTTGCGCCTGCTAATTTTAATTTATCGTAGGTTGTCTCTTGAGATGCGCGACTTATTATTCTAATTTTCGAATTTATTTGTCGTGCTGATAAAACAACAAAAACATTGTCGGCATCGTTTGGTAAAGCTGAAATGAGACAACTCGCTCTATTTACACCTGCTAAATTTAGGATCTCGTCTTCATTGGCATTACCATTTACAAATGGTACGATTTCACTTTGAAATTTATCTACAATTTCTTTTTCTTTTTCTATGATCACAAATTGTCTTTTGTGAGCAAGTAATTTTTTTGCGGCTTGTTTTCCGTTTCTTCCATAACCACAAATAATGACGTGATCATGCAATCCATCAATCTTTTTTTGCATCTTCTTATGTTTTATTTCTTCAACATCATTTTTACTTAATATATATTCAGTAATTACTTTAATTGCATATCCAACAATAACTACACTGGTTAAAATTAAAAATATGGTGAAAATCTTCGATTCATCACCTAACGGAGTTACTTCACCAAAACCGACAGTAGTGATGGTAATAACCGTCATATATACCGAATCAACCCACGAATAATTTGTTAACACGCGATAGCCTATGATACCGAGGAAAAGTAAAATAATAAGCAATATAATTGCTATATTTATTTTAGATCTAAAAACTTTAATCAAAGGATTACTCATAGATTATAAATCAAAAACCGAAGTTCTTTTTGTGTATACTAAATCTTTAATACGCATCCAAAATGCTATGAACAAATACAATGCAAAACCAAAACCTAATGTTACAAAAGTGAGGTACATAAACGAGGTTCTCACTATCCTAGCTCTTATCCCTAAACGGTCAGCAATACGCTGACAGACATAATAGCCTCGTTTTTGAAAATAGAGTAAAACCGAATAGAATTTATTCATAGTGCAATTTACATATTTCGATTTAATAACACATTACCAACGGCACATTCTAAACATTTATTCTTATCACAATATTTGGTCTTAAGTTGGATTAATGCCTGAGAATGTAATGCTGAATGTGAAATGTCAAAAAGTGCGTTATATTTCCTAACAATGCCATTAGTTTCAGAAGGAATCATATTAATTAATTGAATAATAGTATCTTCTATCAATTTCCCTTTATGTTTTGCATAAGCAAATTTTAAGGGAATGATGGTATTAATAAGAAGCAGATTAATAAATGATTTGGTTAGCATTTTGGAAGATCTCTTAGATTCTTTTGAGAATGTATAATGGGTTTCCCAAAATACTGAGGTTCCCACTGAAAATAATTTATAAAAGTCTTTAGGTGAATCTAGGGTTATTATTTTAGAAAATAATGAAGCCTTTAAATGAAGTAAATTAGCCAATTGTGCCAATCGGATTGTAGGGAAATTAGAAGGTCTTAATCGGAAAAATTTTAAGGGGATGACCTCGCTATTTGATAATTTGAATTTTTGTTTCAAAAACAGATATTCAGTTTTAAGCATTTCAAAATAGGTCTCGGTTTGAGATTCTTCCAACAACCCAGCTTGACCAAATAAAATAGCTTCTAATTTTAAGAGGCTCTTTTGTTGTTTTCTTATCATTGAGAAATCTAAGGATTGTGCTACACTCAAAAATGCATCTCCATTTACGGAGAGTCCAAAATTTTTAGTTATCATTTTAAATAATACATCTTCCCAGTTATTATTTGACTTTTTTAATAATATGTCTATTTTAATTGCCTTTTTCTCCAACCGTTCAAAGAATAAGCGCTCCATCCAGTTTTCAAGAACAAAATCGTCAATTGTGGCAAATTCATTTTCACAATTGATCCACTTTTGAGATTTATTGAATAAAGTATGGTAATTTGATAAGGCTTGAGAACTCACATAGCTTTTTAATTCTATGGTTGGAATTATGGAATTATCAGCTCTAAATATTTCGGCATCATCTTCCCAAACAACATGTAAAATGACATTGTCATAGGCTTTATCGTTTTGATGATTATGAACAAACCAATCTGATGACTTTATATGTATTTCTACATTGCCAACCCAAATTTGATTGTCTATATTAAGCTTGGCATTAAAAAAATCAGGTCCAGAGTTTAAGTTATATTCCCCAACAGAAATTAAATCAATAGTTTCATGTGCAGTAGTTTTAAGCTTGGTTACATCAAATTTTTTATAGCGCCATAAATAGTGTAGAAAATTTTCTCTCATAGTCATGAAATTACAAATTATTTTTTAATTTTGTAATGCCTAATTAAAACAACAGACTACATCGATATGCAAAACTTATTAAAATCACTTTTTATTTCTGTTTTTCCAATGTTCACATTATATGTATGTGTCACGAGTATTTGGAATTTAACCACACAAGAATTTTCATATGGGACTTTGGGATCTCTCTTAGTCGCTTTGCCTATTGTAGTTCTTTTTGCAGGGTTATTTATGAAACCACGTGCAAGAACAACGAGAAACCTCAATACAAATACTATTGTTATTAGCTTAGGAACAGTCATAGTACTGATTTCACAACTGTATGAGTTCAACCTTACAGAAAGTTTAATGGTTGTTCTCTTGATTTCTGCTTGGGGCGCCTATATTAGTTGGTATTCAGTTTTTGAAAAACGAGATGAAAGTAGTTTAAAGGTTGGGGATGTTTTAGCCGAATTTGAATTAGAAGATGATAATAAAAATAAAATTTCATCTTCTACTTATTTAGGAAATCCGACTATCTTTTTGTTTTATCGCGGTAATTGGTGCCCTTTATGTATGGCACAAATAAAAGAAATCGCCGGTCAATATAAAGCACTTGAACAACGCGGTGTAAATATGGTTTTTGTAAGTCCTCAGCCTCACAAGTTCTCAAAGCAATTGGCTGACAAATACATGTTGAATTTTAATTTTCTTACAGATACCAATAATACAGTTGCGAAGCAATTAGGCATTTTTACTAAATATGGTATACCAGCTGGATTTCAAGTTATGGGCTATGACAGTGACACCGTTTTACCAACAGTCATTATAACTGATGCACAAGGCAAGATCGTTTTTGCAGACCTTACAGACAATTACAGGGTGCGCCCAGAGCCAGAAACTTTTTTAAAAGTTATTGATTCGCTTTAATTAATGGGGCACAATGGGTTATCATGCCGAATATATGACCGAGAATCTTAATCTATATAACCCATTTTTTTCATCCAATCGTCATTGAACATTTTACCAACATAGCGACTGCCATGGTCATGAAACAAGATAACCACGACATCATCTTTTGTAAAATGCTCTTTTAATTGTAGTAAGCCCTTTATCGCAGCTCCTGCTGAATTGCCTAAAAACATACCTTCTTCCTTCGCTAATCGTTGCGTGTAAATGGCAGCATCTTTATCGGTTACTTTTGTAAACCCATCAATAATAGAAAAATCTACATTTTCAGGTAAGATGTCTTCCCCTATTCCTTCAGTGACATAAGGATAAATTTCATTCTCATCAAAAACTCCTGTCTCATGGTATTTTTTAAATACGCTTCCATAAGTATCAATACCCCATATTTTAATATCAGGATTCTGCTCTTTCAAATATTTCCCAACACCCGAAATAGTTCCTCCAGTACCAACACCAACAACAAAATGAGTGATCTTTCCATCTGTTTGATCCCAAATTTCTGGCCCTGTACTTTGATAATGTGCTTTTGCATTACTCGGATTATCATATTGATTTACATACCAAGAATTTGGTGTTTCTTCGGCTAATCGCTTTGATACTGAATAGTAAGATCTTGGGTCTGTAGGCTCAACATCTGTCGGGCAAACAATAACTTCAGCACCTACAGCGCGTAATATGTCCATTTTTTCTTTGGACTGTTTATCGCTAATTACAAAAATACATTTATAGCCCTTCACAATGGCTACAAGTGCCAATCCCATTCCTGTGTTTCCAGATGTACCTTCAATAATAGTCCCACCCGGTTTTAATCGGCCATCAGCTTCGGCATCCTCAATCATTGTTAATGCCATTCTATCTTTTACTGAATTACCAGGATTGAAGGTTTCGTACTTTGCTAAGACCAAGCATGGCAGGTCTTTTGTGATTTTATTTATTTTAACTAGAGGTGTGTTACCAATAGTTTCTAATATGTTTTTTGCGTATTTCATCTTATTTTTTGCTCTCGCAAAAGTAGTTAAAAGTTAAAAGCTATAAGTTAAAAATTGGCTTTTATTTAATCTGTAATCCATGCGTTAGCGGTTGAACGTTTCGACAGCGCTCAACGCTGGCGTATGTTTGAGCTCTTTACATTTTAGATTCTCGGAATGTAAAAGCGAGTAGTGAAAACGCGCCTTTGCTTTTTTACGCTCTTCGCGTTAGCAAAGGAACGCCCAAAAAGAACATCTATTCAAAGCGCATTGCTTTTACTGGAGATATATGAGTGATTACAATGGAAGGCACCAACAACATAAACAGACATAGAATAAAGGTGCCAATATTAAGAGTAATGATATATCCCAAACTAATAAAAACTGGTGCTTGTGTTACGTAATATACATCAGGATTTAAGGGTATAAGCCCGAATTGTTTTTGAGCAAATAGCAATCCCAATCCAATCACATTTCCCCAGAAAAGACCTAA
>PVMS01028197.1_pt1 | contig 10860 bp, 5 predicted proteins | sample 1853461 | NCBI WGS metagenome assembly PVMS01 (sample SAMN08582032, study PRJNA380276) | Marine sediment metagenome, whole genome shotgun sequencing project. | isolation source: ocean sediment barecode stripped | collected 2017
CGTACCTCATTTTTATCATTGTCTGACCAGTCAGCCCGGACACCGCCACGCAGAACATCCCAGTCATCAGGTGAACCGGCCCCGGGTGCATCATCGAGAAAGCCATCGCGGTCAAAATAAGGATGATACGACGGGGTCGTTCACGATCTCTCTGGATCCGGATAGCCGTACCCAGCGCATATTATCGGGGTTTGTTCAGGATGAGATCAGACTATCCGGTGACGACCTGTTTCTGACGATCGGCACGAAAGTCGAAAAGAACAGTTTCAGCACGAATGATGTCGAATGGGAACCGAATATTCGCCTGAGCTGGCTGGCTACGGAGTCACAGACGCTCTGGTCATCGGTAGCTCGTGCGGTAAGAATACCTTCCCGGGTGGAACAGAATGGCACCATTAACGGTGTTGTATTTCCACCTGGTATACCGCCTGGTTTTTTCCCGGTACCCAGTGTCCTGACTATTACCGGTAGCCCTGATCTGGATACCGAAGAGGTCATTGCGTACGAGATTGGTTACCGAAACCAGCTCAGTGAAACACTGAACTTCGACATCAGCCTATTCTTTAATCAATACGATGATGTGCGCGTCACCTCAGCACCACAGGCACCTGTTTGTCAGCCCGGCGATATTGATCTGGCACAGAATCCACTCTGCACATTGACTGCGCAGTATGTCAGTTTTCCGGTCTTGATGATCAATGGTGATGATTACGATACGTACGGGGCTGAACTCAGTGCCGCCTACCAGGCAACAGATTACTGGCGGTTACAGGCAGCCTATTCTTATCTCCATGTTGACGATCAGGAGGCAGCTGTTGCTTCCGTAGGTGAAGACAGTCCGGATCACCAGTTCTCGCTCCGCTCTTCCTTGAATATCAGTCAATCAACAGAGCTGGATCTCTGGTTGCGCTATGTCGATGAACTCGAAGCACAGGACGTTGACAGTTACGTCACCCTGGATGCACGCCTGATGTGGGCGCCGATCGAGCAGTTGGAGCTGAGTGTTGTTGGTCGAAACCTTCTTGAAGATGACCATGCTGAATTCATTGAAGAATTTGGTTCATCTATTCCGGCCGAGATACCGCGGGAAGCCTATCTGGAAGTGCGTTGGTCATTTTGATCGATGATTGGGAACAAGGGATTCGCTGAAAAAAATATAGTGATGTTGCGCTTTCGATTAATATTTTTCGTGTGGAACTGTCTGTTGCTGTTTGCCGCACATCCGGCCACCGCTTTGTCTGATGCGGTGGCGCCGGAATATGCGGTGAAGGCTGCGATTCTCTACAAGATTACAAAGTTCGTCAGCTGGCCTGCGGCTGCCTTCGAGGAATCAGAAGATTACTTGTCGATCTGCGTGTTCGACGGCAGTCCTTTTGATGAGGCGATAGCGGCTCTGGATGGCAGGTCGGTGCGCAATCGCACGATCCGGATTGTCACTCTCGATGATTCTGGTGAACCGCCACCGCGATGCCAGGTGCTTTTCGTAAGCCGGACCGACGAGAAGCGGGCAGGGAAATTTCTGAACTCGACGTCTGGTCAACCGATTCTCACCGTTGGCGAGGGAGAAACATTCGTCAGGCGCGGCGGAATAGTCAGCCTGCAGGTCGAACAAAGCCGGGTCAGTTTTTCCATCAATGTCGAAGAAAGCCAGCGCGCTGGTCTGGATATCAGTGCTCAACTTTTGCAGCTTGCAAAGATTATCGAGAAAGACGGGACTTAAGCCATGAAGTCATTTGCCGATTATTCCATCACCAAGAAGCTTGTCGCCCTGATTCTCGCGACATCGCTCACTGCATTATTGCTCGCATCAATGATGCAGGCGATCAACGAGGGACTGGCCTATCGGAAAAGTATCACCGAAAACCTGACAACGGTGGCCGATGTTATCGCTTCCAACAGTGTGGCCGCCGTGACTTTCGAAGACCAGGTGGTTGCTAACCAGGTGATCGCCTCTTTGAAAGCAGAGCCCAGCATTGTGATCGGCCATATTTTCGGGCTCGACGGCAACCTGATTGGTATGTATCAAAGTGCTGCACCGATTTCAGAAAAAACGCGGGATGTGTCGGAGTCCACGAAAAACATCCTCATGCATGCCATCAATACCGGTGAGTCGGCACTGGAATTCAACCGTTTGAACTCCGTCGATGTCGTACGACCCATCATGCTTGGTAAAGATGTTGTGGGTGCCGTTCACCTGCGTGCGACCCTGGAACCCCTGATCAGCATGATCGGACGGTTTGCCTGGGTCACCGCGGCTATTACGATGATTGTTGTGATGGTCATATCACTGCTTTCTTTTCGTCTGCAAAAGGTCGTGTCCAATCCGATTCTCGGTCTCGCTGAGCTCATGGGACGAGTCACGCGTGATCAGGACTATTCCTTGCGTGCCACGAAGTCGGGGCAGGACGAGGTAGGCAGCCTGATTGATGGGTTCAATTCCATGCTTGCCCGTGTCAGTGAGCGAGACCGGCAACTGCTTGACCGCAATCAGAAGATTGATGAGCAGGCGCGAAGTCTGGCGCTGGCCAACCAGCAGCTGAAATTAGCGATGAACGAGGTCATTGAAGCCAAAGAATCCGCGGAGGCTGCGAGTATTGCAAAGAGTCAGTTTTTAGCGCGCATGAGTCATGAAATCCGTACGCCCATGAATGGTGTTCTTGGCATGACTGAACTTTTGCTCGGCACAGGCTTACAGGGCAAGCAGCGTCATTTTGCCGAAACCATCGAGAATTCTGCGGATTCACTGCTGAATCTGATCAACGATATTCTGGATTTTTCCAAGATCGAAGCCGGCAGGCTTGAGCTGGAAACATCAGACTTTGATTTCCGGGATCTTGCCGAAGAAGTCATCGAGCTGCTGTCCGGTCACGCTCAGGGTAAGAATATTGAGCTGCTGTGTGATGTTGCGCCAGAGATGCCGACACGGGTTCTCGGTGACGCTGCCCGTATTCGCCAGATTCTGACCAACCTTGTCGGCAACGCAATCAAGTTCACCTCTAATGGAGAGGTCCTGCTCCGAATACGGATGGATCACCGAGCCGGGAATCGGGCTGATTACCGGATTGAAGTCATCGATAGCGGCGTCGGTATCCAGTTGGAGAATCAGTCAATGATTTTCGAGCTTTTTTCCCAGGAAGATGGGTCAACCAGCAGGCAATTTGGCGGCACCGGGCTTGGCCTTGCGATCTGCAAGCAGTTGATGGATTTGATGGGCGGGAAAATCGGCGTGGTCAGCGAGCTGGGACAGGGTGCGACGTTCTGGGTGACCGTTCCCCTGGAACTGGCCGATCAGCAGTCTGAGTCCGTTGCGCTGCAAGCACTTAAGAATCGGATGCCGCTGCGCATCCTGATTGTCGATGACAACGCCACCAATCGGGAAATACTTGAATTGCAGCTCGCAGCCTGGGGTATCGAAGCCGACTCAGTGCCGGGGGCAAGTGCAGCATTGCTGCAATTGACTCAGGCAGTCGAAAGCCACACCCCTTATGACCTCGCAATTCTTGACTGGCATATGCCGGATGCGAACGGGCTGGAACTCGCGCGAATGGTTCGGGCAAATCCCGAGCTGGAGCAACTTTGCCTGGTCATGCTGAGTTCGGCAGCCGCTGACGATGGTGGCAAAAGTATGCGGAATGCGGGTATTGATGCTTTCGCAAACAAACCAGTGCGTCAATTCAAGTTGCTTGATTGTCTGGTCCAGGCATTAAACGCCGGGCATGAGAATGAAATGGCGCCGGGCTTGGGTGAAGTGCTCGACGATGACACCATTGCTGTTCGTCTGGCCGGGGCCCGTGTGTTGCTGGTGGAAGATAACGCCGTCAACAGGGAAGTCGCAACCAATATGCTTGAGTTCCTGCGCTGCAAAGTCGAAGTTGCGTTTAACGGGGCAGTCGCGCTGGAGAAAATCCGGACGGAGGTATTCGATCTGGTTCTGATGGATTGCGAAATGCCGGTCATGGATGGCTACACTGCAACGCAAGAAATCAGGAAGCTGGAATCAAGTGAGGGCGATAAGCATCGCATACCTATCGTAGCGCTAACAGCCCACGCACTGCCGGAGGACAGGCAACGCTGTCTCGCGGCCGGCATGGATGATTATCTGACCAAGCCCTTTGGTCTGGATCAGTTGCGTGCTCACATTGGTTGTTGGGTTACGTCGAAACGCGTTGGCCCGGTGTCAGGGGTACCGGTTATGCTCGATGCCGATTCGGATCTGATCGTTGCGGAACCGCTGATCAGCAAGGATTCTGAAGAAGATAACGTGATCCAGTTTCAGACACTGGAATCCATAGTCTCGCTGGATCCTGTCAATGGCCAGACGCTGCTGGCGCGGCTCATCGATGTGTATGAGTCCAGTTCTGTTGAGCTGCTTGATGAAATGAAAGATGCGGCCGGGAAAAATGATTTTAGAGGTCTCGCCAGGACAGCGCACGCGCTGAAATCAAGCAGCGGCAATGTTGGTGCTCAGCGCCTGTACGCAATGTGCAGAGATATCGAGCGTGCAGCCCGAAATAAGAATCCTGAATCAAGTGGCGAGAAAGTTGGTGCATTGCTTGATGAACATGCACGGGTACTTGATGAACTTCGTCAATGGCAGCAGAGGCGTATCGCATGAAGATTACTATGGACTGTAGCGGCGATCTGGTTCTTGTCGTTGATGATGATCCGACCCTGCGGATGCTCGTAAGAGCGGCGCTGGAGAAATTCGGATTCCGGGTCGAAGAAGCAATCGATGGTACGGAAGCATTGGAAAAATTTATCAGCGAAAAGCCTGCGGCGATTCTCATGGACGTAGAAATGCCCCGGCTCAATGGATACGTTGCTTGCTCCCGGATTCGTCAGGACCTGGCGGGCGTCCATATCCCTATCCTGATGATGACCGGCCGTGAGGATGTCGAGTCAGTGAATCAAGCCTATGCTGCCGGTGCGACGGATTTCATACCGAAGCCGATCAACTGGGCCATGCTGGGCCATCGGGTTCGCTATATGCTCAGAGCCAGCCGCGTATCGCAAAAGTTGCGGACCAGTGAGGCAAAGAATGACGCCTTGATTAATGCAATACCTGATACATTTTTTGTGGTCAGGCGTGATGGAAAAATTGTGGACTATCGTGCCGGTGGCATGGGCGGGCCGCTGGCCGAGCCGAGGGGTGACCAGCAAACAATTTTTGAGTATTTACCGGAAGATGCAGCCAGACGGTGGCACAAGTTGATACTTGAAGTGTCCAACACGAAAGAGCCCAGGCAGTGTGACCTGGCTCTCGGTGATGAAGAAGAACGTTATCATTATGAGCTTCAACTCGTCCCATACCTGAGTGATCTTACCCTGACTATTTTCAGGGACATCACGGAACGAAAGCGGGCGGAGCAGCGCGTACACCGGCTGGCCTATTACGACACTTTGACCGGGTTGCCGAATCGGCAGCTTTTTCAGCAACAGCTTTCCAGCGCGATAGAGGAAGCGGAGAAAAAGAACCAGAAGGTGGCCGCGCTGTATGTTGATCTGGATAATTTCAAGCGTATCAACGATACCCTTGGCCATAGTTTTGGCGACGTCGTGCTGAAAACTATTGCTTCACGGCTTGAGCACTGCATTCGCCACGATGACTATGTGACGAGAGCCGGGACGGAAGAAAAGAGCGTACATCTCGCCAGGCTGGGTGGCGATGAGTTCGTTTCCATTTTGCAGGGTCTGAACAATGAAGATGAGGCTGTTGCGGTGGCGGAGCGCATCCGCGCCGAGCTGGCCCGGCCCGTACAGCACCAGGGCCATGAATTCATCGTGACCTCGAGCATTGGTGTGTCGGTGTATCCCGAGGATGGAGATGACATCGACTCATTGCTGAAGAACGCAGATCTGGCGATGTATCAGGCTAAGGAAGCCGGAAAAAACAGTATCCGATTCTACTCCGGCACGATGAGCCTGCGTTCTCTGGAGCGGCTGCAGCTCGAAAGTGCGTTACGTCATGCGCTGGAACGAGATGAGTTCGAGCTGCATTATCAGCCCAAGGTCTGCATGGCGACACAGCAGATTACCGGCGTGGAAGCCTTGTTGCGCTGGGAACATCCGGAACTTGGCAAAATCGCACCGGACCGCTTTATTCCGCTGGCCGAAGAATGCGGGCTGATAAGCGAGCTGGGTGAATGGGTACTGCAGAATGCCTGTCGCCAGGCAAAAATCTGGCAGGATCGGTTTGACGCTGATCTGAGCGTTGCCGTGAATGTTTCGAGTCAGCAGTTTCTCCAAAGCAGTGTTTCCGATGTTGTTTTTAAATCGTTATTCGAGGCATCACTCATGCCTCGATTGTTACATCTTGAATTAACAGAATCTATTTTGATGCATGACCTGGAGGATACGATTGCAACTCTCGATCGCCTCAAAGAGGCGGGTGTGACGCTGGCGATGGATGATTTCGGGACCGGCTATTCTTCACTGAGTTATCTGCAGAGATTTCCGCTTGATGCGCTCAAGATCGATCGGTCATTCGTCAGCGATCTGGAGCACAAGAAAGATAATGCGGCTATCTGCTCGACGATCATCGTAATGGCGCATAACCTTGGCTTGCAGGTCATTGCCGAGGGCGTTGAAACCCGTGCACAGTATGACTATTTGCGGGACCATGATTGTGACCAGGTGCAGGGCTACTTCATCAGCAAGCCAATGTCTGCTGCAGATCTGGAACGCAAGATTCTGAAGTCTGACCTGACTTTCCAGGTGGGCTAGCCTGGGTTTAATCAAGCACGCATTGATCAAGCATGGGTCGATCAGGCTTCGGCTAAAACAAACGTGGCATCGCGTATCAATTCCCGAGGAATCTGATGTTTTATCTTCTCGTGCAAATCGGGCAGATGCGACCAGTGCAGGCCCTGCCGGTAGTGATGTGCGGTGTGATAACCGAGGTTGCCGGTCAGCAAGTTGAAGATCCGGTTGGTGTTGTTATATGACGCTAGAAATTGATCATCAGTATCCAGCCCACTGTGATGATCGTGAGTCACCCAGGCTGTAAACAACAAGCTGATAATCATTGGTATGACGAACACGATCAGTGCGGGCACGAAACGGAACCAACACAGCAAGGCAACGCCAATAATCGTCAGCACGATGTAGCGTATAAATTCGCGCTGGAGCCGCGGAAATTTCTGGCCAACCTTGTAGCCACGGTAGTAAGCAGTGCTGGCGATCGTCAGCGTGTAGCGCACCACGCTCATTGGCTTGCCGTCGGCGGATTGCCAGCCGCTTTCATCGCGTGACTGGTCGAGAAAGTTTCTGTGATGCCCAAGCACGTGGTGCAATACCCAGAGGTTTGTCGTCACACCCGTGTGCAGCGCGTAGAAAAATTCAAGAATCCGATTAAGCAGTTTGGAATGGAATGTCATCGTATGCTGATGATGATGATTCCAGGCACAGATCAACCCTTTGGCAGGGAGCATCAGCAACGCGTAGCCGGTCAGCCACCAGACGCTATTGACCATGAAATAAACCATGAAGTCGACCAGGCTGAAGGCGAGTACGATAAAAACCGGAATCCGGTCTGCATTAAATCTGAACATAAATTAGCGGCAGGGGCGTTCAGCAAGAGCCTTGCCCCGGAATCGTCATTTCGGGTTGCACACAAAGCCCGAAGGCTAGCACGGAGACGCGGGTCAGGGCAGCAAAATATGTGTTTTGTGCCCGGTCCATGGCAGTCGGGGCAGGCAATTTTCGGGAGATTTCCCGGCGTCAGCCGCGCCCGGCAGCAGATTATCATCTGTAGAGCCAGTTAAATCAGGCACTTATGCTTGAGTGATCTGCTCCAGACCGTACTGCGGGGCTATTGGGCTCTGTGTTAACCGCTGCTCCCGTGTCTGCACCGCGCTGGCGTTCATGCCTGTGCCGGCAGGGCCATTCTGCCGTTATTTCTGGCTATTTTTCATAATCACAGGCCTGTTAAAAAGTGATTAATTTGGGCTGTGTCTCCTTTTTTTTTATGCGCGCTGAAGTATCTTTCCCATCATGCATATCCTGCACATCATCACCGGACGCGAGCTGTGTGACCAGGCCCAACAGGCGATTCGTCTGATTGAAGGGCTGGCCAGGCACAATATCAGCAGCACACTGATCTGCCGTCCGGGCAGCGTTGTCGCCATTGCGGCACAGGCGCGGGGGTTGAAGGTTATCATTGCGCCGGACACAGGATATTTCGGGCTCCGCTGGGTTTTTGCCTTGCGCCGTATAATTAAGGAGATCAATCCGGCTATCGTTCATGTGCATTGCCGTCGTGGCGTCGGTCGCCTGAGTGGCTTTGCGGCCGTTCTCGCAGGCACGAAATCTATTGTTTCAAGAGGCACGGCCGGTGGTGACAATCTGCTGCTGGGTCGGGCCAACTACTGGTTCCACAGTCGTGTTCTGGCCAGTTCAACTTGTCTGGCCGAACAGTTCATCAGCAATGGCCTGCCTGAAAGTAAGCTGCGCATGGTTCGCAGCGGGGTCGACCCCGCTGTCTGCCAGCCCAGCTGGTCGCTGGAAAAGTTTCGGCGTGAGTTCAATCTGCAGCCAAACCAGTTTGTTATCGGCGTGGTGGCGGATTTTTATTCGCACCAGGGTCACCGCTATCTGCTGGAGGCCCTGCCGCAGATTCGGGCAGCCTATGCGAGTGTTCGGGTTATATTTATAGGAGCAGGGCCGCTGGAAGAGCGTATAAAAAGACGTATTAAAGCGCAGGGTCTTGAATCTAATGTACAGTTTGCCGGGACACGTACCGATCTGCTGGATTTTCTGGGGCACTTTCAACTGCTGATCCATCCGGCTATTCGTGAAGAATTGCCGTTGCGACTTCTGGAGGCCCAGGCCGCCAGCGTACCGGTTGTCGGGTTTAATATAGATGGCGTGAAAGACGTGGTGGCCGCAAGCGATATCGGCAACCTGGTGGGTTTAAGAGACTCCGGCGAAATGGCTGCTGTGGTGCAGCGACTCATGTACCGGCCCAAAGATCGCGCCCGTTTAAGCCGGATTACGCGGCAATGGATCGATGCGGAATTTTCCATCGATGACATGGTGGCGAGTCACCTGGTGGTTTACGAGGAAATCGCCGGCACCGATGCTATTGCGCCACGGAATGCCTGGGAGTTGAGCCGCTAACCGACGCCGCGCCATGCGCGGATAATTCTGCTATCATCCGGCGGCTTTAGCAGGCTCGCAAACCTTGAATCTCCTTTCTGATCACATTCTTACCGGCTGAAGTTCGGTGAGAGCGGGCCACTTTCAGCCTTTAAACAACTCGGTATATACCCTTGATCTCTACAGCAAATCTGTCGATTCAGTTCGGCGCCAAGCCCCTGTTTGAAAACGTATCGGTCACGTTCGGTAACGGCAACCGGTATGGCCTGATCGGCGCGAACGGCTCGGGCAAATCGACTTTCATGAAAATTCTGGCGGGCGAGCTGGAGCCGACCGCGGGCAACGTCTCGACTGATCCGAATGAACGGGTGGGGCAGCTGCGCCAGGATCAGTTTGCGTACGAGAATTACCGGGTTCTGGATACAGTCATCATGGGCCACGAAACGCTGTGGCGAGTGATGCAGGAACGAGACCGGTTGTATTCACTGCCCGAGATGAGTGACGAAGAGGGCATGCGCGTTGCGGACCTGGAAGTGGAGTTCGCAGAACTCGACGGCTATACGGCCGAATCGCGGGCGGGTGAGTTGCTCGAAGGCATCGGCATTCCTGTTGAGCAGCATGAAGGCCTGATGAGTGCGATTGCGCCGGGCTGGAAACTCAGAGTGTTGCTCGCCCAGGCGCTGTTTTCCGACCCCGATATTCTGCTGCTCGATGAGCCGACCAATAACCTCGATATCAACACGATTCGCTGGCTGGAAGATTTCCTGATTACCAGCAGATCCACGATGGTGATCATCTCGCATGACCGCCATTTCCTGAACAGCGTTTGCACGCATATGGCCGATCTTGATTACGGCAAGCTGCAGGTGTTCCCGGGCAACTACGATGAATACATGACCGCCGCGACCCATGCGCGGGAACGGATGTACGCGAACAACGCGAAAAAGAAAGTCAAAATGGCAGAGTTGCAGGCGTTTGTCAGCCGGTTCTCGGCCAATGCCTCGAAGGCGCGCCAGGCCACTTCCCGGGCCCGTCAGCTCGACAAGATCCAGCTTGAAGACATTAAACCCTCGAGCCGGGTCAGCCCTTTTATTCGCTTTGAGCAGGACAAGCCGCTGCGCCGTTTTGCTTTGGAAGCACAGGGACTGAGCAAGGGCTTCGATGGCACACCGTTGTTCAGCAACCTGGATATGGCGATCGAAGCGGGTTCACGGGTTGCGATCATTGGTCCCAACGGTATCGGCAAGACCACGCTGGCTCGCTGTCTGCTCGAAGATATTGACATTGACCACGGTGAAATCAAATGGGCTGAGAATGCGAAAACCGGATATTTTGCCCAGGATCACGCGGCGGACTTCGAGTCGGATATGACCTTGTTCGAATGGATGACGCAGTGGCAGCCGCCCGGCGCTGATGAGCAACTGCTGCGCGGAACACTGGGACGGATGCTGTTCTCGCGTGATGACAGCGAAAAGTCGGTTAAAGTGGTTTCCGGGGGCGAGCAGGGCCGCCTGCTGTTCGGCAAACTGATTCTGCAACAACCCAATGTGATGGTGATGGATGAGCCAACGAATCACCTCGACATGGAGTCAATCGAGGCGCTGAACCTGGCGCTGGAAAACTATCCCGGTACGTTGATCTTTATCAGCCATGACCGGGAATTTGTTTCGTCGCTGGCGACACGCATTATTGAATTGACGCCTGGTGGAGTTATAGAGTGCACGGGCAGTGACGGAGCTTATTTGGACTCGCAGACGGATGGTC
>PVMS01019751.1_pt1 | contig 10859 bp, 10 predicted proteins | sample 1853461 | NCBI WGS metagenome assembly PVMS01 (sample SAMN08582032, study PRJNA380276) | Marine sediment metagenome, whole genome shotgun sequencing project. | isolation source: ocean sediment barecode stripped | collected 2017
GCTACCGTGTAAATCCTAAGGCGGATAATCTACTGAAACGGTTAGCGGATGTTATCAATAGTGAACCGGCGATGGAAGTTCTTATCGAAGGCCATACCGATTCACAATCCGTGAAAAAGGGAGCTTCGGTTAAGGATAATTGGGAGCTAAGTGTAGAGCGTTCTACCGCTGTCATTCGAAAATTACAAGATGATTTTGGTGTGGCGCCGGAAAAGTTGATCGCTGCGGGCAGAAGTAGCTACGTGCCGATCACCGAAAATGAAACTATCGAAGGACGATCAAAAAACAGACGTACCAGGATTGTTATATTACCAAATTTAGATAAGTTTTTGGCACTGCTGAGTGCTAACTAATATAAAATTAATGATTAAAAACGGCTCCAAAACACTATTGGAGCCGTTTTAATTTGCTGTTAAGTCTATAAATAAATTATTTACGAGGCGGGATGGAAGGTCGCACCTCTATTTTAGAAGGTAGGGTACGCGGATGCATTTTCAGCAGATCCACAGCCAATTTGCCAATATCTTCAATTTGTATTTTCCACGCTCCTTTTTCGCTGGGTTCATTATGATTAAAATAGGTAGAAACACTGCCCGGCATAATGGTACTTACCTTGACACCTTTATCTCTTAGATCGAGCATTACGGCATGTGTAAAACCATTCAATCCAAATTTACTTGCATTGTAAGCACTCCCACTCGCAAAGAAATTAACGCCTGCCAAACTTGAAATAGTAATATAATATCCTTTCGAGGCTATCAATTCGTCAACTGTAACTTTTAAGGTGTAAAACGCCCCTGTAAGATTGGTGTCGATAGTTTCATGCCATTTGTTTATTGTCATTTTCTGAATGGATTCAAAGTGCCCCACTCCTGCATTGGCGATCACAACATCAATCTTTCCAAATTCCTCAACTATCTGCGTTACTGCGTTTTGCATACTTTCATAATCCCTTACGTCAGCCTCTATTCCTATCGCATAGCTACCTTCAGTACCGTGATTATTTAATTGGCTCAATGATTCTCGAATTGTCTTGCCGTTCCTGCCTGTTATGGCGACATGCATTCCACAATTTAAAAAAGCCACCGCGATACCATAGCCAATTCCCTTAGTGCCCCCGGTGATAAGCGCCACTTTTCCGATTAAATTTTCCATAGGCATGTTTGAGTTATAAAGTTACAAAGGCAAATGTTCAGATTCTACAATTTAATCATTAATTTTCACTTTGCTTAACAGAATCACAGATGGTTTTTTTAACTCAACATTCTGTTTTGAATGCCTGTTTAATATGAAAAGTATCTTACCTTTTCTTTGTATCGCTTTGTTTCTTCACAAGATGGAAGGGCAAAATGATTTGGTAGACATTGCAGATATTTCTACTGAATTCGATTATGAAATTCGCTATGCCACCACTGATAATTTTATCGGTGAGGTCCTTTATGATTGCGCCAAGTGTCTACTCCGTTCCGAAGTCGCTGAAGCACTCGTCATAGCCAATCAATATTTCTGTGAAAAAGGATATAAAATCAAATTATACGATTGTTACCGTCCGTTGGATGTTCAAAAAAAGATGTGGGCAAAGGTGCCACGTCCCACCTATGTAGCCAATCCTTATAAAAAAGGAAGTATTCATAATAAAGGGGCGGCAGTAGACATGACTCTGGTCACTTTGGACGGCTGTTATGTGGAAATGGGGACCGATTATGATTACTTCGGAAGAGAAGCACATATTGATAATTACAACCTTCCGGAAGCGATTCTCGCCAATCGAAAACTCCTTTTTGATGGCATGTATAAACAGGGCTTTAAAAATGTCCGTACCGAATGGTGGCACTTTAGCTTCAGAAAGAATCGGAGTTATGCAACTTTGAACGAACCATTGCCCTGTGATTAAATTTTTCATAAAATGATGGTATGGAACTCACTTCGACTATATTTGCAAAAATTTTTAGATTGTGAATATTTCTGTAAAAACCTTTAAAATAGTCAGCACTTTAGAAGCACTTTCTTTTCTCCTCCTCCTCGGGATCGCTATGCCGCTAAAATATATGTGGGATAGCCCTGAGATGGTCCGTACCGTTGGTATGGCTCACGGTGTATTATTTGTCTTATATATTCTTGGCGCTTATTTTATCAAAGAAAAATTGAATTGGCCATGGCAAACACTTTTTATCGTGATGCTGTGCTCAGTATTGCCTTTTGGACCTTTTTATGCTGAACGTAAATTCTTGAAATGAACAACGAGACCATTTCCTTTTATTTTAACTGGTTGAATGAAAATTTTGTTGCCAAAGGTATGAACGAGACCTTGGCACTTGGATTAAGTACATTGATCAATTGTTTGTTCGTGGTTATTTTAGTGGCCCTGTTCGATGTGATCGCCAGAAAGGTGATCGTGAAGGCCTTCCGTATTTTTAGTAATAGGACGAAAACTAATTTTGATAACTTTTTAGTTGAAAGTAACTTTCCAAAATATATTGCGCATATTCTTCCCTTGGGTCTGGTTTGGTATTTTGAGCCCTTCCTGTTCGATGGCTACCCATTTATTTCTAAAGTGCTAATAATTCTTATCGATATCTATTTTGTATTACTCAGTGTATGGATTATTAGAAGTGTTTTAAGAAGCACTATGAACTACCTGAACACCAAGGAAAAATATGGTGATAAGCCTCTCAAAAGCTATGTACAGATATTGATGATATTTGCCTGGGGAATTGGGGTCTTCTTTATCATAAACATAATCACAGGATTTTCATTGGCAAGTTTAACTACTTTGGGAGCGGCATCGGCAGCACTCCTATTGATCTTTAGGGACACCATACTTGGATTCGTAGCGAGTATTCAGGTCTCTGTAAATGATATTGTTCGAATTGGTGACTGGATCACCTTTAGTAAATATGGAGCCGATGGAAACGTGATGGAGATCAACCTGGCCTCGGTTCGTGTTCAAAATTTTGACAATACTATTACTACCATACCTACCTATAGTTTGATATCGGATTCGTTCCAAAATTGGCGCGGGATGAAGGATAGCGGTGGCAGACGAATTAAACGGGCTATTTATATTAAGACGAGTTCGGTTAAATTTCTTTCTGAAAAGGAGATAGAGGAATTTAAAAATATTAAATTGGTTAAGAACTATATTGAACATCGTCAAAAAGATATTGATGAAGCCAACAGTGCCAATAATGTTGATAAGAGTTTATTATTAAATGGCAGAAACCAAACCAACCTCGGTATTTTCCGTAAATATCTCGACGCCTACCTGCACAATCACCCGGCCATTCATAAAGAAATGCTTTTAATGGTGCGTCATTTAGCCCCAACAGAGAAAGGGATCCCGGTAGAGATATATTGTTTTAGCAAGGATAAGCGCTGGGAAAATTATGAGCATATCCAAGCCGAAATTTTAGATCATACGATAGCGGCTGTATCCTATTTTGATCTGGAGTTATTCGAATTACCAACAGGAAAAGATTTTAGTCATCTCTGAGTCTGTCTTTCACAAACTCGGTCTCGGTTTTACCATGAGCCATCGCCTTCCCATCTTCTCCTAAACTCACCATAATTATTCTATCGATTGTAATAATGGTTTCCCTGGTCATCTTATTGCGAACTTCGCATGCCAATGTTAAAGATGAGTTCCCGAACTTTACCGCTTTCACCCCAATTTCTATGATATCTCCTTTCTTCGCGGAGCTCTTAAAATTGATCTCACTTATATACTTGGTCACTGTACGCGGGTTCTCTAACTGAATGATCGCATATAGCGCGGCTTCTTCATCTATCCATTCCAACAATCGGCCTCCGAATAAGGTGCCGTTGGGATTTAAATCTTCAGGTTTGATCCATTTTCGAGTGTGAAATCGCATAATTCTTAGGGCCTTTTATTTGTTAAAATTCTTAAAAAAATTACATCTAAATGTAACATAATTAGAGGCATGTTGTCTTACTTTTACACTAAACCTTAATTGATATAAAATGAAAACTCTAAAAACACTATTCTTCGCTTTGTTAATCCTTGCCATTACACCTATGGCTACTGCACAAACTGCAGATGAGATCTTGGCCAATTTTTTCGAAAATACCGGGGGACTTGAAAACTGGAAAAACATAAACGCCTTAAAATATACTGGTAGTATAGATCTCGGAGGCATGGAACTTCCTATCGAAATGATTCAAACTGCAAGTGGAAAATCTTTGATGAAAGGAGATTTCCAGGGACAAACATTTTATCAAAACGTGTACGACGGTGAAACTCTTTGGAGTACTAACCAAATGACCATGGCTGCTGAGAAAAGCGATGCAGAAGCTACCGCTAACTATAAGAAAGATATCCATGATTTCCCAGACCCGTTTATCGACTATGAATCCAAAGGGCATATGGTCGAACTTATAGGAACAGAAACTGTTGATGGAACAGAAACTTTTAAGATCAAGTTGACCAAAGAACCAATTTTGGTTGACGGTAAAGAAGAACAGGATATTGCTTTTTATTATTTTGAAACCGAAAATTTCGTTCCAATAGTAATTGAAAAAGAAATTAAATCTGGACCCAGAGCAGGAACAATTGGGCAAACTAAATTGAGCGACTATCAAGAGGTAGATGGGCTTTACTTTGCATTCTCAATTACTGAAGGAGTCAAAGGGCAACCGGAGGGTCAGGAAATAACTATTACTGATATTTTTATTAACCCGGAAATTGATGATTCCATTTTCGCGTTCCCCGCACCGACAGTTGTTGAGACCGACGAAAAAGATTAACCCTATTTATAGCATTACAAAAATTCCCTGCCAGTCAGGGATTTTTTGTACATGTTCCAGACCCATTACTTCGGAACAAACTCATTAAAACAACCAAAAATGAAAAAAATTATAACCCTCATTTGTGTAATAGCGCTATTACCTTTTTCGCTTTCTGCTCAGGACATCTCCTTAAAAGGAAAAGAACTCTTTGGAAATATGACGGCACGTCATATTGGCCCTGCCCTTATGAGTGGCCGGATCAACGACCTTGAAATGCACCCTTCAAATACCAGGATAATGTACGCCGGTGCGGCCGGTGGCGGTGTTTGGAAGTCGGTGGACGGTGGTGCCACCTTCTCTCCTATTTTCGAAGAATACGCCCAATCGATAGGCGTTGTTACATTGGACCCAAAAGACCCGGATCAAACTATTTGGGTAGGGACCGGAGAAACCTGGACACGTAATTCGGTTTCCATCGGAAACGGCTTATACCGAACAACAGACGGGGGTAGCAATTGGAACGCCATTCCAGGATTTGAAAACAGTGAACGTATTGCTTCCGTAGTCATTGATCCCAATAATACAGACATAGTTTATGTGGGTGTATTGGGTGCACTTTGGAGCGATAGTGAAGATCGCGGCGTCTATAAAACAACCGACGGTGGCAAATCCTGGAGCAAGATCTTATATATAAATCCATCCACCGGGGCTGGAGATGTGATCATGGATCCTAATAACCCAAATACTCTATATGCTTCTATGTGGGAATTTAGAAGAAGCGCTTGGGGGTTCACATCGGGTGGAGCCAATAGTGCACTCTATAAATCGACGGATGGTGGATCCACTTGGAATAAGATCCATAAGGGCTTTCCTTCCGGTGATCTGGGAAGAATTGCGATCGCAATAGCACCCAGCGATAGTAATATTCTTTATTCGGTGCTTGAAACCAATGATAAAACAAAAAATGGATTGTGGAAATCTACGGATGCCGGACAAAACTGGGAGCACTTGAACAATGATTTTGGATTGGTTGTGCGTCCGTTTTATTTTTCCAGAATTACAATAGATCCGAAGAATCCGGACATTGTTGTAAAAGGTGGATTGAACGGATCCATTAGCCGCGATGGCGGAAAAACCTTTAAGGACCTCGGGCGAATGCATAGCGATATTCACGATATAGCGTTCCATATTAATGACAGCGATATCATGTATTCGGGCACAGATGGAGGAGTCTATCGCTCCTGGAACGGGGGAACTACCTTTGAGATAGTTGAAAACCTTCCACTCTCTCAGTTCTACCATATTAGTGTGGACGATGCCGAGCCTTACAATGTGTATGGAGGGTTGCAAGACAACGGGAGCTGGTACGGACCCTCTTCCTCTTCAGGTGGAGTGAATGCCCGTGACTGGAACAGTATAGGATACGGAGATGGATTCAGAGTATTGAAACACCCGACCAAAAATATAGTTTATTCTGAAATGCAAGGGGCTCAAAATGTATGGCGATATGATATAGATCGAAATCGCACTAAAACGGTACAACCCCTTCAGGAAAAAGACAAGGCGAAACTTCGTTTCAACTGGAATGCTCCTATGGCAGTGAGCGCCCACGCACCGGATCGGTTTTATATGGGAAGTCAATTCTTGCACAAGTCGGATGATATGGGTGACAGCTGGTCAATTATTTCACCGGACCTAACGACGAATGACCCCAGCAAACAAAACCAATCTGAATCCGGTGGGCTGTCTGTAGATAACAGTGGAGCAGAAAACCACACTACTATTTTTACTATTGCCGAATCTCCGCTTGATGAAAATATCCTTTGGGTAGGGACCGACGATGGCAATGTACAAGTAACTAGAGATAGCGGAAAAACATGGGACAATGTTACCATGAATCTTACGGGAATCCCGGCCAATACCTGGGTCTATCATATTGAGGCCAGTGTACATGGAAAAGGTACTGCTTATGCCGTTTTCGATGGCCATACGCATGGCGATCTAAAGCCATATGCATTGAAAACCACCGATTATGGTAAAACATGGAAGAATATTATATCAGACCATATTGAAGGCAATGCCTTCGTTCGTAATATTCAGGAAGATTATGAAAATGAGAACCTTTTGTTTTTGGGAACGGAGTTCGGTTTGTATGTGACTATCGATGGTGGGAATAACTGGTCAAAATTCACTAACAATATGCCGGCTGCTGCTATCCATTTTATAGATATGCAAAAAAAGACCAATGATATTGTGATGGGAACTCACGGTCGTGGTGTAATTATCATCGATGATATTAGTCCATTGCGTGAATTAAGCCAGGAAGTACTTGCCAAAGACGTACATTTTTTTAAAGCGAAACCATTTACCATGGTTGAAGAAAGTGGATTCGCAGGAAGTTTCGGAGCAGAAACACAATTTGTTGGCCGTAACAGATCCACATCGGCAAGAATTATTTATTACCTGAAAAAACGACATACCTTCGGAAAGATGAAGATGGAAGTTCAGGATATGGATGGAAATAAAATTACTTCTTTGAGTCCCGGTAAATCTAAAGGGATAAATATTGTTACCTGGAATTTCATAAGTAGCCTTCCAAAGATGGCAGAAGGAAAGACCTTGGCATTTGGTGGCTTCACCCCTAAGCGAGTACCTGCCGGGAAATATAAAGTTGTTTTGACGAAAGGGAAAAAGACCTATGAACACATTGTGGAAGTTGAATATGATTCTTCATCTCTTACCACAATGGCCGAGAGAAAGGAACAGGAACAATATACCAACACCTTGTTCAATATGGTAGAGGATCTGGCGTATATGGTATATGAAATAAATGAAACAAAGAAGACGGCACAGGATATCATCGATAACCATCCCAGGGGTAAAAAATCTGCCCAGAGATTGTATGATGCCTTAGAAGATCTTCGGAAAGATCTGGTGATCACTACCGGTGATAACTATGTGGCTTCCGCCGACCCCGAGCTTAGAGAGCGTATGGGTGATCTGTATTCTGGAGTGGCAGGGACTTACGATGGAGTATCTGCAGCTCGAAAAGATAATTTCAAATTGATCGCGGAAGAATTTGAAAAAGAAAAAGACCGTTATACCAAAATTATGGCCAAGGAAGGAAAGAGGTTTATGTCGTATTTAGCAAAGAATGATATGGCAAAACCCATTATTAAAACCAGGGAGGAGTTTCTGGATAAGAAATAATTATTGAATAGATTTTGACAACTTTGACCTCGGGAGTTTTGAAATTCCCGGAGTCTTTTTTGATCAAATACCGTCTCTTTTTGTTGTTAACATCATTGTTTATAACTCAACAGGATTAAGAGAAATCATTACCTATAGTTTTATAATTTTAATAAAACCCAATAGTTATGGATCTACGTGATATCACACTGTTGCAGTTACGCCCTGAAATACCAACTGTCAAAATACATCCCGGCACCTCTTCTGAAGAATTATTTCAAAATGAAACCTTACGACCCATAGTCAAGCTTCAGAATGATCTGTTGCTCGCTGTTTTCAGAAATTACGCGCACAAACATAAAAATGTATTTTATGATCTATCGGTCGAAAAACGCCTGGATTATATCGAAAATGCCATTCATAAGGATATGAAATTTCGCAACTCATTAAAAGGGATTATGATTGGTCAATTTACGCTCGACGAATACGAAAAGTACATACAAAATTCATCAGCCCTCAATAAGCGAATGATGACTATCGTAAAGGAACGGTTAAAGAGCAATATTCAGCTACTGGAATTGATCGTAGCCTAATCCAGTAACGAAACTCCGTTCAGATCGGTGGTTAGTACCTCGCTCATATAGTCAAAAAATGGGCGGACTAATTCGTAGTGACAAATTAAATTGTCCTTAAAGTTTGCAGCATGAACTTCGGTATCGGTGAAATTATGGACTACAAAAAAACTTTTCAGCCTCAATAGATCAATGTCTGAATGGTCTTTGCTGAAACCCTTAGGAGCTGTTTTCACTACACTTCTCCGATTAAAACCACCAAATGCCTTCTTAAAATCCTTTTGATCGAGGATCTTGCGAATTTCCGAACTGTCCATTTCAAATTCTTTACGAATACGTAATAGATCTGCCGGTTCCGGCGCGAAGAAACCACCACCCATTAAGGAATTTCCGGGTTCCAATCGCAAATAGTACCCCCCACGACGGTGTGCTCCTACTCTACTGAAACTAGCACTTCTATGTACATTATAAGGTGTTTTATCTTTGCTGAAACGCACATCTCTATGAATGCGAAAAATTTTTAATTTTCCGATTTCGTCATTTTTATTGAGAGCTGTTTCTACTTCGGAATAAAAAACTTTTAGTTCTTTTTCACCGGTCTGATATTCCTTTTTATTCGCTTGCATCCAATCACGATGATTGTTCTTTTTAAGTTTTTTAAGGAAATCGAAGGATGATTTTGGAATGATACTCATATGGGCTAATGTTTTAAGAGAATAAATTTACAAAAATTCATCTTTCTACTTACTTACAAGATCACTTCATTTAATATGAGTCCACTTGCAGGAGCTATGTATTCAAGTTTTATATTATTGCCGGGCTCAAGAGTTTGTTTTAAAAAATCGATATCTACTTTACCCTGCCCTATATCGAATAGCATCCCCATCATCAATCGGATTTGATGGCGCTTGAAACCCTTTCCCCGAATTCGCAACATATAGCTTTTTTCAGGGAAAAAATTAGCCGTGTAGACGGTATTATCAACTATTTCAGATTTGCTTACCGTCCCCACGGTTTTGGTCCCTGGATTGGGTTTATAAGCGTAGTTTTTAAAATCGTGTGTGCCTTCAAATAGTGAGGCAGCTTGTCGCATCATAGCTATGTCCAAATCACCTAAAATAGTGGTCATGAATGGTGCAGCGAAGGGGTGCGCTTTACTTCCGCAGGAAAATAAGTATAAATATTCCTTTCCTATGGGAGCATTTATGATGTTAAATTTTGCGTCCACTTCTCTTATTTCTACTGCTCTTATATCAGGCGGTAAATTTTCATTGAACTTTAATAAAAAATGATCGATCGTCAAAGGCTCTCCATCCAGAAACAATTCTACGTATGCCATATTTGCTGAAACCTTTGCATCAGTTCTTCCGGAGGCTAAAAGCTTAAAATTCTTATGCTCCAAAACATAGGCAAGTGTTCTGGAAACCATCCGTTCGACAGTGAGTACGTCAGGTTGTTTTTGCCAGCCACTGTATCTAAAGCCTAAATACTGTAATTGAATGAGATAGAAATACCGCGATGAATCCATAATTCAAAAATATGTATATTTACTACACTAACCTTAAACCTTTTAATTATGACTACAAATAATAAACCTAATATTTGGTATTGGATCATTGCTGTGGTTGCGCTAATCTGGAATGCAATGGGTGTGATGAGATATTTGATGCAGGCCTATGATACGGAGGGCTTTAGAGCTGAATTCAATGCAGATCAACTTGCCTTACTTGACAGCACGCCCGCCTGGGGTACCGGAGTTTTTGCGGTCGCTGTGTTTGGCGGACTGCTTGGATGTCTTTTTCTATTATTAAGAAAGAAATTTGCTGTGATTTTGCTTGGACTTTCTCTATTAGCGGTTCTTGTTCAAATGATATATGGATGGTTCGCCACAGATATGATTGAAGTATTTGGAAAGGTTGATGGCATCGTTATGCCACTTATCGTTATCGTAGTTGCTATTTTCCTATATTTCTATAGTAAAGGAGCCACCCTAAAAGGATGGCTTAAATAAAATTTACGATTAAATTAATTTAACAAAGGCTTTGAAGTAATTTCAAAGCCTTTGTTAGTTATTTTTCAGAAATATACTTCTCCAGGGATCGAAAAGAATTGTTCATTTCATGTGAAAAACATATCGATTATTCACTATTTATTACCCAAATATTTCGCTATGTTTGTTACAATAACCGATCTAGTTTTCAATTAGCCCTTAAAACAGTGAATTGCCAATAATGAAAAATTTCTTGATCGCCTTTTTGGTTTTCCTTATATGGTCATTTTTTGGTATATGGTTGTATTCCTGGTTGCAACCCGTTGAAAACAATTCTATCAACAAGGATTCTATTGCAACCA
>PVMS01059752.1_pt1 | contig 10859 bp, 13 predicted proteins | sample 1853461 | NCBI WGS metagenome assembly PVMS01 (sample SAMN08582032, study PRJNA380276) | Marine sediment metagenome, whole genome shotgun sequencing project. | isolation source: ocean sediment barecode stripped | collected 2017
AATTACGCTCTTGAGGGATGTGGAGTAACATAAGCCCAATGCCGTAAAAGCTTATTATTTTAATAATAAGATTTAATAATAAGATTAGAAGTGGAGTCGGATTATGGGTAAATGGCCATTGCGTTCTAGTATAATGAAATTTAATTTTGGCAGTTTTGGAATACATGACAAACCCAGGGTTAGTCTTTATCACTGTGTTGAATTGACGTTTCCGTATGGCGCTGATGCTTGTGAAACGGCAGTGAAACTTCATAAAAGGCGATTCTTATCTGCAGATGCACCCTTGATCCCTATACCTGGATGCAATCACCATTGTAGATGCCGTTTTAAACATCATGATGATCGTCGTCATGAGCTACGTCGCGATTCCTATAACGCAAGTGGACTTTATATCCACTTTAGTCAGCAAAAAAATCGTAGGTTGGGTGGAGATCGACGCCTCAACTCTTATGCCAGAACAGAGTTTAAGTAAAATTTAAAATAAAATGTAGTAATATTTTATAGGTTGAATTGTTTAGGTGTCTTATAGCTTTTTGAGATTCTCTACATCGTTAGCACTGTCTGAACTACTTTCAGTCATATCAATATTATCAGTCTCAATGGTATCCACATCAAAATCTGAAGGTTGAAGGTTGAAGGTGCTGGAGATGTCAGCAAAGGCTGATTCAAATGCAAGTGTTAAAGCTTTGTATATAGTATATACCATACATGCCTTGTGTTTCGCATTTGTTATGAAATAGTTCTCCTTGCTTGCTTTTAGCTTCTGCAGTAAATGCTCGCTTATAAACCCTATTATTTTCTGCATCAGTTAAAAATACTTCAAGTTTTGTTTTTGCAATGGGTCGCATACGACCTTTATCAACTTGCATAGTGAAACGACTTTTAAGAGCTTATAGATGTATCGTCTATTTGCATACTCGCCTCACTAACAGGGAAGAGTCTCTAGTTAAGAGTGTAACGAGTTCTTGCAATAACACGAGGACCACAGTCTACTGTTAGTAAAGGTAAAACTACCGATTATCAGCAATTAAATTATGTTATTAGAGTGATACCTAGATCTATATAAGCGTGTGCCTACAGTCTTATTTATCTTGCTCGACAATTAATTTCAACTGGTCTAAGCCTTGTTGAAACATTGAGCCAATGGAATATTGCATGAAGAGCGCAAAGTAACCGCCGATGATGGGCATGTTCATATCGCCCTGCATGGTCCACATCACCTTGGTTCTAGTTTCCGTTGTGGTGTTATATTTGATCGCGCTTTTGCATTTATATTTTCCAGCTTGAAAGTACAGATCATACTCAATGCCATATTCTGGCGACCAGGATGTAAATGTCAGTGAGCCGCCTCCATGTTTATCTTGCCAGCTTTGGCTTGCGCCTATACCGGTAGTTTTTTCGCTATTACTAATTACAATATCTGGATCTTCACCTTTCCAAGGTGTCCATAGGTCCCATTTCTGCAGATCACCAACATACTGATGTATATGTGTTGAGGAAGAAGAAATCACAATGCTTTTATTAATCGTGTATTGCGTGGGCAAGAAATATCCAATAACGCCTAAAATAATTATCAGTAGAAATATAAAAGATAAAAACTTTTTCATTTGCGATAGCTCAGAATAAGGAAATATTGCATAACTACTTAAGCGTCGATAGTTTTTACAGCTGCTTTAGAACGGTAGATAAAGGCAACAATAATGCCGGCTAAAACCATCTCGATAAGAGTTCCTACCATCCAATTGGTTAAAAGATTACTTGGGTAGGGTACAACGGCATACCAGATTAAAAGATTGCCGATAAATATAATCGCTAGCAATAGTCCATACACCGCGCCCTCAATGAGGCCGCCACGTTTAAAGGCTTTGGTAAAAAGTGCGACAAATCCAATTGCAATGATGAGTTGGCCAAGAATTAACCAAGCGATATATGATTTCATCGCTTCTTCGGGACGCCATAAGCCGTTAGTTTGCTCGTAAATAGATTTTAAATATACGCCATGAAATAAAAGATCAAATACAAAAATAAAAATAAACACGGCAACGCAAGCGAGCGTGAATTTTTTAGAATTCATTATGAGCTCCTTTATTGTCAGTGATTAGCGAATGAAGGTATCAATCTTCGGTAGGCGGAGAATAATTTGGATCATTCGGATTTAAAAATACAAAATTAAACTGCTTTGGCTCTAGTTCGACAAAATCGAGAGTGGTGCCTTTTAGCAATTCAAAACTGGAATCAGCCACAATAATTTGTACGCCGTTAGATTCGTAACTATGATCTTTTTCATCGCCATTGCCGACATCATCAAATCCAAAACCATAATGTATGGAATTATCTGGCTTGCGTGTAGCGGCAATGCGTAAGGGTGTATTTTCTAAATTTGATTCCAGCGCAGCTTTTTTGATTTGATCTGCGGCAGTTACGGTTACTTCAATTGACATGCTGTATTCCCAGCTATTTTAATAATTTGAGGTAATTCTAAACTATCTTCAGGGGCAGGTTTTTATAAATTCAATGAAGCTTGAAATCCATTGATTATTTTGGGTGTTTCGTTGGTGTGCATAGCAGGCTAATAGGTTTTTATAGAGTATTCCATCATTTTCACCATTAACCCCAAAGCCTCTTTTTACAGTAAATGCATATTGTATCTGCTCGGGTGTATGCGTGAGTTTTGAATAATGAAATTCATGCCCAGGAATGGGCTGATGGCTTATATTGGGCCAAGGGTGATGAGGTTGTTTTTCTAACAGCGTGTAGCCACGTCCGATGGGTTTTTCAAACATTTCACAATCGGCATCGATAATGCCGATCATTTCAGATTTTTCAGATTTAAACTTAATTGAGTTGCAGAGATACATTAAGCCCCCGCATTCAGCATAAGCTGGCATACCTTGGTCAATGGCATGATGAATAGCCTGCATTATTTTGGTATTAGCCGCTAGTTTGTGTAGTCGGTTTTCTGGAAATCCACCGCCGATAAAAAGTGCATCTGCAACGGGTAATTCTTCATCATGTAAGGTGTCAAAAGGTAGCAATTGAGCACCTTGTTGAGCGAAAGTCTCTAAATCGTCGGCATAGTAAAAACCAAAGGCCTCATCTTTGGCGTAGGCAATCTTTAATTTGCAATTGGGAGACGACGATTCCTGCTGTTCTGCCATGCTAGGTGGCGCCGCAGATTTAGCAATCGCTAAAATCTTATTTAGATCGACTTGTCCCGCTACGGCATTGGCGATGCCGGTAATTTTATCTTGTGCAAGCATGTCTTCATTGCTTGGCATTAAGCCCAGGTAACGCTCGACCAATTCTAGTTCTGGGCTGCGTTGTACCAGGCCTAGTATAGGAGTATCTGTATAACGTTCGATAACGGCGGTCAACTTTGATGCGTGTCGTCCACCACCGACAAAATTTAAAATAATACCAGCAATATTTACGGCTGGATCAAACTGCTGGTAGCCCAATAACAGTGGTGCCACTCCGCGTATGGTGCCGCGTGTATCTAATACTAGAATTACCGGGGCGTTGAGTAATTTTGCTAAAGCTGCATTACTATTACTCCCATCTGCTGCGAGACCATCATGTAAGCCTTTGTTGCCTTCAATAATGCTGAGGTCTGTGTCTCGATTTTGTTGTCCAAACAGGGTCTTAATTTCTTGATCGGTTTGTGTCCAATAATCGAGGTTATAACAGTTTCGTTGTGTAGCTTTAGCCAGCCACATCGGGTCAATGTAGTCGGGCCCTTTTTTAAAGGCCTGAACTTTTAGACCTTTAGCGTGCAGTGCGGCGGATATACCAAGGGCTAATACCGTTTTACCCGATGATTTATTGGCAGCGGAAATTAAAAGATGTGCCACGAATAATTATTAGCACTATTATTGCAGTGCTTGGGGGAAATCAGGTTGAATTAGAACGAGCAGAATCTAAGCTGAGAGCTTTGTCCGATAAACTCTCAGGTAAAAATTCAAGAATTGCAATGCCCACGGTAACAATGGCTAAGGCTAGACAAATGCCGCCAAAGCCTAGTAATAGCTCAAAAATACTAGGGGTGTATTCGGCTACGACACCATCAAAGAAACTGCTACTCTCTTCCATACCGGGGAATAAGACTAGAGGATAGGCTTGCCCGCCAATAATTATGACATACAGTTGTGCAATACCACCCATAATGACTAAGCCTGCCGCCAGCATTGTCATGCCTCTAGATTGGCTCATCGGCTTAATAAAGACTAAAGCTAATGGCACTAAACAACCTATTACGATATGTACAGCCCAGAATAAAAATGTGTAGATGCCACCGTCTAATAGAATGAAACGTTCGATGCCGTGATGTTCCGTGGCGTATAAATTGGCTAGATGATAAGCCAATACAAAATACAGTATGGCCGCAACAAAAATGCCTAAAAGATTTTTAAGTTTGCTTAGCATGACATCACCGAGGGTTCGGTGAGTCCATTTATAGCTTGCCATTAATACTAAAATGAAAGTGGCCATGCCAAAGGCAAACGACATAATGACAAATAACGGCGCCATGATGGCGGCATCATAGGCTTGGCGTGCCACTAGAAAACCAAAGATGGATCCCGTACCGGTGGTAAGAATAAGCCGCCAAAGAAAAGCCGCAAAGCCGGTTACATTAGTGAATTTGTTCATCTTTCTTTCCATCATCATCCATAAATAGATGACCGTGATGACGATAAAGCCAGTGTAGAGAAAGATGTTCCAGGCAAAAATGGATTTGAAGTTATACTTGGTCATGGCCACGATCAGACGATCCGGTCGGCCTAAATCCAACACTAAAATAGCTAAGCCACCTACGAGTAGGGCAATGGCGAGTAAGCCAGACATTCTGGCTAAGGGTTTGTAATCTGTTTTGCCAAATACAGATGAAATAGAGGCGACGTTTAACGCACCCGATGCGGCAATGATTAAAAAGATTGCAGCGACATGTGGAAAGCCCCAGACGATTTGATTGCTCATGCCACTGATGTGGTGGCCTTCAAGATCCATATGATGCGCTGCAAGCACACCAACTAAGGTTGCGAGAGCGAGTCCGCCTAATAAAATCCAATATTGCAGTGAATTTGCATCGATTGAGCTGAAGCGAGTCGTTTCCATTTAAATGCCTTGATATCTAACACCAGTGTTAAGCCCTAAATCCGCGCGAATCTGGGTACCACCGTGCTGTTTTAATTGCTTTGATATTTCACTGCTTGGGTCGTTTAGATCTCCAAACAAAAGTGCTTGGTGCCCATCTTTTGCACAGGCTTCTGCGCAGGCGGTGTTGTTGTCACCACGATCTACTTTGTGTACGCATAAAGTACAGCTTTCGACGCAGCCTTTGCCGCGTGGCGAGTGTGGCAACTGATCTTGTAATGGTTCGTGGATGAATGAACGCGCTTTGTATGGACAAGCCAGCATGCAATAGCGACAACCAATACAAGTATGTTTGTCGACTAACACAATGCCGTCATCACGACGAAATGATGCGCCCGTGGGGCATACGTCCACACAGGGTGGGTTTTCGCAATGTTGGCACATCATCGGTAAAGAAGTGACGTGGCCAGTTTGTTTGTCTTTTACATTGAGTTTGCGAATCCATTGGGCATCCGTTTCAGGGCGGCCTAAGTCCCACAGACCATGCTCTTCATTGCATGCGGTTACACAGGCATCACAATCTTCTTGGCAAACGTTAGTGTTGACTAGCATGCCCCAACGCTGCTGGCTGCAGACAGCTTGATCTGCAGGTTTGGCTGCAGCGGTTTGATACAAAATCACTCCGGGCGCAATGGCTAAACCACCTACTGTGGCGGCTCTGCGAAGAAAATCACGTCGATCAGTGTTTACTTCTTCTATATCTAAGTCTAATTTATAGCGCATATCTTATTTATGATGAACGTTTGATTCAGCGTGGTTGTGTTTCACCAAGCTGTAAATATTCATGGATTTCTTGTGTGTGAGCATTAACAGTTGTATTGGGGTTTCTAGTTTTGCGAATCGCTTCTTCGGGTCGATCGGCATGACATTGGAAGCAATCAATATTGACTGCAGTAAATTGATGGCAGCTTGCACAAAAATGTGTGTCATCCGAATAACGCGCAAATTCACCTTCAGCGTTAGGGGTGATATGGCAATCGATACAGGCGTTTAAACTATATTGCGTGGTGCGAATCCCTTCAATGACCGTTTTATCCCTATGTTCTAGAATATATTCAAAGTGTTGCTTGCGCATGATCGCTACAGGTTCAACACAGCGCGTTTCATCACTGTAGTTGCTCTTTGGCTTTGGAATGTCTGCTGAATTCTCCGCAAATGCATTAAACATTGGCACATAAGCGATAAGGGCAATAATCAAGCACACTAATATGTGCCATTTGCTTTTCAATATTCGCATTACATTTAATCGTATAGTAATTCGCTACGAAGGGTTCCTGTGAGTCTAGTTAATGCCCTAGAGCCATGTCGATGTAGCCAGTAGGGCAAACATCTGCGCAAATATGGCAACCGATACACTTGTCGTAGTTGGTGTCGACATAACGCCCCGTCGTAGAGGCGTCTTTCTTCACGCGAAAGACTGCATCTTGTGGACAGTACACAATACAGTTGTCACATTCAAAGCACATTCCGCAGCTCATGCAACGAGCAGCTTCTTCTACGGCTTTTTCTTCTGTGAAGTTTTTCATGCGCTCTTCGAAATGGCCTAATACTTGCTCAGCACCGGGCCCATGTTCTTTGCGCAAATTACGTGGCGTGAATGGAAAGTGGCTTAGGAATAATTCATCTGCACCAACAATTTCTTGCGCAGAACGATCTTCATAGTTATGTACCGAATACTCAGCTTCGTCGGTGCCTCGATGCGCACCTTTTTCATAGTCAGCCGGCTCAAGCCCTGATTCTTGTAATTTTTCTAGCAAGTTGAAGTGATGCACATCGACTTTTGGTCGTTTCTTAGTTTCTTGATCATTAAAGTAGAAATCAATGCTATCCGCTGCGATAGAAGCTTGGCCAATTGCAGTGGTTAGTAGATGAGGCCGAACAATATCGCCACATACAAAATGACCTTCACGATTGGGAACGGCATAAAATTTATCAGCATCAATCAGGCCACGACCGTTATCAAAGTCTTCAAGACCTTCGAGATCACCGCCTTGACCAATTGCAGCAACAATTAAGTCACATTCGATATCAAACTCTGTACCTTCAACTATAACGGGGCGGTTATCTTCTAATTTACATTCCGCCATACGTAGTGCAATTGCGCGACCATCATCACCTAAGATGACTTTAATAGGCATTACACCATCTTTGATTTTTACGCCTTCACGTATTGCATCGTGCACTTCGTGATCGGCAGCTGTCATTTCGGCACGAGGGAATAAAGAAGTCAGCGTTACATCAGCGCCTTGACGTGCAGCGGCGTAAGCTGCGTCATGTGCAACATAACCACCAATAACATGCTCAGGAGCTTCTTCTTTATTTAATGATTCAATTTTTCCAAGTCGGCGTGCTACAGATACGACGTCAATAGAAGTATCACCCCCCCCTACACATACCACACGGTTGGCGGTAACTTGTAAGCGACCGGTATTGAATGCTTCCAGAAATTTTACTCCTGAAACGCAATTAGGTGCGTCACCACCTTCGACGGGGAGCCCACGTCCTGATTGACAGCCTAGAGCCCAAACGATGGCATCAAATTCGTTTTCGACTTCTTTAACTGCGATATCTCTTCCCACGCGGGTTTGCATGCGGGTTTCAATATTGCCCATATCAAGAATGCGTTGAATTTCGTGGTTTAAAAAATTGCGTGGCGTACGGTAGCCAGGGATGCCATAACGGAACATACCGCCTAACTCTTCGTGGTCATCAAAAATGACACTGGCATGACCTTTAAGACGCAATTGGTAAGCTGCTGCAAGTCCTGCAGGACCGCCACCTATAATGGCAACTTTTTTACCACTTAATTCCTCCGGGGCAGAAAATTTAAAGCCTTGTTCAAATGCTGTGTCTCCAATGTATTGTTCTACCGCATTGATGCCGACAAAATCTTCAACATGATTGCGGTTGCAACCATCTTGACAAGGCGCGGGACAAACACGGCCCATCATGGAAGGGAATGGGTTGGCTTCCGTAGAACGTTGAAATGCGTATTCTTGCATCGATATTTCTGCTGGCGGTTTTTCAATGCCACGTACAATTTGCAACCAACCACGAATATCTTCACCAGATGGGCAACTACCTTGACATGGCGGTGTACGGTGTACATACGTAGGACATTTATGGGAGGTATCAGCGCTAAATATTTGGTCACCAAAATTTCCCCACACATAATCTCCGTCTTCAAATTTTCTGAAAGTGAGTTTATGAGTCATCTCATCTTTAGAGGTTGCCATACTTTGCTCCTAATTCCTTAAACGTTCTTTAATTTAAATTCTTTATACAAAAACTAATTCAAGCGGCTTCAACTTGGCTTTCGTCATCAGAACCTTCTGAGGCGTTACCTTCCGGTTGCAAGACAATTGCATTGCTGACGAGTTGATGCAGGCTGATAATTTGATCCATACTAAAATTGTAGTACGGAAATACTTTTGAAAATTGACTTTTGCAGATCGCGCAAATTGCAGCCATATGTGTTACGCCATATTCATCTACTACATTTTTAAGTGCTTCCATACGTGGCAATGCACCCTTAACGCGTAGCTCGATTAAGTCATCCGTTAACAAACCACCACCGCCACCGCAGCAATAAGTGCCTTCTTTGATAGAATGACTCGGCATATCTACGTAGTTGTTACATACCGCTTTAATAATTTCTCTTGGGATTTCGAACTGACCGCCAGGCTTATCACCCATGCGTGAGGCGCGCGCAACATTACACGAGTCATGATACGTCACCACCATGTCGTCATTTCGTGAAGGATCTAGCGTTAATTTTCCTTCTTTCATTAAGCCATGGGTTAACTCGCAAATGTGTTGAGGTATAGGATAATTTTGATCTAGGAAGTCAAATGGTCCAGCAAGCGTATTTAAGAAAGAATAGGCAACACGCCAAGCGTGGCCACATTCACCAAACACTATTCTTTTTACACCAAGATCAATAGCAGCTTGACGAATTCGCAAGGCAAGTTTTTGCATGTTCTCGTAACTGCCGATGAACATGCCAAAGTTGGCGGCTTCACTTGCAAATGAACTGAGTGTCCAAGAGATTTTTGCCTGGTGGAATACTTTTGCGTAACCAATTAGTCCATCGATATGAGGTTCAGCAAAAAAGTCAGCCGAAGGTGTAATGAGCAACACTTCTGCACCTTTTTCATCTACAGGAAAGCGAACTTTCACTCCAGTTTCCTCTTCAACGTCTTCTTCTAAACCCTCTAAAGTGTTAACCAATGCTGGCTCGGGTAATCCAAGGTTGTTGCCAATGGTTTGTGCCTTGCCAATAATTTCATTGCAATATTTTTGTCCTTTACCTACGGTATCCATGACTTCACGTGCCGCCATAGAGATTTCTGCAGTATCGATGCCGTAGGGGCAATATACAGAGCAGCGTCTACATTGTGAGCACTGGTGAAAATAGCTATACCAGTCTTCTAACACTTCTTCGGTTAGGTCTTCAGCGCCAACGAGTTTAGGAAAGAGTTTGCCGGAGATGGTGAAGTAACGGCGATAGATTTTTCGATATAAATCTTGCCGTGCAACCGGCATATTTTTTGGGTCGCTAGTGCCAAGATAGTAGTGGCACTTGTCGGTGCAGGCGCCACATTTCACACATGAATCAAGATACACTTGTAGAGAACGGTATTTTTTATTCAGCTCTCCCATTTTTTCGATCGCAACTTGTTGCCAGTTGTCGATCAGTCCACCGGGGAATCCGAGTTTCTCTTGAAAATCCGCTTTGGCCTCAAAGGGTCTGCTGTGCGCCATCGCATCTTTTTGCAGATGCGGGATCACTGGATATTCTTTTAGTTCGGGCGTATCAAATTCTGCAACAGCCATAATTAACTCGCCCTTGTTGATTTCATGGAGGACTCAATTTTCGTCGTCCAATCCGCAACATGTCGGCGTTCACGCGGGTTGTCGACTTGATTACGTGTAGGACTGAAAAATATCCCTGGTGCATGTAGGAGTTTGCTAAATGGGAAAATCAACATTAATAGAATGACTAAACTTAGATGTACAATCAAAATAAGATCGTTAGGCATTGCTGACCAGCTAAATGTCATTAGCCCGATGAAAAATGATTTCAATGCAACGATGTCGGTATGCTTTACAAAGGTCATTAATGCGCCAGTGGCGCCAATAGCGATGAGCAATAGCAACATCAAATGATCTGAAGGTGCAGAGATGTAGCGCACACGATCAACCAATAGTCTTCTGCCCCACAAGCCGGCTAAACCCGCTAGCAGCATAAAAGCAGCATATTTACCAAAGGGCTGAATAAAAACGACCCAAGCCCAAACTGGGTCGGTGAAATAACGCAGATGCCTTAGTAGCACTAACAACAGACCGAAATGAAACAGCCAGCCAAATAGCCATGTCCATTTGTTGGACTTGAACAAACTTTCAAATATCGTTAACTCCTTTAACATTCTAAATGCGACACCCCTGCGTGTGGTGGGAGCGGGTGTGGTGGGTATCTTTAAAGGCGCGGGGGTTTTTGCGTAGATCCAAATCTTACGTGCAGTGAAGCCTACTAAGCAAGCAGTGGCTAGATAAAATAAAATGGCAAACGTTATGGTTAATGCTGACATTAATAATGGATCCTTGGAAGCTCATGTTTGTATATAAACATGAATCAACAAGCTGAAACTGAGAGGTGTATCCACCTCTCAGTTTCCGCCGTATAAGTACAACTAGCTGCTAGACGC
>PVMS01102241.1_pt1 | contig 10857 bp, 9 predicted proteins | sample 1853461 | NCBI WGS metagenome assembly PVMS01 (sample SAMN08582032, study PRJNA380276) | Marine sediment metagenome, whole genome shotgun sequencing project. | isolation source: ocean sediment barecode stripped | collected 2017
CAACACCTCGGTCTCCGGCATCGAAGCTGCTGATGCGGTGCTTTTGATCGGCACCAATCCTCGTTGGGAGGCGCCAGTATTAAATGCCCGTCTGCGCAAGGCGTGGACCAACAATGATCTGAAAATCGCCAATGTCGGTGAAGCCTATGATCTGACCTATCCGGTCGAGCAATTGGGAGTTTCGCCCTCTGTGCTTGATGAAATCGCTTCCGGAACCCATCCCATTGCCAATCGCTTAAGCGAAGTAGCGCGTCCAATGTTGATCCTTGGCCAAGGCGCGCTGGCGCGTTCCGACGGCGCTGCGGTTTTGGCGCTTGCAGCACGAATCGCTTCGGCGACGGGAATGATCGGGCCGGAGGGTGCGCCTTCCGAGGGCGGTTGGAACGGCTTTAATGTACTCAATAGCGCGGCATCGCGCGTCGGTGCGCTCGATCTTGGGTTTGTGCCGGGCGAGGGCGGGCGCGATGTCGACGGTATCTTGGAGGGTGCTTCAAAAGGCGAGATCAATTTCGTTTATCTTCTTGGCGCCGACGAGATTGATATGGACCGGTTGGGCGATGCCTTTACTGTTTACCAGGGCTCGCATGGCGATGCCGGGGCGCATCGTGCCGATGTCGTTCTGCCGGGCGCGGCCTATACTGAAAAAAGTGGTCTCTATGTGAATATTGAGGGCAGGGTGCAGCTTGCCAAGCGCGCGACCTTTCCGCCCGGCAACGCCAAAGAAGACTGGGCAATATTGCGCGCGCTTTCCGAAATATTGGGAAAGACTCTTCCCTATGACGACTTAGATGCATTGCGCGCATCCATTGTGGCCGAAGCGCCGCATTTTGGAGAACGTGACGTCTTACCAGCGCGGCCGGGTGCCGATCCGAACATTTGGCGAGCTATCGGCACACCGGGGCCCATAGACAGCGCGCAGCCGCTACGCGCCACGATCACGGATTACTATCTGACCAACCCTTTGGCACGCGCCAGCGAGACCATGGCCGAATGCTCGCGCTTGTTTGTTCATCGCGAACAGATGGCGGCGGAGTAGGCGATGGCTCTGATCGAATTTTACCAGTGGTTATTCGCATCGGTCCTAGGCTTGTTCGGCATTGAGGCCGATCTTTCTTATGGATGGGCTTGGCTCTTCAGCCAAGTGACGCTGATCTTGGTTCTGACGACTGTGTTGCTGGTCATGCTGGCCTTTCTGCTGCTTTTCGACCGTAAAGTCTGGGCGGCGGTGCAAATGCGACGCGGGCCTAACGTCGTTGGGGCATTTGGTCTTCTGCAGAGCTTCGCCGATTTTCTCAAATTCGTTTTGAAGGAAGTCATTTTACCCGCCGGCGCCAACAAGGCCGTATTTATTCTTGCACCTCTGGTGGCCTTCACACTGGCATTGGCATCTTGGGCAGTGGTTCCCGTTGCGCCCGGCTGGGTGGTTGCCGATATCAATGTCGGCATTCTGTACAATTTCGCGATTTCGTCGCTAGGCGGTTATGGCGTGATCATGGGTGGCTGGGCGTCGCATTCCAAACATGCGTTTCTGGGCGCGCTTCGCTCGGCCGCGCAAATGGTGTCTTACGAGGTCTCGATCGGATTCATTTTGATAACGGTTTTGCTCTTCGCCGGTTCGCTCAATCTCACAGTTATTGTGGAAGCCCAAGGCCCGGACATTCGCGGCTGGAATGTATTCGGAATTCTATTTCCGATGTTTGTCCTCTTCTTTATCTCGGCTCTGGCCGAGACAAACCGCCCGCCATTTGATTTGCCCGAGGCGGAATCCGAATTGGTCGCAGGATTCATGGTCGAATATTCTTCGACGCTCTATCTCCTGTTCATGATCGGCGAATATGTGAACATCGTTTTGATGTGCGCACTTTGCGCCATTTTGTTTTTTGGCGGCTGGCTTCCGATCATTGACGTGTGGCCTTTCAACGCGATTCCGGGCGTCTTCTGGTTTGTCGGGAAGGTCGTATTTTTCTTCTTTCTGTTCGCAATGGTGAAGGCGATCGTGCCGCGCTATCGCTACGACCAGCTGATGCGCTTGGGCTGGAAAGTCTTCCTTCCGATTTCACTGTTTTGGGTTGTTCTTGTGAGCGGCTATTTGCTCGCATTCGACAAGCTGCCGGGATGAGGGGGCGGATATGGCAATATTAAACCGTACTGCGCGCACTATCCTGCTCTGGGACTTTGTCTCGGCTTTTATTCTAGGCATGCGGTATCTCTTTCGGCCCAAGGCGACGCTGAACTATCCTTTCGAGAAGGGGCCTCTTTCCCCGCGCTTTCGAGGCGAGCACGCGCTTCGGCGTTACCCGTCGGGTGAAGAGCGCTGCATCGCCTGCAAGCTCTGCGAAGCGATCTGCCCGGCGCAGGCAATCACCATTGAAGCGGAACCGCGCGAAGATGGGAGCCGCCGTACGACGCGTTACGACATCGACATGGTGAAATGCATTTATTGCGGTCTTTGCGAGGAGGCCTGTCCGGTGGACGCTATTGTCGAGGGTCCGAATTTCGAGTTCTCGACCGAAACGCGCGAAGAACTTTATTACGACAAGGATCGGCTGCTCGCGAATGGCGATCGTTGGGAGCGGGAGATCGCGAAGAATTTGGAATTGGATGCGCCCTATCGTTAAGGCGCAATGCGCTTCGATATAGGTGCGGTGAATTTGAGGTCGAGTGGGGAAAATTAGTCTGAATGCTTGTTGATATCGCCTTTTACGTATTCTCAGGGATTATGACTGCCTGCGCGCTAATGGTCATTAGCGCGCGCAACCCCGTGCATTCGGTCCTGTTTCTAGTTGGCGCGTTCTTCAACGCTGCGGGTTTGTTTGTCCTATTAGGAGCTGAGTTTCTCGCAATGATGCTTGTCGTCGTCTATGTCGGCGCGGTTTCGATTCTTTTCTTGTTTGTCGTGATGATGCTCGACATCGATCTCGCGGTCTTGAAGCGTCGCTTCACGACCTATTTGCCGATTGGTGCCGTCATCGGGATAGCGCTCGCAGCTGAAATCATATTGGCGGTGCGGGTTTCTGTGGAAATACCAAGTATTGCAGCCGTGCAACCAACGCCGGCGGGCATCTCGAACACAGAAGCATTGGGGCGCATCCTCTATACGGACTATGTCTTTTTCTTTCAGACGGCGGGTCTGGTTCTCTTAGTCGCAATGATTGGCGCCATTGTCCTGACGCTGCGTCATCGGCCCGGCGTACGCCGCCAGTCGATTTCGGCGCAGGTGTCGCGCGATCCCAATGAGGCGATTGAAGTTGTCGACGTGAAACCCGGCGAGGGTGTGTCATGAGTGTTGGGCTGGAACATTATCTGATCGTTGCCGCGGTCCTCTTCACCATTGGCGTTTTCGGTATTTTCGCCAACCGCAAGAACGTCATCGTCATTCTGATGTCGATCGAATTGATCTTGCTTGCCGTGAACATCAATTTTATCGCGTTCTCTTCTTTTCATGGTGATCTTGTTGGGCAGGTTTTTGCGCTCTTTGTGTTGACCGTCGCTGCTGCGGAGGCCGCTATCGGCCTTGCCATCCTTGTCGTCTATTTCCGCAATCGCGGCACCATCGCGGTCGAAGATATCAGTGTGATGAAGGGCTAGAGCATTTCCAGGAAAAGTGGAAACCGGTTTTCCGTTCGGAAATGCGAAATTTAAGAGTGCCTAAACCGAGAAAGATGAAAAGAGCAAAGAAAGTTTGATGTATACCGCGATTGTATTTCTTCCACTGCTTGGTGCACTTGTTGCGGGTCTTTCAGGTCGGCTCATTGGTGCACGTGGGGCAGAAATCGTCACGACGGCGCTGCTCTTCGTTTCGGCATTTCTGTCCTGCGTGGCGTTCGTGGATGTGGGCCTTGCCGGAAACGTGCAAACGGTTCCGATTGCCAACTGGGTGTCCTCCGGTAGTTTCAACGTCGATTGGGCGCTGCGGATCGACACGCTGACCGTAGTCATGCTTGTGGTCGTGAACGGCGTTTCAGCGCTCGTACATCTTTATTCCATTGGCTATATGCACGACGATCCCAGTCGGCCCCGTTTTTTCGCCTATTTGTCGCTGTTTACGTTCGCCATGCTCATGCTGGTGACGGCCGATAATTTTCTCCAAATGTTTTTCGGATGGGAGGGCGTCGGTCTCGCCTCTTACTTGCTCATTGGTTTTTGGTATCAAAAGCCTTCGGCGAATGCCGCTGCGATCAAGGCTTTCATCGTCAATCGCGTGGGCGATTTTGGCTTTGCGCTTGGTGTGTTCGGCGTGTTCTTCATCTTTGGAACGCTCGATTTCACATCCGTTTTCGAAATGGCGGCAGAGATGGAGGGTCAGAGTTTTCTCTTTGCCGGATTCAATGTCGATATCCTAACCACGCTCTGCATACTTCTTTTCATCGGAGCGATGGGAAAGTCGGCGCAGTTATTTCTTCACACTTGGCTTCCGGACGCGATGGAAGGGCCCACTCCCGTCTCGGCTCTCATTCATGCCGCGACTATGGTCACGGCCGGCGTGTTTCTTGTTTGCCGCTGCTCGCCGCTTTTTGAGCATGCCCCGGTCGCACTTGATGTTGTTGCAATTATCGGCGCATCGACCGCTTTTTTTGCGGCCTCGGTCGCGCTTTTCCAGAACGACATTAAGCGGGTGATCGCCTATTCGACCTGTTCGCAGCTGGGTTACATGTTTTTTGCCGCCGGCGTGTCGGCCTATGGCGCGGCCATGTTCCATTTATTTACCCACGCCTTTTTCAAAGCGCTTCTCTTTCTTGGCGCGGGCTCGGTCATCCACGCAATGCATCACGAGCAGGACATGCGCCACATGGGGGGCTTGGCAAAGCATATCCCGGCAACTTGGGCGATGATGGGAATAGGTACGCTAGCGATTACCGGTCTCGGTATTCCGGTGCTTGGCGTCGGATTTTCCGGCTTCTACTCCAAAGACATGATCATCGAATCTGCTTATGCCGCGCAGACCGTTGTGGGCGATTATGCCTTTGTGATCGGTGTGCTCGCGGCGGTCATGACCTCCTTCTATTCCTGGCGCCTGATGTTCATGACCTTCCACGGAAATTATCGAGGTGATCCGGATCGCCAGAGCCATATTCACGCATCGCCTTGGGCGATGCGAATACCTCTCATCGTGCTTTCGGTTGGCGCAATACTTGCGGGTGGGTTTTCTTTCGACTGGTTTGTTGGCGATCTAGCGAATACCTTCTGGAACGGTGCGCTCGAGCTGCACGAGGCGGAGCATCATGAGTTCCCGCCATGGGTGCTTTTCGCACCACTTATCGCGACTCTGACTGGGCTTTACATCGCCTATCATTACTACATTAGGCATCCCGAACTGCCGGCGAAATTGGCGGCTCGCTATTCCACGCTTTATCTCTTCCTCTACAACAAATGGTATTTCGACGAACTGTACGATTTCCTATTTGTGCGTCCCGCCAAAGCGCTTGGCCGCTTGCTATGGAAGAAGGGTGACGGTGCAATTATCGACGGGCTGGGGCCGGATGGAGTTTCGGCGCGCGTTCTCGAGGCGGCCAAAGGCGCAGTGCGCCTGCAGTCGGGTTATATCTATCATTACGCATTTGCGATGCTGATAGGCGCTACGGCGCTCGTGACTTGGTTCCTTTTCTATCCGCCGGGGAATTAAGAAATGAGCTGGCCAATCCTCTCCCTCATTACATTTATTCCTTCGCTTGGTGCGCTGGCGATTCTTGCCATGCGTGGGCAGCGGGCAGCCGAAAATATCCGTCGCATCGCGCTGGGATCGACACTGCTTACATTTATTCTCTCGATTCTTCTCGTTCTGCAATTCGACGGCAGCACGGCCGATTTCCAATTTGTCGAGGATCTTGCCTGGCTTGGCGGTGGCATAAACTACCGCATGGGCGTGGACGGGATTTCCGTCCTGTTTGTGCTTCTGACCGCTTTTCTGATGCCGCTTTGCATTTTGGCAAGCTGGACAACGATTACCGAGCGTGTTGCGGAATATATGATCGCTTTTCTGGTGCTCGAAACGCTAATGATCGGCGTATTTTGCGCGCTCGATTTGCTCCTTTTCTATGTTTTCTTTGAAGGTGGCCTTATCCCGATGTTCTTCATCATCGGGGTGTGGGGCGGGCAAAGGCGCGTCTATGCCAGTTTCAAGTTTTTTCTTTACACGCTTCTCGGCTCGGTTCTGATGCTGCTCGCCATCATGGCGATCTATTGGCATACCGACACGACCGATATCACGCTATTGTTGAGCGGCGATTACAACCTGCCGGCTTCAATGCAGCCCTGGTTGTGGTTCGCCTTCTTCGCGTCCTTTGCAGTCAAACTGCCGATGTGGCCCGTTCATACCTGGCTGCCGGATGCGCATGTCGAGGCGCCGACGGCGGGATCGGTCATCCTTGCGGGCATTCTCTTGAAGATGGGTGGTTACGGCTTTCTACGTTTCTCTTTGCCGATGTTTCCCGCTGCAAGCGCCGATTTCGCGCCGCTCGTATTCGTCTTGTCGCTCATTGCGATCGTCTACACATCGCTTGTTGCGCTGGCGCAGGAGGACATCAAGAAACTGATCGCCTATTCCTCGGTAGCCCATATGCGTTTGGTGACGCTCGGCATTTTTACCTTCAATCATCAAGGCATTGAGGGTGGCGTATTCCAAATGCTCTCGCATGGAATCATCTCAGCCGCCTTGTTCCTTTGCGTCGGCGTTGTCTATGACCGCATGCATACGAGATTGATCGCCGATTATGGCGGGCTGGTAAATCGCATGCCGGTCTATGCCGCCTGCTTCATGGTCTTCACCTTGGCCAATGTTGGTCTTCCGGGTACCAGTGGCTTTGTCGGCGAGTTTCTGACCTTGCTCGGTGCCTTCCAGTATAACACCTGGCTGGCGATAATCGGGACAACCGGCGTGATCCTTTCGGCGGCCTACGCTTTATGGCTCTATCGCCGCGTGATCTTCGGTACGCTCGAAAAGGCCAGTCTACAATCCATTCTGGACCTCAATTTGCGCGAGAAGATTATCCTCTTTCCTCTGGTGTTCTTCACAATTGCGCTCGGGGTTTATCCGAAGCCGGTCTTCGATATCACGAACGCTTCGGTCGCGAATTTGGTGGAGTTCCATGAGGCCGGTCTGCAACGTGCGGCACTGGAAGCGGCGCATATTGCGGAGGTTACGCCGTGAACCTCGCAAGCCAGAACGTCGATCTTTTGATGCCCGAATTCATTATGGCGATCGGCGGCATGGCACTTTTGATGCTGGGCGTGTTCATGGGCGATCGCTCGCAGCGCCTGGTGGCGAACCTTGCTGTGGCGCTCATGCTGGCGAGCTCAGCTTGGATCATTCTCAACATCGGTGATGGTCGTCTCAGCGTCTTCGGTAACGCCTTTCAGATCGACGATTTCGCGCGCTTCGTAAAAATTATTGCGCTGCTTGGCGCCGCAATCGTTCTCTTCATGTCGCAAAGCTATGTTCAGCGCCGCGGTATGGGACAGTTCGAATTTCCCGTTCTTGTCGTCTTCGCAGTGCTCGGCATGATGCTGATGATCTCCGCCTCGGATTTCTTGACGCTTTATATGGGCATAGAGCTACAAAGCCTCGCGCTATACGTGCTTGCCGCATTTAGGCGCGACTCTATCCGCTCGACCGAAGCCGGCCTGAAATATTTTGTCTTGGGTGCATTGTCCTCGGGGATAATGCTGTATGGCATTTCGCTCATCTATGGCTTTACCGGTTCGACCGCGTTCTCCGATGTTGCTGCGGCGGCTACGGGTGAGGGTTTATCGCTTGGGATTATCTTTGGCCTCGTATTTCTTACAGCCGGACTTGCGTTCAAGATTTCTGCAGTTCCATTCCATATGTGGACGCCGGACGTCTATGAGGGTGCGCCGACGCCGATCACGGCGTTCTTCGCGGTCTCGCCGAAAGCTGCCGCCCTCGCGCTTTTCGTTCGCACAATGATTTCCGCTTTTCCGGACGCGACCGAGCAATGGGTGCAGATCATTGTCTTTATTTCCATTCTTTCCATGTCGCTCGGGGCCATCGCCGCCATAGGCCAAAACAATATCAAGCGTCTGATGGCCTACAGCTCGATCGGCCATATGGGATTCGCTCTGGTCGGCTTGGCCGCAGGGACGGAGGCCGGCGTAAAGGGCGTGCTTATCTATCTCGCCATTTATGTCGTAACGAATATCGGTGTCTTCGTTTGCATTCTTTCGATGCGCCGTGGCGAGGAGATGACCGAAAACATTTCCGATCTTGCAGGTATCGCGCGCGCGCGTCCCGGCTTTGCTTTTGCACTCGCCATGTTGATGTTTTCGCTTGCCGGCATTCCGCCGCTGGCCGGCTTTTTTGCGAAATGGTATGTGTTCTTGGCCGCCATCCAAACCGGGCTTTATCCGCTGGCCGTAATCGGCGTTGTCGCCAGTGTCGTCGGCGCCTTTTATTATCTGCGCATCGTCAAAATCATGTATTTTGACGAACCCGGTGCCCCGTTGGAGCCGAAGATGGAGCCGCGCCTCTCCGCCATTTTGACGGCGTCTACAGCGTTCACCATTCTCTTCATTGCCTTCGCCTGGCTTGTGGAGGTGCCGGCTGAAGCCGCAGCTGCCTCGTTGTTTCAGTGACCGACATTCGCCGCTTTGATGTGCTCGATTCAACCAATGAAGAGGCAAGCCGTCTTGCCGAAAAGGCTGAGCGTGGGCCGCTATGGGTTGTTGCGGTATCGCAAACCAAGGGGCGTGGACGTCGAGGACGCGTTTGGATTTCCAAACCGGGAAATCTTTATGCGAGCCTGCTCACGGAGATCGAGGCGCCGCTAGAGACTTGCGGGCAGCTATCCTTTGTCGCGGCGCTGGCGGTTGGAGATCTTGTCAGTGGTTATGTTTCGGACGCTAGAGTCACGCTAAAATGGCCGAATGATATTTTGCTGAATCGGCGAAAGATTGCGGGGATATTGGTTGAAGCCTCATCTTCCGGTGCGGGATCAAGCATGATCGTCGGGTGTGGGGTAAATCTTGCCAATCATCCCGACCAGATAGAATTTCCAGCGACCTCCCTGGCCGATGTGATGGGCCATGCGCCTGACTCCGAGGCCGCGCTGGAGCGCCTCGTCGCTTGCTGGGACACATGGTATGAGATTTGGGATAAGAGCGGCTTTGAGCCCATACGTTCGGCGTGGCTGGAGCGGGCAGAGGGCTTGAGGGAGAATTTGTCCGTGCAATTGGGGGACTCTGAGATTGAAGGCGTGTTCGAAAATATAAGCGATGACGGTGCGCTTCTCGTCCGCGTCAATGGGGGCGGGGTTGAACGCATCACCGCCGGCGACGTTTTTTTCTCAGGTTGAATAAGGTTTCAAGAATGCTCCTCGCCATCGATGCTGGAAATACAAACATTGTCTTTGCAGTATGTGAGGACGACGAAATTCGTATCCAATGGCGGACTACGACCAATGTCAGCCGCACCGCCGACGAATATGCCGTTTGGATGGCACAACTCCTGAAATTGGAAGGTCTCGCTTTTGCCGATTTGACGGAAACGATTATTGCGACGGTCGTCCCGGCGGCGTTGTTCGATCTTCGCGATTTTTGCCGGCGCTATCTTAATTGCGAACCCTTATTGGTGGGTGCGCCGGAGGTCGATCTTGGCATTGGCGTCAATGCCGATCGCCCCGCAGCTGTTGGCGCTGACCGTTTGGCCAATGCTGTGGCTGCGCATGACCGCTATTCGGGCGCAGCTATTGTCGTCGATTTCGGAACTGCGACCAATTTTGACATTGTTGCGGAGAATGGCGATTTCGACGGCAGCGTGATTGCACCTGGCGTCAATCTCTCAATCGAGGCGCTCCATCAAGCTGCCGCGCTGTTGCCGCGCGTTGCCATCCATCGTGCGCAAAAGGTTATCGGCAAAGACACTATTCCTTCTATGCAGTCTGGAATCTATTGGGGTTATGTCGCGCTTATCGAGGGCCTTATTGCTCGCATCAAGGCCGAGTATGGAAAGCCAATGACGGTTATTGCCACCGGAGGGCTTGCACATCTTTTCGAGAAGGATATTTCAGCCATCGAACACGTCGATCCTGATCTCACCATACGCGGCCTGCTTCTGATTCACCGGCGCAATACGGGTGCGAACAAAACCTGATGGCGCGATCACCCGCTTCCAACTCCGACGAGCTTGTATTTCTTCCCTTAGGCGGGTCGGGCGAAATAGGGATGAATCTAAATTGCTATGGTTTCGGTCCGCCCGACGCACGGCAATGGATTGTCGTTGATTGTGGCGTCACATTTGGCCGCGAAACATCCACGCCCGGCATTGACGTCATCATGCCCGATGTGCGGTTTTTGGAAGAGCATCGCGGTGATCTTCTTGGGATAGTTCTGACCCACGCCCATGAAGACCATCACGGCGCGGTGGCCCATCTCTGGCCTATGCTGCGTTGTCCCGTCTATGCGACGCCGTTCACGGCGCGGCTATTGCGTGGAAAACTCGAAGAAGCCGGTCTCGACGGCCGAGTGAAGGTCAAAGTGGTGCCCCTCGGCGGAAAGCTGAAGCTTGGTCCATTCGAGATGGAATTCATCACTCTCACCCATTCGATTTTAGAACCTAATGCGCTTGCCATTCGAACGCCGCTAGGCACGGTCGTTCACACCGGCGATTGGAAGATCGATCCGGACCCGTTGATCGGAGAGGCGACGGACGATGCCGCGCTTCGCGCTTTGGGTGACGAAGGCGTTCTTGCCATGGTGTGCGATTCTACCAACGCGCTTATCGATGGCGAATCTGGCTCCGAGGCAAAACAAGTGACGGCGACTTTCCCCCGCAATTCTTTGATGAGTTTGGTAAGCGAGGTCCGCACGTCAGCCTCGGAGCCAGATTCGCCATCGATAAGCGCG
>PVMS01179919.1_pt1 | contig 10857 bp, 9 predicted proteins | sample 1853461 | NCBI WGS metagenome assembly PVMS01 (sample SAMN08582032, study PRJNA380276) | Marine sediment metagenome, whole genome shotgun sequencing project. | isolation source: ocean sediment barecode stripped | collected 2017
GGTGTTAAATACGTTGCCTATGTCGTAGAAAATGCTCGCACGGGCCTGTGACTGAAATTTCTGCGGAATCGGCAGTATAAGCTCCAACTGACTGGCAAGCATCACGTTTCCGCCGTAGGGATTACCAAAACTGTCTCTGGGGCCGAGATACGATTCGCGAAAACCGCGCACCGACTGCGGCCCACCGCCAAAGAACTGCTTGAACGGTGGCAGTGCAGTAGTTTCGTTGAGCGCTTGGCCGATCGCCATTTCGACATTATATCGGATCGTCCAAATGCGTCCCAGCGGGAAGTACTTGGTCAGGTTGTAGCGCGCAGTATAGTACTCAACGTCGCTACCAGGGATTGTTACCGCCAGGACGACCTGCTGTCGCGTACCGCGATTGGCGAACAACGCCCGGTTGCGGCTATCGAAGGTCCAACCCACTATGAGTTCGACCGCATCGTAGGCCGTGCCGAAAAATACGCCGCCGCTGCCAACACTCTCAACGAACTGCTCGCCGTTATTCAAAACCCAGTCCTGAGCCTGTTGCGTACTCCTGGACGACGCCAGCAACTCAGCGTGCTGATAGTTCAGACCGTATGATAAATTCTGGAATTCCGATATTGGATAACCATAGTCGAGCGTTGCGCCGGCACTTGTGGTCGAGAAATCCGAGGCCGCAGAGGTGAATTGCGTAATGTCTCGAAAATTCACACCCACGGTTCGCCGTATACCATCTATCGTTCGATACGGGTCAGTATGCGATAAGCTGTAAACTTTCTGATACTTGCCCGAAACCAACTCGAGCGCGACGCGATTGCCTGTTCCCAGGAAGTTAGTATGGATAACGCTACCGTTGAGCATAATGCCCTGCGATTCAGAAAACCCAAGCCCGCCGCTAAATTGCCCCGGCATTCTGTACTCAAGCTCGAGATCAATATCGACCAGATCAGGGCTACCCGCCACGGGAACTGTATTCGTTTGCACCGACTCAACATATGGCAGACGTTGCAGTCGTATTTTGGATCGCTCAACCAAGCGATTCGATAAGTAAGCACCTTCCATTTGCCGCATCTCACGCCGCAATACCTCATCGTCAATCTGATTGATACCCTTGAAATTGATCTTGCGAACATAAACTCGGCTTTTCGGGTCGACGTAGAAAGTTACGGTTACTTCCTTGGTTTCGTCATTAAGCTCAGGAACTGGTTCGATCTCAGCATTTGCATAGCCCAACTCGCCAAGGCGAAAGCCCATCAGTTCCGTTGATTGCGTCAACGCCGCCTGATTGAAAATCGAGCCCGGTGGCGCCAACACCATGGCACGAAGCTGCACTTCCGGAATCACCAGGTCGCCCACTAGCTTCACATCAGAAATCGTATATAGCTCACCTTCGTGCAAGCCGATCGTGATGAACATATCTTTTTTGTTCGGCGAAATTGCGACCTGAGTCGAGTCCACGCGGAAATCTGCATAGCCGCGATTCATGTAGTAGGAACGCAAATTTTCCAGATCGCCCTCAAGTGCTTCTTTGGAATAACGATCATCTTGTCTAAACCAGGAGAGCCAGTTCGCCGTCTGCAATTCGAAACTCTGGCGCAGGTCTTTTTCTTCAAATATTTCGTTGCCAACAATGTTTACCTGGCGAATCTTGGCACGATCACCTTCGACGATGTTAAAACCTACTCTTACAGTATTGTTCGGTCGTTCCAGGACATAGGAATCGACCACGACCGCATACTTGCCACGATCGTAGTACTGCTCCAGCAAAGCATTTTTGACGTTTTCAAGAATTGAGCGATCGAATGTACGGCCTTTCGCCAGTCCTACCCCGCGCAGAGACTCTGTCAGGTCTTCGGTCTTGATGTCCTTGTTACCCTCGATTTCGAAACTTTCGATCGACGGTCTTTCCTTGACTGCAATGATCAGAGAGTCACCGTCACGGCGAAATTCAACGTCCTCGAAGAGGCCCTGCAGATAAAGCGCACGAATAGCTTCCTGAATCCGAATGTCGTCAACTGTGTCGCCGATGTTTATCGGCAGATAATTAAATACAGTACCTTCGGAAATCCGTTGCAGGCCTTCGACGCGCATGTCACGAACAACAAAGTCTTCGGCTAATGCTGCAAGCGGCAACAGAATGCATGCAGCAACGATCGACAACCGCCTCATAAACCACGTTGTGACTAGTTTTTTGTTGCTCACTATCATTGTTATGCAGCTATCCTAAAACTCTTGTTATGTCGTTGTAGAAGGCAAAACTCATCAGGAGAATCAGTGCCAGAATGCCGAACTGTTGACCCAAAATCTGTGAACGCTCGGACATTGGACTGCCTTTCAATAACTCAACAGTTTGGTACACGATTTGCCCGCCATCAAGTACCGGAACCGGCAAAAGATTGAGCACGCCCAGACTGATACTGATCAAAGCCAGGATCTCGAGGAAATCAGCAAACCCTCGTTCGGCAGCACTGCCGGTAAACTGGGCGATATTGATTGGACCACTGATATTCTTGATCGACACTCTGCCGGTAATCATCCGGCCGAGCATCTGAAATGTGAATTTGCTTGTATCCCAGGTCTTCTTAACCGCGATTCCGATCGACTCTATCGGCCCGGGGTCGTCGATAAGGATTCCGACTCCGAGTAAGCCGCGTTGTTCGCCATCGACTTCATGCGATCCGAGAATCGCATAGGTCGTTTGACGACGACTATCGCGCACGTAATCAATGCGGACTCTGTCGCCCGATCTTGGCGCCACGACGTTGACCAGATCACCGAATCCGAAAATGACCGCATCTTCGACTTGAACAATGCGATCACCGACTTCAGCGATGCATCTTCGGCGGCCCCGTTCTCCACTATGCTACCAACGAATGCGGGCGGCGCACCGGGCAATAATCCCAGCCCATCGAATATGACGCCTGGTTCAGTTAAGCGGGACGAATCCTCCCCGACTTCAATTGCAACGGTTCGCCTCTCGCCGTGCTGATCTTCGAGCGTGAGGGGAATAGAACCGGAGCCGGACATTTCGTTAATTATCGCCATCAACGCCGAATTCCAGTTGAGCACTTGCTGCTCGCCTACGGCGACAATCCAATCGCCTTTTTCCAGACCCGCATCCGCCGCGTAAGATTGTGGTTCGATTTCGCCGACAGCCGGACGATATGCCGGTACGCCTTCCATCGTCAGGAACCAGTAAGCGATTATGGCGAATATTAAATTAAACGCGGGTCCCGCCAGCAACACGGCAATGCGCGCTGGAATTGGGCGGTGATCGAACGCACGCCCTTCGTCTTCAGGCGCTACGTCGCCTTCACGGCCATCGAGAAAGCGCACGTAACCACCCAACGGAATAGCAGAAATACAATATTCTGTCTTGTCCTTGCCACCTATCCAGGTTGCGAGTGGCTTGCCGAAGCCGATCGAAAAGCGCAGTACTTTCATGCCGCACCAGCGACCGACAATGTAATGCCCATACTCGTGGATCGCGACCAGTACGCTGATCGCGACAATAAACGAAACGAGGTTTGTCAGGATTTCACCCATGGGCTATTTTTACCGGCATATCCGTGCTGCAAGTGTTGACTGATTGGGCGGCTGGCAGTTCCCGCCATGAGTCGGAAAGTATAAGCCTGCTAGTCTGAATCGCGACTGAATACATGATCATGCAATACCCGCCCAGCCAAGCCCCAGCGCGAATAGGGGCGCCGCCGCGGCCACACTGTCGATGCGATCGAGTACGCCGCCGTGACCCGGAAACAAGGTTCCACTGTCCTTTACGCCTGCCGTTCGCTTGAACATGCTGACGGTTAGATCGCCGACGACCGACAAAGCGCCTACCGCCAGACAAAAAGGCACTAGAACCGCCAGATTTGTTTCTACCCAGATTGAACGCAGCAACGTGAGCACAAGCACGGCTAGCAATCCACCGATCACACCTTCCCAGGTCTTACCTGGGCTGATCTGCGGCGCGAGTTTCACGCGGCCCATTGTCTTGCCGGCGAAAAAGGCGCCACTGTCGGCGACCCAGACAATTAGCAAGGCAAACAACAGGGTCATCGGGTCGGCCGTGTATAGAGTCAGCAACGCGATGTAGAGCGGCACGAGCACCAAAACACCGGCAATCCATCGTATTGGTTGCGGAATAGGCGTCGGAAAAATAAACGTCCAGATCAGAGCCACGAACCACCACGCCAGACTCAGCATGAAAATCTGCTCTGTGTAAGCAGAAAAGAACAGGACCGTAACTGCCAACAAAGCGGCGATCGTCGCTACGAATGCGAGTCGCGCACCAGAACCAGAACGACCAAGAAAACCGGACCACTCCCACGCGCCAGCCACAATCAAAGCGCCAAGAGCGACGTGCACAACAAGCGGTGGCACGACGAATAACAGTATTCCCAATACAGTCAAAGCGACAATTGCAGTAATGATGCGCTGCTTCACTAGCTAGCCACCTCAACCTGGTCGCCGGTGTGACCGTAACGCCGCTCGCGATTAGCAAAAAACGCGAGAGCATCGTCGAAATCCTGTTCGTCAAAATCGGGCCACAAGGTATCGCAAAACCACAATCGGCGTATGCCAAATTCCACAACAAGAAGTTGCTTATGCGCTGCTCACCGCCAGTGCGAATTAACAAATCCGGGTCGGGTAGATGTGCCAGCGCCAATTCATTGGCAACCGCATTGTCATTGATGTCGCTGACAGCGATATTGCCAGCCTCAACTTGTGTCGCCAGATTGCGTGCCGCGGTCACGATATCCCAGCGGCCGCCATAGGCGACAGCCACCTGCAGGCGCAGACCGGTATTAGCTGCAGTCTGCTGCTCGGCGGAGGCGATCATGTCAAGTAGTCGCGGCTGTAACAGGTCGCGGGCTCCAATAAACTCAAGTCTTACTTTATTACGATGCAGCTCATCGACTTCTCGTCGCAAAGCTTCAACAAATAGTCCCATGAGCTTGCTAACTTCTTCGCGCGGTCTGTTCCAGTTTTCACTGCTGAAAGCGAACAAAGTCAGGTAGCTAACGCCACGTTTCGCAGCAGTTTCCACGATCTTCCGAACTGAAGCAACGCCAGAGCGATGCCCAAGATGGCGTGGCATCGAGCGTTTCCTCGCCCAGCGACCGTTACCGTCCATAATTACGGCAACGTGCACGGGAATGTTAGCGTCGGATGTCACTCTATACCTCTAGCAACTCGGCCTCTTTGTCCGCCAGCACCTTGTCGATCTCTGCGATAAACTTGTCGGTAATCACCTGAATCTCATCCTCACCGCGATGCTCATCATCTTCACCAATCATCTTTTCCTTAAGAAGATCTTTGATGTCTCCAATCGCGTCGCGACGAATATTACGCACAGCTATTCGGCCACCTTCGGCTTCATTACGAACGACACGAATCATGTCCTTGCGTCGTTCTTCAGTGAGGGCTGGTAGCGGGACGCGGATAACGGTTCCTGCAGACACTGGATTTAGACCCAGGTCCGAATTCATGATCGCTTTCTCGATCACCGGCACCATGTCTTTTTCCCACGGCGTGACCGTCAGTGTTCTTGAGTCTTCAACACCAACATTGCCAACCTGGTTTAGTGGTGTCGGCGAACCGTAGTAGTCCACCATAATATGATCGAGCAAGCTGGTGTGCGCGCGACCGGTACGTAGCTTGGTCAACTCTTGCTTCAGAGCCGTGACACTCTTGGCCATGCGATCATTCGCATCTTTCTTGATTTCATCCAACACAATACTTGCCTCTTAGTTGTTGCGGCCTGATTTCGCAATGATCATTAAGGCGGTCACCAGGGTTCCGACTTCCGCACCAGACATTGCGTGTATCAGAGCATCGGCACGCGTCAAATCAAAAACGCGCAACGGTAATTCGTTATCTCGGCACATGACTATTGCGGTTGCATCCATTACCGATAATTTGTCTGTCAAAACTTTGTCAAAAGACACAGTGTCATAGCGCTTCGCATCGGGGTTACCGACCGGATCCGCATCATAGACGCCATCAACTTTAGTTGCTTTCAGGAGAATGTCTGCACCGATCTCAATCGCGCGCAAACTTGCTGCGGTGTCGGTCGTAAAAAATGGGTTGCCGGTGCCAGCCGCGAGAATTACCACACGACCTTTTTCGAGATGCCGTACGGCACGGCGGCGAATGTAGTCTTCGCACACATCGTGAATTTGTAGCGCAGACATGACGCGCGCATAAACGCCGGCGGATTCCAGAGCATCTTGAATCGCGAGAGCGTTCATGACCGTCGCCAACATACCCATGTAATCGCCAGTAACCCGATCCATTCCGGAACGCGCCAACCCAGCGCCCCGGAAGATGTTTCCACCACCAATAACTATGGCGATTTCAATGCCGGTTTTTTGCGCCGTCCCGATCTCAGCCGCCATACGCTGGATAACGCTGGGTTCAATACCGTAGTCCAGATCACCCATCAGCGCTTCACCGCTGAGTTTTAGCAGGACGCGACGGTACTGGGGCGGGGAATCACTCATCAGCATGCCTTTATATTGTATTCGAAACAGCTGCCGGGCGACTATTTGAGGCTCGCCAGGCGGCCGTAGATTCTATCAAATCAAAGGGTTAAGGGCCTAATCAAGGCCCCCAACTAACCTTTGTTCTTGGCGTCTTCGATCTGCTTCATTACTTCGTCCGCGAAGTTCTCGACTTTTTTCTCGATACCGTCGCCAACTTCGAACCGAACAAATGAGGTCACACTGGCGCTCGCATCACTCAGAAGCTTGCCAACACTGACGTCCGGGTCCTTAACAAAAGGTTGCCCAAGCAGCGTGATTCCCTTGAGATACTTGTTCATACGACCGGTAACCATCTTTTCGATGATCTCGGCTGGCTTGCCCGAACTTTGCGCTTTCTCAGTTTCGATATGGCGCTCGTTCTCAAGCGTTTCCGCCGGTACGCCCGACTCATCGATGCAAGTAGGATTGGTCGCAGCAACATGCATCGCAATGTCGCGAGCCAAAGCTTCGTCGCCACCGTCAAGTGCAACCACCGCGCCAATTCGGGCGCCGTGAGTGTAGCTTGCAATGACGCCTGCAGATTCAACGCGCTCAATGCGACGTACGCTGATTTTCTCACCGACTTTCGCAATGAGCTCGGTGCGCGCTGCTTCAACAGTACGTCCATCGGCGAGTTTTTGACCCGCGAACTCAGCAACGTCAGTCGTGCCTGATGTCATAGCAGCTGCTGCAACTGCGTCAGTGAAGGCGAGGAAATTCTCGTCTTTGGCAACGAAATCCGTCTCCGAATTTATTTCAACAATAACCGCGTTGTTTCCGTCCTGCGCGACGACCACGCGACCGTCTGCCGCTACTCGACTCGATTTCTTGTCAGCTTGCGCCTGGCCGGAGACGCGCAAGACCTCTGCCGCCGCATCCAAATCACCATCGACTTCAACCAACGCTCTCTTGCACTCCATCATGCCTGCGCCAGTGCGTTCGCGGAGATCCTTTACCATTGATGCACTAACCGTCATCGCTGGTTCCTGCCGCTTTCTTGGCTACTTTTTTGGTCGTTTTCTTGGTGGTTTTCTTGGCCACCTTTTTAGCGGTTTTCTTGGCCGCCTTCTTTGCAACCTTCTTTGCTACCTTCTTTTTCGGCGCTGGCTCTTTAGATACTGCTTCTTTCGCTGCTGCTTCTGCCGCTGGCTCTTCAGATGCTGGTTCTTTAGATGCTGCTTCTGCCGGTGCTGCTTCTTTCGCCGCTGGCTCTTCTGATATTGCTTCTTTCGCTGCTGCTTCTGCCGGTGCTTTCTCTTCCGCCGCCGCCTCGACTGGTGCTGCCGCTGGCGCCGCAGCTTCTACCGGGGCTGCTTTTTCCGCCTTCGGCGCTGCAACTCTTACGATCGCCTTTTTCTTAACAGGCGTTTTCTTGCCTGTTTTCTTCTTACGACCAGACGATGTCTTAACATTGCCTTCCGCATCAAGCTCAACGAATTCATCCTCGCCCAGCGTAACCTCAGGAATCGATGATTTGCCGTCAAGAACAGCGTCCGCAACCATGCCTGAGTACAACTCAATGGCACGCATCGCATCATCGTTACCCGGGATAACGTAGTCGATACCATCCGGCGAACAATTTGTATCAACAATCGCGACAACGGGAATTCCAAGCTTGCGTGCTTCGCGCACAGCAATGTCTTCATGATCAACATCAACGATGAACAATACGTCCGGCAATTTCGTCATTTCCTTGATACCGCCAAGACTGCGCTCGAGCTTTTCCTGCTCACGAGTTAGGCCAAGGACTTCTTTCTTGGTCAAGCCGTCGAAGCCGCCTTCTTCTGCCATCTTCTCAAGAGTAATGAGCCGCTTAACAGATTGACGAATTGTCTTGTAGTTAGTGAGCATGCCGCCGAGCCAACGATAGCTGACGAAAGGCATACTTGAACGAGCCGCGTGAGTGCGAACTGATTCTCGAGCTGCACGTTTGGTGCCGACGAACATGACTTTGCCACCGTCCGCGACGGTTGCTTTGATGAACGCGCAAGCTTCACGAGCCAGGGGCAGGCTCTTTTCAAGATTGATGATATGGATTTTGTTACGTTCGCCAAAGATGTAGGGTGCCATCTTCGGGTTCCAGTAACGGGTCTGGTGACCAAAATGCACGCCAGCCTCTAGCATTTGGCGCATGGATACGTCTGCCATAATATTTCTCCGGGTTAGGCCTCCGAACATCCCATCTCGCAACCCCTTTTTAGGTGGGGCACCCAGCGTGATGTGACGATGTCCGTGTGGATTAATTGCCTCAAGGGCGCGCGCTTTATACCATAGCCGATCGCAGCCAACAACGGCGATGTGAGCAAATCAGGGCGCCAGCCCTGTCCCCTAAGCTAAGTGTCTGAGCCTTAAGAGAAAATTGGCTCTGACACCTTTTCGGATAAAGCATGACCGTAACCATTAAGACAGCAGAAGAGCAGAACAAAATGCGAGTTGCGGGCCGCCTGGGGGCCGACGTCCTCGACATGATCGGCGAGCACGTCCAGACAGGGATTACGACTGGCCAGCTCAATGACATCTGTCACAAGTACATTACTGAAGTGCAGGACGCCATTCCCGCACCCCTAAATTATCGAGGATTTCCGAAATCCATATGCACGTCGGTAAACCACGTTGTTTGTCATGGCATTCCGGGCGAGCGCATCTTAAAGAACGGCGACGCCGTCAATATTGATATAACTGTGATCAAGGACGGCTTCCACGGCGATACCAGCCGCATGTTTTTCGTTGGCAAACCCAGCGTGCAGGCGAAACGGCTGGCCGATATCGCATTTGAAGGTATGTGGTTGGGTATTGAAGAGCTTGCCGCTGGTAAGCGCCTGGGCGACGTGGGCGCAGCCGTCCAAAAATATGTCGAAAGGAATCGCTTTTCCGTGGTCAGGGAATATTGCGGGCACGGCATTGGACGCGTGTTTCATGAAGACCCGCAGGTGCTGCACTACGGCACGGCCGGAATGGGCATGGAACTGAAGGCTGGCATGACTTTGACCGTGGAACCCATGGTCAACGCTGGCAAGGCGGGCGTGAAGTTAATGCCGGACGGCTGGACTGTCGTGACCAAGGACCATAGCCAGTCGGCGCAGTGGGAACACACGATTTTGATCACCGAATCCAGTTACGAGGTGCTGACTCTGGGCGCGCGTGATCGATAATTCTTTGCGCACGAAACTCGATGCCGCCAGCGATGACATTCGGCAACGATTTCTTGACGGCGAATCAGTGCTTACGCTCGTGCGTGCGCGCTCCGATCTTGTCGATTCCGTCCTTACGCATCTTTGGCACCAGAACGCGCCCGACTGTGTTGGAGTTGCTGCCCTGATCGCGGTCGGTGGCTACGGTCGCGCAGAGTTACATCCGGCGTCTGATGTCGACATCATGGTGTTACTGCCGAAAAAATTGTCCACTGCCTGCAAATCCCAGATCGGCAACTTCGTCACCTCGCTGTGGGATGTCGGTCTCGAGATCGGCCACAGCGTTCGCACCGTCAAACAGTGCCACAATGAGGCTAAATCGGACCTGGCAATCGCGACGAGCATGATGGAATCGCGGCTGATCGACGGACCGAACGACTTATATGCGGATATGCAAGCCGTTACCTCGTCCAAGAAGATATGGCCACCTGCTGAATTCTTCGAGGAAAAGCGCAAGGAGCAGATCGCACGACATCATCGCTACGATGATTCGGCTTACAACCTGGAACCCAACGTCAAAGGCAGCCCTGGCGGATTGCGCGATATCCAGATGGTTGCCTGGGTCGCCAAGCGCCACTTCAATGTCGAATCATTTGAAGAGCTCGTAGCACACAAGTTCTTGACCCCCGGCCAGGTGCAGCGCCTCAATGACGGTCAGGAGTTTCTCTGGCGAGTGCGATTCGGCCTGCACATTCTGACCGGCCGGCGTGAAGACCGGCTGCTGTTTGATCATCAGATTAACCTCGCCAAGATGCTTGGCTACGAGGACGCCAGCTATACACTCGCCGTCGAACAGCTCATGCAGCGTTACTACAGAACGGTGATGGACCTAAGCCGTCTGAACGAAATGCTGTTGCAGTTGTTCGAAGAAGCGATCCTGATGGATCCAACTGTGGCGCCTGTAGCGCTCAATGAACGCTTTCAAGTGAAGAATGGTTTCCTGCAAACCGTCGATGAGCAAGTTTTCGCCCGCGACCCGTCTGCTTTGCTCGAACTGTTCTTGCTGTTGCAGCAAAATACGGAGATTCGCGGCGTCAGCGCGTATACGGTAGGGCTCATCAAACGCAATCTGCACCTGATCGACGAGGAGTTTCGTCAGAATCCGCGCAATCAACGATTGTTTCTCTCAATTTTGCGCGCACCCGAAGGCGTCA
>PVMS01013404.1_pt1 | contig 10856 bp, 10 predicted proteins | sample 1853461 | NCBI WGS metagenome assembly PVMS01 (sample SAMN08582032, study PRJNA380276) | Marine sediment metagenome, whole genome shotgun sequencing project. | isolation source: ocean sediment barecode stripped | collected 2017
GCAATACTCAAGAGCCGGAATTCGAACTCATTGTCCATGGTGCCCGCGCCAACCTTGAAGGGCCGTTCCTGGGGCTGATAGCCCTCGGCTTTGACGTGGAAGACATAATGTTGGGTCGCATCGAGGATGAGGGCCCTGAACCTTCCCTTTTTGTCGGTCGTGATGACCTTTTTGAATTCGATGAAGTCTTGCGCCGGGTCGCCGGTAATAGTGATGATGGCATCCGGAATGGGGTTGCCCTGGGTGTCGGTCACCGTACCCTGGACCCGCGCCTGGGCGATGGCGAATACTACGCCCGTCGCTGCCAATATGGCTGTCGCAAACACCATGTGTTTGCTTGCAAATATGCGCATTTCTCGCCTCCATCGCGCAGGGGTGCGCAGCTGCAGCATACTCCCTTTCGCAACCCGTCTCAATGCACGGCGAGGCGAATTTTCTGCGCGCCGCCCAGAGCCCGGTTCAGCGGGTCAGCATCGCCCGCGCCACATGGTGGGCGATCGTCGGGTTTTCACGCAACCGGCGCATCGAGTACGGGTACCAGTCGCGCCCATACGGCACATACACCCGCAGCCGATGCCCGCCCGAGAGGATGATGCTGCGGAGCTCGGGATCCACTCCGAGCAACATCTGGAACTCATAACCACTGCGATCGACCTGCAACCGATCAACTGCGGCCATGCCAGCCCACACCAGGTACGGATCATGGGTCGCGATTCCGACATACGCGCCTTCAGACAATAGCTTCTCCATGTTGTAAATGAAGTTGGCGCGGATGGTCTCGAAATCCTTCCACGCGATGGCCCGGGGTTCGCGATAGATCCCCTTGCACATCCTGATGTTCGGATTCAGCCGAAGCAGGTCGGCGACATCGGCCGTGGTGCGGTGGAGATATGACTGCAGCACGATGCCCACTGCGGTCGGGTAGGCATCATGGATCCGTCGAGACAACTGCAGAGTGGCATCGGTACAAGTGTGATCCTCCATGTCGATGCGGACGAAGTTCCCGAGCTCGGCGGCGCGGGCGGCAACAGTGTTCAGGTTGTCGGCGCACAGGTCGGCGTCGATCTTGAGCCCGAGCATGGTCGGTTTGATCGAAATGTTGGCGTCAAGACCCTCCGCCTCGATTCGGTCGAGGAGATCCAGGTATTGGGACACCGCCCTTTCGGTCTTGGACCGGTCCCGAACCTCCTCGCCGAGGACGTCAACAGTGCCCATTGCGCCCTCCGCGTTCATTTCGCGAAGGGTGCGGACCGCATCGTCGATGCTCTCCCCGGCCACATAGCGGCGCGCAACCCGGCTGACGATCGGCTTTGGAACCCATGGCATTCCGTATTTGACCAGGACGTCGAAAAAGCTCATGAAATTCTCCTCGAATCGGGGGCATGCGCGAGGATGGCGCAGTATACGGTTTCAGCGCCGGCGCCCAGAAGCGCTTCGCTGGCACGTCTGATGGTCGATCCGGTGGTGGTGACGTCGTCTATCAGGAGGATGGTCAGACCGCGTGCGCGGCGAGAGGCGGAGAAGCTCCGACGGGGAAGCTCGAGGCGGCGGGCGCGCGAATTCCCCGCCTGCCGGTGAAGCCCGTGACGTCGCAGCAGCGTCACCACCGGTTTATCGAGATGGCGTCCAACCGAGGATGCCAACAGGTCCGCCGCCGCCCAGGGGCGGCGAATACGACGGAGGGGATGGGAGGGCACCGCGCAGACGGCGTCGATTGACGACGCCCAACTCGCCGGTGCGGCCGCCGCCGCGAGGCGGGACCCCAGAGGTTGGGCGAGATCATCGCGCCGATGGTGCTTCAGCGAAAGGATCGCGGTTCGGAGCACGCCGTCGTGCTCACCCCATATGACCGTCGCCCGTTGCGGTGGGGACGACCGGAAACAGTCCAGGCAGGCGTCGGCAGGATCATCAACCGGAGCTCCACATCGAGGACAGGCGCTCCCGACGCGGGGCACCAAGGATGCCCAACATGCGCCGCACAGCCCCCGACTTCCTCCCGGCAGTAATTGCTCGCAATGTGGACAAAGACCCGGAAACAGCGCTTCGACAGCGGCGGTCAACACACCCCCCATATGCACGGCGGATATGGTAGCAGAGGCGGGGGCGCAGGGCACAGGGCACACAGGGCACAGGGCACAGGGTGCAGGGTGCAGGGGCACAGGGCGCAGGGACTTTCTTGCTGAACCCTGAACCCTGTACCCTGTTCCCGAGTGGAGCCCGGGAACCGATGCGAGCTATACTGCCGCCATGCAGGCTCTCCATCATGAGATCGAGCTCGCGAGCGATGGACATGGACACGTTTACGACCTCACCGAGCCTTTGATCGCATGGTTGCAATCGATTACAGCCGCCGAGGGTCAGGTGACGGTCTTCGTGCCCGGATCAACAGCCGCCGTCACAACCATTGAGTTCGAGCCCGGCGCGGTTCGGGATCTGGGCGAGGCGCTCGAGAGCATCGCCCCCTCCGAGGGTTCCTATCACCACGATCTGCGATGGGGGGACGGCAATGGGTTTTCCCACCTGAGAGCGGCTCTGCTTGGACCGTCGTTGACGGTGCCGGTGGCTGCGGCGCAAATCATCCTCGGCACCTGGCAGCAAATCGTTGTCGTCGAATGCGATCTGAGACCGCGACGGCGACGGGTTGTTTTTTCCTTCGTCGGTGTGGTGGGAGCGGCCGGCTGATGCCCCACTTCGTGCTTCGAGGTGAAGTTGATTTCGATCTCGTGCTCGAACGTATGCCGAAGGATGCCGTGAAATGGGGTGCGGCGGTGCTCAAGACGGCGGACCTGTGGCGGCGGGCCGACGGCCGGGCGATCCTCGTCGAGGGTGTCGTCGTCGAGCACTCCCGGCCCCTTCATCCGGTAGCTCTGGTGTCTCTGAGCCACGGCGACACCTCCGTGCGTCTATGGTCTCTGGCGGCGGTGGAACGTACACCCGCGGTCCAGCGGTGGTTGGCGGTGGTGGCGAGGGATCTGCAGCAGCTCGGTGCGGGGGCAGTTCGCACCACCAACATCGCACCTGCCCTCTTGGAGGATCTGGCAATCAGTTCTTGAGCTCTTCCTCGACCTCCTGGAGCCGCTCCTGATGGGATTGTTGGAGATTGTCGATCCGGTCCCGCACCGCACCGACGGCGAGCCCCGGCCCGTCCCCCGTGGCGCCGTCACCGACACCCTCCAGAGTCGAGCGCGCCGCCGCCAGCAGACGGCGAGTCCTCATGAGGCGGACGTCTGACGGGGTCAGCGCATACCCGCGGAGCTCGCCGGCAGCGCGGCGGATGGCCACCGCCACGTGGAGCTCGGCGCTCGGTGTGGCCGCCGCCTCCGCCCATGACGCCGCGGTCGCGGCAAATACCTTGAGTTCGGCGACGTGTTCTGCGATCGTCTCCGGTTCGGCCTGGAGAACCTCCATGGCGGAAATGATCTCGGCCGCCGTTTGACGATCGAGGGTGCTCGCATCAACATCGCTTTCGCGCAGAGTCGAGGCGACCGTAGTGACGGCGTCGAAACTGGAGGTCGCATCGCGGGCGCCGAGATAGAGGTAGAACGCGACCGCTATCAGAATGCCGATGAAAAACACCCCGGAGATTCTCAGGATTTTGCCCCCTGATACCCATTATAGCCGTCGCACGTCACCTCAAGAGGACGGTCCATGCGGATGGGATGAGTATCAGGGGCCCGACACCAACCAAAACCGTGGCACGATCCTTGCGCCTGGATTGGGCGGAGGTGACGATGTTTACTCCGAGGACCTTGAAGTGGATCATGGGAATTGCAGGCCTCCTCCTGCCAATGACCGCAGCGGCGCAGCTGTCAGCGGATTGGATGATTCCTGCGGCGGCCCACAACCGCGGCGGTCGCGGGACCTTCTGGAAGACCGATCTCTCGCTTTACAATCCCCACGAGTATGATCTGCCCGTGATGGTGCAGGCCCTGCCCAGCAACACGGTCAACGAAGAAGTGCCGACCATCAGCTTCACCCTGTATCCGTGGGAGACGATCAACCTGTGGGATGTTCTGGGACCGGAGGTCTTCGACCTCGATGGCAGTGCGGCGTTGTTGGCATACGCCGACCCGGCACTCGCGTGTGATCCCATCGAGGACTGTCACCTGCTCGTGACCTCTCGAACCTACACTCCGGAAGATGGCGGGGGAGACGGTGAGTACGGGCTGACCGTGCCCGGAGTGGGAGTAGAACGCGGCGCCGATTGGTCGACCCTTGCATATGCGACCGGGATTCTCGCCGACGGTGAGCAATTTCGGTGCAATGTCGGTGTCGGTTCCTGGACCTCCGACTGGACAACAGTTCGGCTCGACGTGCAGGATTCGGGCGGCGCCATCGTCACCAGCGATTACTTCGATGTCCCTCCCTTTGGTCACACCCAGCACCGTCTGCCGGCGGCGGTGACCGGGGGCACCCTCGTGTTCTACATCGAGTCGGGTCCGGCGGATTCCCTCATTTTCCCCTACGCAACCGTGATCAATCAGAAAACGGGTGACGCGAGCTTCTTTTTCGCCGAGGCCTCGACCGTCGGCGCTACGGTGGCGAAAGGGTTGCGAGGGACGACCGGCAGACCGTCTCCACCGGCGGCCGGCGTGCACATTGCAGTGGACGCCCGCGCCACCCGGTGAGATATACGGGCTGATCGCTGGATCTACGGACCAGTACGATTCATAATGGGTCTTTAGGCCTGCCGGCATCGGTCGCGCGACGGCCGAGACGGGCTCTGAGGGAGGCTCATGGTTCAGTTCGACAACCAATACCGGCATATCAAGATCAAGGTCGTCTACTACGGGCCTGCAGTCGGTGGAAAGACTACCTGCCTCCAGCATATTCACCGGGTCACCGATCCCGACCGGCGGACCAAGCTGTACTCCCTCAACACAGCCTCGGACCGAACTCTGTTCTTTGATCTCTTGTCGTTGAATCTGGGGAGAATTCGCGGCTTTCGACTCACCCTGCAGCTCTACACCGTCCCCGGGCAGGTGCAATACGATGCCACCCGGCGGGCGGTACTGGCGGGCGCAGACGGCATCGTGTTCGTGGCCGACTCGCAGTTGCAACAGAAAGACGCAAACATCGAGTCACTTGAAAATCTTTGGCAGAATATGGCCGCCAACGGTCTCGACCAGCAGACCGTGCCAGTCGTCCTGCTGTACAACAAGAGGGATCTCGAAGACATCCAGACCGTGGAAGAGATGGACGCCGCCCTCAACAAAGAGAAACGTCCAGCCTTTGAAACTGTGGCGATCACCGGTGACGGCGTGCTCGACGCATTCGCCGCGATTACGGAGCGGACGTTGGCGGCGGTGGCCGACAAGCTCGGAGTCGGCACCAATCCCCAGGCTGTCGAGCGGCTTCAGCAGCAGGTGCGCACCGCGATTCAGCCATTCATGAAGCAGGGGGAGGAGCCACCGCCCGCGGATGATTTCGAGATCATCAGACCCACCCAGAATATTGACGCGAGCGAGGTCATGAGCGAGGAGATGCTGGTGGCGGAGGCCGTTCGGGCCAACGTCACGATGACCGACCTCAACACCCGTCTCGACAATCTCAGCCGTCAGCTCCAGCGCAAGGTGCGGGTGATGGGCAGAATATCGGACTTTGGAGCGGCGGTGAGCAACGAGCGCGATCCTGCAAAGGTCCTGCGCCTCCTCATCACCAATGCCATCCGTCTTCTCCAGGTGCAAGGGGCGGCGGTGCTGATCGTTCCGGGTTCGGGATTGTTGCGAGAGGCGGTAGTCCACGGTTTCAAAAAAGACCCCCTCCTGAGCTCGGCCGACGAAACGGGACGGTCCGCCGCCGCCGCGCTCCTCGATGCAAAGAAACCGGAGCTGGTGGCTTCAGGCAACGACGACGACGAGGAGAGCATGTTGTTGTCGGTGGTGGAAAAATCGGGATTCTCCTCGGCGGTAGCGATTCCCCTGGTGACTCAGGACAAGGTCGTCGGTTTGCTCACCGCATACGGCGACAACGAGCGTGCCATCCTCGACGAGGATGATTTGCAGCTTGCGACGGTGCTCGCCTCCACTGCGGCCATGGGCTATGCCAACGCCATCGCCTGGAAGCAGATGCAGGAGTTCAGCAAGGGCCTCGAGACACAGGTTGAAGAGCGGACCGCGGAGCTGCGTAGGACCCTCGCCGAGTCACGCCGCCTGACCGCCGATCTGGAGGAAAAAAACTCCCTCCTCGACAACGCCTACCGCGATCTCGAAGCCCTCGACGGGGTCAAGAACGAGCTCATCAACCGCCTTTCTCTGGATCTCCGCACACCCGTCACATCCTTGTTCACAGCGGCGAAGATCCTCCAACGCGAGAAGGATGCGCCGGGCCAAAAGACCGAGCGTCTGGTGACCGTCATTCACGATGAAGCGAAAAAACTCCTCGACATCATTCAGAGCATCTTCCAGGCTTCGGTTCTCAGCACCGGCGTGCGCGATTTGAAGCCCAGTTCGGTGCCCGCCCAGGATCTCTTCCGCAAGGCCATTGCTCCACTGCAGGATCTTGCCAAGGAACGGCAGGTCACGGTGCACGTTCTCATCCCCAGTGGGTTCGAGTCCATCTCCTGCGAGCCGGAAAGCGCCGAAGCGGCTATCCGCGCGGTGATCAAGAACGGCATCGAGTTCAACCGTCCGGGAGGAGACGTCAAGCTCGAGGTTCGTCGAGTCGTGCGCGGTGACGAGCCCTGGCTGCATCTCCGTGTGGCCGACACCGGTCCCGGGATCTCCGAAGAGGATCTTCCCCGAGTATGTGAGGCTTTTTTCCAGGGCGATGACTCGGGTGCGGGCAAACGCCACGGCATCGGCCTCGGTCTCGCGATTGCCAAAAGGGTGATGGAGAACCATGGCGGGTCGATCGCCATCACCAGCAGCCCGACCGACGGCACCGAGGTCATCATGGCGATCCCTCAGACGGAAGGATGAGCTAGCCTGCGGCGAGAATTTCAGTGTCCGACGCCTCTGCAACCTCGCGGGCGGCGTCGGCGGCACTGGCGAGGGCCGATGCCGAGGCGATCTCAAGCATGCATTCACCGTCGTCGGGGATCGTCACTGGCCAGGTCGAGGTGGACGGTAGGCATTCGCGTCCGAGGTGGAGACATGCGCCGAGCGGCGTGGGTTTTAGCGGATTCAAAATTTCACGGAACACGACCGGAAAATCGGCCAAATGGGCCAACCGCGATCCGACACGACGTGAGAGCTCCACCAGCAGCGTTTTTCTGAGACCCTGATGCGGAACCGGCAGGGTTGTCAACACCCACAGAACCAAGTCCGTTGGAACCGCTGCGAGGTGGGCGGCAAGCGTTGCGGTCGCCGGATCGACCCCCAGGTGTGGAGCGGCCGCGGCGGCAGCGCGCGACCACGTAGCGACCCCCCGGCCAATGAAGTCGTCCAACCGGCCGGCGTCCGGTCTACGCAGAAACTCACTACCCGCCATTTCTTCCCACAGATCGAGCGTTGCGGCGATCTCCTCGAGCGCGTCTAGAGTCAGCGGCCCCCCGGCATCGCTGCTGTGGACCGTGCAGGCGAGGACCATCTGGTTCCACGCGGCGTGAGGAAGTCCAGAAAAGCATACGGGTTCTCCACTGAGTACGCTTTCGACCAACCCCTCGATCTGGCCGGATGGCGAGGGAACCAGGCCGGGACTCGTGGCCAGCCACTGTGCCAGGGTGCCGACGATGTCTCGGACCAGGTCGTGGAGCTCGCTCATTCGCTCACCGTCCACCGGGTCATCTCCGTTGATTCCGGCACGAGCCATATTCCAGAACAGGCTCTCGAATGCTTCTCCTTCGACCGTCAGATCGCGAGAACCTCCCTCGTCCGTGGTGATCTCATCCTCGTCGGTGCGGCGGGCGGCCGCCAGTAAAAGGTGCCCGGGCTCGACATCGAGGCTGAGACCGAGGATATCGAGCACCGGATGATCGGGTTCAAACGTGAACTCCATGTGCTCGGCAACGAGGATTCGGCTGGTGATGGTCTCGGCAAGCTCGGTGAGGCTGACCCGGAGTCCCTCCTCGGTCACGCCCCCTTCAGCAATCAGGAGATCGGTGAAGTAGGCACGTCGCAGCATCGACGCGGCGAGAATCCTGCGGAGGTCGTCAGCTGAAATGAGGCTGCGACCCGCAAGCCAGGATGCAAGGCGCTCTTCCGGCAAGGTGGAAGACGCATAGCAGATCCGGCCCTCAGCGAAATCCAGACGCCGTTCACCACGCGCGTCCCTGAGCGTTAATCGGCCGCTGACTCCGCCCATCTGGAGCCATTGGAGGAGATCTCCGAAATGGAGGCGGTCGAATGTCCCATGGATCACACCCCAGTGTACCCCGCCACAATCGGAGCGATAAACTACACCAATTATGGCGGGGCACACCAGTATTTCGAGGTACCATGTCCCGATGCGGCTCCTCGTACTTTCGGCCCGCCCCGGGCTGCGCACAAATATTCGATTTTCGGAGGCCGGTTCCGAGCTGGGCGTGGAGGTTTCGGTGGTTGATGCCACCACCCTTGGCGCCCTCCTGGAGAATGGCCGCCTGAGACCAGTGGGCGACGATGCGCTCGAGCCTGCGCCGGAGGCCGTTTTGGCACGAGTTGGCAACTGGCGGCCCGAGAGTCTGTTGGCGATTCTCGAGGCCATCGTCGATCGTGGCGCCGCGACCCCCAACCCACCCGCCGCCATCCGAGTCGGGCGCGATCACTGGGCCACCACGCGCTGCCTCGGCGCTGCCGGGTTGCCGATTCTCCCGATGGTTGCCGGAGCGGACCCCGAGGCATTGTCGGCGATTGCGGTCAATCACCTCGGTTTGCCGGTCGTGGTCAAACAACGGCGCTCGCGAATGGGCGTTGGGGTCATCCTCTGCAAAACTCGTGACCACCTCGAAGCGGTCCTGGACTCGCTGTGGAGGTTGGGAGATGAGATCGTGGTCCAGCGCTATGTGACCGGTGGAGAGACCAGCCATCGCCTCCTGGTGGTGGGAAAGAAGGTTGTGGCAGCGGCGCGCCTCGATGCCGCGGACGGTGATTGGCGATCCAACGCTGCACGCGGAGGATCGGCTACGGCTTACACGCCGCAACCCGAAGAGGCCGACCTCGCAGTGGCCGCCGCCGAGGCCCTCGGACTTGGCCAATGCGGCGTGGATCTTCTGATGGACGCGACCGGACCGATCATTCTCGAGGTCAATCCGACTCCGGGGTTTCTGCGCCTCGAGGAAGCCACCGGGATCGACGTCGCGCGCGCCATGGTCGCGCACGCCGTCGAAGGTATTAGCTGTTAGGTATTAGGTATTAGCTCGGACCATTGCAGCCACAACGCATCGCTTTTCTGAATGTGGGCAGATAGGACGCACCGAGCCGTGAATATCAGAACCGTCACAGAGGGTCGTCAAGATGCTGCGATGAGCTAATACCTAACAGCTAATACCTAATACCCAGCTTGACTCGGGCCTGCCCGAGTCAAGCTTCCGCGCTCGCATCCACCGCGATCTGGCGGCCGGCGAGCTCGCGATCGATCATCAGCAAACCGTGGGGGCTTTCCTCCACCATCTTGACTTGATGGAAGAGGGTGTCCGCTGTGGCCTCTTCCTCAACCTGCTCATTCACATACCAGTGCATCATGACCGTCGTCGCGTGATCGTTCTCGGCGTTGGCCAGATCGACGATGTCGTTAATGCGCCGGCTGATGAACTGCTCGTGTTGGAGAACCGCCTCGACCGCTGCCGATGGAGAATCCCACTCTCGCTGAGGTTCGTCGAGCGCCATCAACTGCACCGTGCCTCCGCGCCCGATGAGGTAATCGAAGAGCTTCATCGCGTGTCCGAATTCCTCCTGAGCCTGGATTCGCATCCAGTGGGAAAAACCGTCGAGATGATGTGAGGTGAAGTACGCCGCTACCGACAGGTAGAGATAGAAAGAAAAGAACTCGGCGTGGATCTGCTCGTTGACCGCCCGCTCGACCTTTGCGTTCATGACCGTCACTTCCTTCGCTTGAAATTTTCGTCGGGGCAACGCCCCAACGCTGTAGCGCGCATCAGTATAACGTTTCTCGGACCGCGTCTAGCCCGGTCTTTTCACCGGGTTTCGTAGCGAGGGCGGCGAAGGGTAGTCAGATGTTGGGATTTTCGCGAATTGGGCGACGCAGGCGTAGTTACACTACGTTGAGGAGCACGATTTGCGAAAAGCACGACAGATGACTACCATTCGCCGTCCGCAGTAGACACCCGGTGAGAAGACCGGGCTAGTCCCGGATCGAAACCGGGTCGATCCACGGTCGGATATTGTTGTACGCCTGCGGCGTGCCCCAGAGAACGCCCGCAGATGCGCCATCCGGCAGTGGACGGCCCGTGGTCCATATGAGGATCATTGCCACAGCTGCACAGATCACGAGGGATATGACACCGGAAACCCCCGGTCTCTCGAGCGGACGCACGTATGGGGCGGGGTAGCGCAACCACGCCAGGAGAATGGCGGCACATACGGGCACGGAGACCGCGAGGGTCGCTTCGAGCGGTACCGACGATCGGATCAGCGACGCCAGCCCGACCCACAGAACAACCGGCACGACGAGGTGGATGGCAACCAGGGCAACCCGGTAGATTCGGCCGGTGTCCTTGTGTCGTCTTCTGGCCAGCTCGAGAAGTCTAAGGGTGGGGAGGAGTCCAGCGGCTGCCGCGAACGCCGGTGCCAGCCACACCAAGCTCGTCGACAGGCCGTTGAGTGCGAGCCAGCGTATGAGGTGACCATCGCCCTCATCGAGCAGGGGCAGCCATGCCACCGCAACTGCTGCCGCACCCCAGGCCACCTGAACGACCGAGATCTCGACTATTAACGACTGCGCGCGCGGAAGCAGGGGAATGACCAGTGCGGCGACCA
>PVMS01088991.1_pt1 | contig 10855 bp, 7 predicted proteins | sample 1853461 | NCBI WGS metagenome assembly PVMS01 (sample SAMN08582032, study PRJNA380276) | Marine sediment metagenome, whole genome shotgun sequencing project. | isolation source: ocean sediment barecode stripped | collected 2017
AACCGATTATAAAAACACGCATATTCATGATTTAAAGTACGAGTACACCAGAATCTTTAATGCCGTAATCCGTGAGGGAATCGAGCGCGGAGATATCAACCCGGACCTCGCACTCCCCGCTATCCGCGACCTGTTCTTTGGTGGGCTGGAATACGGCCTGCGCACCCTGATGGGCAAAGACAACACCGGTGATATTTCCACCTACGCGCAGGCGATTGTCGATCCGCTGTGGGACAGCATGCAGATAACGGGCACCGAACCAGCGGGTGCCGCTGCAAGCCTGGACCAACGCCTGGAGAAAGCCTGCCTGCGTGTGGAAAAAGCGTCGCAAAAACTGGAGAAAATCCCCTAATACTTTCTTCGCACCTATTAAAGTTGGATTACATTAATTATGAGTCAATGTGGTCGGCTTTTTTTTGTGGGTACCTGACCAAAAAGTCCTATGTTTTTTTACATGATAAATAGAATTGAGCTGAACCGGATATTATCGTGACCACCACAGGTTTGAACATGGTGGTGCTTGGCGGTACCGAATTTACCGTGGATGGCGCGGTAGTGAATTTGCCGATACATGGTCTTACAAGGGAATAATGTATTCGGGGGTTCCTAACATAGTCAATACATTGGGTTATATCAACGCCTGCTGGATTCTGCGAGCGGATATCATTGCCTGATATTTTTGTCGTCTGGTCAACCACATGGATCAACAGGGAGCGCTTCAGGTGGTCCCTGGGCTAAGGGAATCCGATAAAGGTAGGGTGGGGTAGGCCCTGGGTTGATAACTTCTCCTCAGGGCACATGGAGCGAGGCATGCACCTATTCCCAAAACAGGGAGACAGGGCACCCTGGATCAACTCCCAGGATTATAAAAGAGACAAAAAAATGTTCGTCAGGGAAGGGTGGGGCGATGGGGCCCTGTTGTTTCATTGAGTCTTTCTAACCATTAATTATTAAGTAAATATATATAGATATGTATATATAAGGATTATTGTTGTTATAGTTATTAGTACCCTCTCCCCCTGTGTAAAACAGCTGTTTCCTTTTTTAAAACAATAGCTTATAGCAAGTATAAGTAGGCGCAAAAACCCTGCAACCAACGTTGAAAAGGCGTGTCTTACCCGTGGATTAATAGCCCTTTTTTGTGGATAGATTATTCCCCTGTGATGTGAAGCTATTTTCAGGCTGATTTAATCCCCTGTTCATACAATCTCCATGCAGGATTTTTCCACAAGAGCTGCTGTTAGCAGGGGTTCCAGGATCGGCCCTGTGGATTAGTTCTGCTTTGCCTGTTGATAAAGGCGAAGTCTATTGATTACTTGTGGATAGGCCGTGCGTGCCTTGAGGGTATGTGGTGTAGCAAGATTTACTTGCCAATACAGAAGCTGGAAAATATTTCGCCCAGTAGTTCGTCGCTGCTGACAGCTCCGGTAATTTCTCCCAGGCTGTTCTGGCACTGACGCAGGTCTTCAGCCAGCAACTCACCCGCGCCCGCCTGCAATAACTGACGCTGACCCGCTAGCAGGTAGTCTCCCGAATCCTCCAGTGATTGCAGGTGCCGGCGCCGGGCACTGAAGCAGCCCCCACCAACTTCTTCATAACCCATGCAGGATTTGAGGTGTTGTGTCAGCAGGTTCATACCCGAACCTGTTTTCGCAGAGAGGTGAATGATCGTGCAGTCCTGGCTATTGTCGATGGCAGGTGTGCGCCCGGACAGGTCACATTTATTATGAACAATGCTAACCGGGATATCTTTGGTGAGGTGCAGGTTCTTCTCTGGCCAAATGGTGTTGGCATCTATGTCCTGGCCTGCTGTGGCACTGTCGTCCACTACCAGCAGGATGCGATCCGCAGATTCCATTTCTCGCCAGGCACGGCGGATACCTTCCTGTTCTATCTCGTCACTACTGTCGCGCAGGCCGGCTGTGTCTACAATATGCAGCGGCATGCCGTCGATCTGGATATGCTCGCGCAGCACATCCCTGGTGGTGCCTTCTATGGCGGTCACAATGGCCGTGTCCTGACCGGACAGGGCGTTGAGCAAACTGGATTTACCCGCGTTGGGCTTGCCGGCGATCACCAGCTTCATGCCCTCCTGCATCAGGCTGCCCTGCCTGGCTTCTTTTAATACCGCCTGCAATTGGTCGATAATGCCCTGTAGTTGCTCCTTCACCTTGCCATCAGCGATGAAGTCGATTTCCTCTTCAGGAAAGTCTATGGCCGCCTCCACATAAACCCTCAACCGGGTCACCCTGGCGACGAGCTCATCGATCTTGCGGGAGAATTCGCCCTGCAAAGAGCGGCTGGCATTGAGTGCCGCTTTTTCCGTAGTGCTATTGATCAGGTCGGCTATTGCCTCCGCCTGGGCCAGGTCGATTTTACTATTGAGATAAGCCCGCTCAGAGAACTCTCCTGGCCTGGCCTGCCGTGCACCCAGTCTGCAGGCCTCCTTTAGTAGCAGATCAAGAATCACCGGCCCACCGTGAGACTGTAGTTCCACCACGTCCTCTCCGGTAAAGGAGTGTGGGCCGGGAAAAAACAGGGTAATACCGGAATCCAGCAGGACTCCATCGCCGTTATAGTAAGAGGAAAAGTGAGCGTAGCGAGGATTGAGGTTCCGTTTGGCGATTGTTTTGCCGATGTCCTCGGCCATCACACCGGAAATACGGATGATACCAACGCCACCACGCCCCGGTGCGGTGGCGATAGCGGCTATCGTGTCGATTTCCAGGTCAGCGAGTTGGGGCATAGCGGGTCAACCTGCTCTATATTTGTAATGACAAACCCAAGCCCAAGAGGAGCCAGAGAGGAATGGCACTGACTTAAGCGAAATACCCCGCCCTCTAGTTTGCTTGTAAGGTCGAATTAATGCGACCAAACGGTATTGGGCGCATTAGCTCGACCAATGCTGTAGTTCGCGCCATCCCTGGCCGAATGAATTCGGCCCTACACGGATTAAGAACCCGAGCCCCCATGGATGGGTTTACGGCGTGTCCAGAGCGAATACTGCTCTCTGGCTCCGACCCGAACCCAACATTAATAAAGAAACCATTTTACTCGAGTATGGGTAAAGATGTCAGGACTTGGCCGCCGCTGCCTCGATCTGCCTGGTGATGACAAACTGCTGGGCCATGGACAAGAGGTTGTTAACCACCCAGTACAGAACCAGCCCCCGCCGGGAACCACAGGAAGAAGAAGGTGAACATTACCGGCATCCACTGCATGATCTTGGCCTGCATGGGGTCCGGTGGTGGCGGATTGAGCTTTTGCATGAAAAACATGCTGGCGCCCATCATCAGGGGCAGGACGAAATAGGGATCCATCACTGACAAATCTGTAATCCACAGCATAAACGGCGCATGGCGCAATTCCACACTTTCCATCAGCATCCAGTACAAACCAATAAACACCGGCATTTGCACCAGAATGGGCAGGCAACCTCCCATGGGATTGATCTTCTCTTTGCGGTAGAGCTCCATCATGGCCTGGGACTGTTTCTGCTTGTCATCCGCGAATTGTTCCCGGATGTCAGCCATCTTGGGTTGTACGCGGCGCATGTTGGCCATGGATCTATAACTTTTTGCCGAAAGTTGGAAAAAGGCGCCCTTGATAAGAACCGTCAGTAAAATAATGGACACACCCCAGTTGCCTACCAGGGAGTGAATTTTTGTCAGCAGCCAGAATAAGGGCTGTGCTATCCACCACAGCCAACCGTAATCAACACTCAGTTCCAGATAGGGAGATATTTCTTCTAGGCGGTACTGGTCCTTGGGGCCCGCATAAAACCCCGCGCCAATTGTTCCCGATTGACCTGGGTCCAGCACCAGTGCCGGAGTGGTGAAGCCTCCTATATTGAAACCGCTACGTGTCGCCCTGATGCTAAACGTTTGGGTCTGTTCAGAGTCAGGAATCCAGGCGCTGAGAAAATAATGCTGGATCATGGCCACCCAACTGCCCTGTAACCGGCTCTTGAAAGATTCTTCCGCCAGATCATCAAAAGTGAACTTGGTAAAACGATCATCCGGTTGCGTAATGGCAAAGCCCAGGAAAGGCTGCATGCCCATGCCAGAGCTATCAGCCGATGGCGCCGAACTACTGTCGCGCTTGATCTGGCCAAACAAGTTGGCCTGCCAGGGAGCACTGCTATTGTTTTCTACCAGGTAGTCAACATCAATAAGATAATCACCGCGGCGCAGCGTGAAGCGCTTGGTAATTTTTACGCCGTCATCATTTTGCCAGTTCAAATTTACTGTAAGTGAGTCTTCACTGTCGCGCAAGGTAAAGCGTGACGCACTAGTGGTGAAGGTTGCGCGACCGCCTTTATCTATACCGTCGCTACCTATCAGGCCACTTTGGGCGATGTAGGTGCGCTGCTCGTTTTGCTCCAGTAGAACAAAAGGGACATCCGGGTTGTCTTGTTTCGCAAGGTATTTGGGCAGGCCCAATTCAATGATATCGCCCCCCTCTAAATCGATGGCCAGCTGTAGCACGTCGGTATGTACCTGAATGATACGGCCGCTGTTGGCAGCAGGGACTTCCAGTGTTTCAGAGTGGTCGCTAGCCGCATCGGGCTCTACGGGGATGTCTTCTTCCATTGCAGCTTGTGTTTCGACCTCCAACTCGGGCGGCGCTGAGGGCATATCCTGATTGTTTGTGATCAGGCGGGAAGTTTCCTGGGCCACGGTTGCCGTTTTGGCGTCTTTGAAAGTCACCCATTCGGTGAGCAGCATGACGGATAGAACGGCGATAGCGCCGATGAGCAAAGAGCGTTGCAAATCCATAATAGTGTCTATTTATTACTTAGTGTGAGTGCGGGCACGGGGGGACGGGGTCTATGCCGCCCTCATGCCAGGGGTGGCACTTAGCCAGTCGGCGCAGGGCCATATAGCTTCCTTTTATTACTCCGTGTACAGCAATGGCATCCTGGGCATAAGTGGAACAACTGGGATACAACCGGCAGTTGTTGCCCAGAAACGGGCTCAGGCAGGCTTTGTAGCAGGCGATAAGAAAAATAAACAAGCGACGCATTAGGTGTCCCGATTTGTGCTCGACTCTGGTTTGGAAGCGTGGCGAACCAGTTTCTGCCATTGTTGCCGCAATATAGTGGATAGCTCGGCACTAGCCACCTGTCCAATACCGCGACGGGTAAGCAGCACAACATCCAGGGTCGTCTCACTCTGCGGCAGGGTACGAAAAAATTCCCGAGCTACCCGCTTTATCCGATTGCGTTGTCCAGCCAATCGAACATTTTTTTTACCTATAACTAACCCCAGACGATGCCAGGGCCCGCTATTTTCTTTCGCCAGAAGCAATATGTGTTTGTGTGAGGCTCGCACCTCGGCGCTGTCGAAAACCCGGCTGTAGTCTTTGGCATTGAGTAAGCGCCTCGCTTTGCCGAAACTGGCGTCAGCTGTTTGTTCGCTCACTCAACTAGACTACCTTAGGCTGCCAGGCGCTTGCGACCTTTCGCGCGACGGCGGTTCAATACATGGCGACCACCCTTGGTCGCCATGCGAGAGCGGAAACCGTGGGTACGTTTGCGTTTCAGGACGCTGGGCTGAAATGTTCTTTTCATAGTCATGTTCCAAATGTGTAAGCTGGAAGTCACATATAGCCACTTGGCTTTAATGTGGTTCCCGGCCAGAAAAAAGGTGGGCTATTCTATTGAAATGCGGCGCTTAATTCAACCTGGAAACCACAGACTTTAGCGATCCAGCCGCAGTTTGTAACTTTACCCGGTGAATGCATAAGGGGAAGCCCCTTCGCATAGTATATTTCGTGTAGTTCCAGGGTGCCGCGCGCAATCAAGCACAGTAAAAAAGCAAAGGCAGTAGCCACACGGTTTTCGAGCATTAACCCACACTTTCCTAAAAAGATATTAACAGCTTATCCACAGAAAATGTTGTTCATTCGTTATTTTCCCTATGCTGTACAAATAATAGGCAAAAACAAGGTAACACATTGATTATAAAGGAAAACAATAAAAATCAATTTCTTGTTTTATTTGTGGATAACTCGCGTATTCGAGAGTATGATGCGTTAACTGGCCTGGCAAAAAGGCTCGGTAAATAAGAAACTATTATTACTAAAACTATTTTATAAAAGCTGGGTTCTTCACCCATCTTTGAGGGGTTTTCTTTGCCCGAAGCAGTATGGCAACAGTGCATCAACCGGTTGCAGGATGAACTACCTTCGCAACAATTTAATACCTGGATCAGACCACTACAGGCCAGCATGAATGGGCAGATGCTCACTTTGTTGGCTCCGAACCGGTTTATCAAGGACTTTGTCTCGGATAAATTCGCTGAGCGTATCTCGGAACTGGTCAGGGAGCTGGAGCCCGACAATGCCACGGGTGTGGTTCTGGAAATCGGTGCGGGGCGAGAGCTGTGCGCCGACACATCGGGGGGCACCTTATCGGCTGTTGCGGCACCTGAACCGGCACCGGGCGGTATGCAGCCGGGTCTGTCGGGTGCGGCGATTTCCGGGTTTCCTCGCACCGCCGGTGTCACCCCGAACAAACCGGCGGCCCCCCGCGCACAATTTGCCCGTCGCATTGAGGTAGAGGGCTCATTGCAGCACCAGTCCCACCTGGTCGAGAACTACACCTTTGACAACTTCGTCGAGGGTAAATCCAATCAGCTGGCGCTGGCGGCGGCGCGGCAGGTGGCGGAGAACCCTGGAGATTCTTACAACCCCCTGTTTCTTTACGGCGGCGTGGGTCTCGGCAAAACACACCTGATGCATGCGGTGGGAAATGCCCTGAAAGTACACAATCCGCAGGCAAAAGTTGTTTACCTGCATTCTGAGCGCTTTGTTGCGGATATGGTCAAAGCACTGCAGCTCAACGCCATCACTGATTTCAAGCGTTACTACCGCTCAGTCGACGCATTGCTCATCGACGATATTCAATTTTTTGCCAAGAAAGAGCGCTCACAGGAAGAATTTTTTCATACATTCAACGCCCTCCTTGAAGGAGGGCAACAAATGATATTGACATGTGATCGCTATCCGAAGGAGATCGATGGCCTGGAGGAGCGTCTGAAGTCACGCTTTGGCTGGGGTCTTACCGTTGCCGTCGAGCCGCCGGAGCTGGAGACCCGGGTTGCTATTTTGATGAAAAAAGCGGCCCAGGCGCGCATCGACCTGCCACCGGGCGCGGCTTTTTTCATTGCCCAGCGTATTCGTTCCAATGTCAGGGAGCTTGAGGGCGCGCTGAAGAGGGTGATAGCGAGCGCACACTTCACAGGCAAGCCCATCGATATCGACCTGATTAAAGAGAGCCTTAAGGATCTCCTGGCATTGCAGGATCGGCAGGTCAGCCTGGACAATATTCAGCGAACGGCAGCCGAGTACTATAAGATCAAGGTGGCGGATATGATGTCCCGGCGCCGCAGTCGTTCCGTGGCCCGCCCGCGGCAGGTAGCAATGGCACTGGCCAAGGAATTGACCAACCACAGCTTGCCGGAGATAGGGGATAGTTTTGGGGGCAGAGATCACACGACAGTTCTTCACGCATGCCGTAAAATCAAGGAACTTCGCGAAACTAACTCGGATATCCGCGAAGATTATAAGAATTTGTTGAGATCACTGACAACATAATAACCTAAATAGAAAGCTTTGTTTTTATACTGTTGGTATACCGGTAGCATGTACTGAAAAGTGGCAGGAATAATAACGCAGCAATAACAGGGAAGGAAAAAGACCTATATGAAGTTCAGTATTTCGCGGGAGGCATTACTCAAGCCGTTGAACCTTGTAGCCGGTGTAGTGGAGCGCCGCCAGACCTTGCCGATATTGGCAAACGTGTTAATGGTGCTGGACGGGGATCGTTTATCCCTGACGGGTACAGACCTGGAAGTCGAGCTGGTAGGTCGGGCACATCTTGCGGTCCCGGGCGAGTCGGGTGAAGTCACTGTGCCGGCCCGCAAGTTGGCTGATATCTGTAAGTCCCTGCCAGAGGGCAGTGACATCCAGTTTAGTGCGCAGGACAATAAAGTCACAGTAAAATCAGGGCGCAGTCGCTTTACGCTGTCTACGCTGCCAGCAGGAGAGTTTCCGAATGTTGAAGACAGCATGGGAACGCACCAGTTTGTTTTGCAGCAGGGGCAATTGAAGCGTTTGATCGATCGTACAGCCTTTGCTATGGCCCAGCAGGATGTTCGCTACTACCTGAACGGCATGCTCTGGGAGTTGAATGACAAACAGCTACGGGTAGTTGCCACCGACGGCCACCGGTTGGCCATGTGCACGCTACCGCAGAAAGTCGGTATCGATGGCGATATCCAGGTTATCTTGCCGCGCAAAGGCGTATTGGAGCTGGCCCGTTTACTATTGGAAGAAGAGGCGGACATCGCCATAGTAATAGGTAGTAATCATATACGAGCGACAACCAACGACTTCACCTTCACTTCCAAATTGGTTGACGGAAAATTTCCTGATTACCAGAGAGTTTTGCCCCGCTCGCCAGATAAAATAGTACAGGGCTCTCGCCTGGAATTGCGTCAGGCGTTTACCCGTACAGCTATCCTGTCCAATGAAAAGTATCGAGGCGTGCGCTTAAGGCTAACCGAGAATATGCTGGATATTGTTGCCAATAACCCCGAGCAGGAAGAAGCAGAAGAAACAGTGTCGGTGGAATATGAGGGCGAAGCCCTGGAGATCGGGTTTAATGTCAGCTATTTACTGGATGTGTTGGGCGTACTCAGCGGCGAGCGGATTAAGCTCTCATTAGCAGACTCCAACAGTAGTGCCCTACTGGAAGAGTCTGAAGAGGGCGACTCCCTTTACGTTGTGATGCCCATGCGCCTGTGAGAAACGCCAGGCGTTTACCCATATGCTGATTAACTATGGGCCGTTGGCCTGAGGCACTCGCCCAACGTGGCGCTATCCCGCTTACAGATAAATCATGTGAGAAACCTGCAGCAGGTGAGTCTGGACGACCTGCAGCAGGTGAATGTTTTTTTTGGGAGCAATGGCAGCGGTAAAACCAGTGTGCTGGAGTCGATACACTTGCTGGGTATGGCTCGCTCCTTCCGGGGTAAAAGCATAAAGTCCGTAATTACCCACCAGGAGAAAAACTGTACCGTGTTTGGCATGGTGGACCTACCCTCATTTTCGGGTGCAGCCAGCGTGGGTTTGCCATTGGGTGTGCGCCGGGATATGGCGGGAGAGGTTCAGATTAAGGTCAGCGGCAAGCCCGTTCGCACGGTAGCGCAGTTGGTAGAGCATTTCCCACTACAGGTTATTACGGCGGACAGCTTTGACTTGCTAACGGGCTCTCCAGGAGCGAGGAGGCAATACCTGGATTGGGGAGTGTTCCACGTGGAACATCGCTTTTTTACTGAGTGGCAGCGCTTCCAGCGATGTATAAAGCAGCGCAATAAGTTACTCCGCCGTGGTAAAATAGCCGACCAGGAACTGGTTGTCTGGACCCGGGACCTAAAGATTTCAGGCAAAGCTATAAATGAGTACCGGCGAGACTATTTTGAGCTTTTAAAGCCGCGATTTATGATGATTATGGCTCGTTTGGCCCCATCCCTAACGGGTTTAGAGTTGCGCTTCCGCCAGGGCTGGGATAAACAGCTTACTTATGAGCAGGCGCTTGAAAACAGCACTGCGGCAGACCTGGAGCAGGGTTATACCCATGTTGGCCCACAGCGCGCCGATATACGAGTGATGTATGACGGGCATCTGGCAGCGGACACTTTGTCCCGGGGGCAGCAAAAATTGGTCGTGTGCGGCTTAAAGTTAGCGCAGGGGCAGTTGATGTCTGAGTTGGGTAAGGGTGTGTGCACCTACCTGATAGATGACCTGCCCTCTGAGTTGGACCAGGAGCACAGCCAGTTGGTGTGTGCTTTGCTTGCATCGATGGATGCGCAAGTTTTCATTACCTGCGTACACCAGCGTGACATAGAGTCGGTTTGGCCCAAAACCGAAGAGCTGGCCATGTTCCACGTGGAACATGGCACAGTACAACGTCATTCCCCACAGCCAAATGGGTTGGGGAATATAAATAGAAGCAGTATTGAGAGTTAATTCATGAGCGAAAGCAAACACAATTACGATTCATCCAGCATTAAGGTGCTGAAGGGCCTGGATGCCGTACGCAAGCGGCCAGGTATGTACATCGGCGATACGGATGACGGGACCGGTTTGCACCATATGGTGTTCGAGTTGGTGGATAACTCGATAGACGAGGCTCTCGCGGGGTACTGTAGTGCGATTAATATCACTATCCACCCCGACGAGTCAGTCTCAGTGAGTGATGATGGCCGGGGTATACCCACTGAAATGCACGAAGAAGGTGTTTCCGCTGCAGAAGTCATCATGACGGTGCTACATGCCGGCGGTAAATTTGACGACAACACCTACAAAGTCTCGGGTGGCCTGCATGGGGTGGGGGTATCCGTGGTGAATGCCCTGTCGGAAGAATTGGTGCTAACCATTCGCCGGGAAGGGAAAATGTACGAGCAGGTGTACCGTCATGGCGTACCTGACGCCCCCCTGGCGGCAATCGGAGTGACTGAAACCACGGGCACTACAGTTCGCTTCAAGCCTTCCCCTGAAACCTTCACGAATATCGAATTTCACTTTGAGCAACTCGCCAAACGCCTGCGCGAACTGGCCTTCCTGAACTCCGGGGCGTGTATTGTGCTGAAGGACGAGCGCAGCGGGAAGGAGGAGACGTATCAGTATGATGGCGGCTTAAGAGCGTTTGTAGACTACCTGAACCAGAACAAAACACCCATCAATCGCGCCTTTCATTTTGATGTGACACAAGCGGACGGCGTCGGCGTGGAGGTGGCAATGCAGTGGAATGACTCCTTCCAGGAGAATATTTTCTGCTACACCAACA
>PVMS01167233.1_pt1 | contig 10853 bp, 8 predicted proteins | sample 1853461 | NCBI WGS metagenome assembly PVMS01 (sample SAMN08582032, study PRJNA380276) | Marine sediment metagenome, whole genome shotgun sequencing project. | isolation source: ocean sediment barecode stripped | collected 2017
CCCTCCATATCCATGTCCATATCTGGGTCCATTATGTGTTTCACGGTACGGCGCCCTCCCATAGCGACGCCCGCCCCCGGCGCGACGCCCGGGCCAACTGGTATGGCGAGGAGCCGCAAGACAGGGGGAAAAGCACTTCTCGGGTCCATGTTACCTCTGTGAAGAATTTACGCGCGTTTCTTCATGGTAGCAAGCGTACCCTTGAACTGTCAATGTGATACAGACCCCGGTCGCAGCGCAACCCCAGTCATAGATTGGTCGACTCGTTGCCTGGCTACTTCCCGGCTACTTCAAGACTACTTCGACGAGTCCCCTCTGAGGGCTTCGCCCAGCCCCTCCATATCCATGTCCATATCTGGGTCCATGATGTGGAGCTCCGAATTGGGCTCTCGCTTAGCGTCGGCAGCCTCCGGCGCCTTGACCGGGTCTACTTCCGTGGCGGGTGGTGGCGAGTCTAGCTCCGCGGGCGACGCAGGCTCCGCTGCGGGCTCGTTATTAGCCGGCGGGAACGGCTGGTCCGAGTCTGCCGAGAAAGGGAGCCCGGCGTCGCTTTCGAAACTGGGTCCATCGCCATGGTTGCCGGAATCGGCGATGGGCTCGACGAGCGCGGGCATAGGGATCTCGGAGGCCGCAACGGGCTCCGGAGCCTCGGAGGCCACAGGCTCGGGGGAAGCAGGCTCAGGGACAGCGAGCTCTGGCTGGGCCGGCGCTTCGGCGGGCGAGTTTTCCTCTTCCACTTGCCAGTTGTCGAGAAGGGCGGTGCCATCGTCCTCTACCGATTCCACCCACCCCAACGAACGAAAAGCCCAGAGAAGCTTACAGACTTCTATCTCCGAAAGAGACGAATCGGTGCAAACATCCCCGATGCGCTTGGCTTTGCTGAGCATAGCCAGCAGCTCGAGCGCCGGGGTGTCTAGCTCGGCCGAGCGGAATGCTTCCTCTGATCCGGAAACCGCCCGATAGAACGAGTCCAGCTCCCCGATCCCCCGCTCGATGCGCCACCAGCTATCGATCCCCTGGATTCCATCCACGATGAGCTGAGATGTCGGCATCTTCAGCGTGATGGTCTCTTTGCTGGGAAGCTCTTGTTCGGCAAACCGGTACTCTGCCTTGGTCCAGCGGAAAAGACTCAGCACGATGGAGCGAACCTGGCCGACGACGGACTTCACGAGTCCCTTGGGATCGAGGGCACCGCTTTCGACGAGCAGCGCTCCCAACCGTTTGCCTGGCTTCACCATTTTGCTGAGAGAAGCCAGGTCTCTGAGCGCCACCCGCTGGCTGCGCAGCAGGTACTCGCCCAGGCGATCGTCCATCGACGAGGACTTCGCGAAAATGTAGCTTCCCTCGCGCACGAACAGCGTCTTCTCCGCTTCCGTGGTCGAGAACGTCAACAAACCCGTACCCTTGGTTTCACAGACGCTTAGCAGGATGTCGGGGATATCGAAATTTGCATGGGCGGAGTCGAGCTCGCCCTCGAGGGGTGTCTTCTTACAAACTGGCATCTTGGCTTTCAGGGACGACAAACGCTTGAAAATAGGATTCTTAACATTATACCCCAGGTCCAATCCGGCGCTAAATGTCTAACCGGCCGCCGGATCGGGGGTTTCCGCGGACAGCCGGCTCGCGATCCGTTCTCGCACTACCCCGACGAGCCGACCTCGATCCTTGTGAGTGAGACTCGACGTGGGTATTGGATGGTGAAAGAAGATCTCGATGGTGCCGGGCCGAATGGCAAAAGTTCCTGGGGGCATGAGCTCGAAGGCCCCGCGAACGGTGATCGGTACCACCGGCACGCCAGAATCGATAGCCAGATAGAAGCCGCCCTTCTTGAAAGGAAGAAGCTGTCCATCTCGACTGCGCGTGCCTTCCGGTGCCAGGAGAAACGAAGCGCCCTCCCGAGCGATCTCCGCGGCCCCGCGCATGCTCTGGATAGCGCTTTCTCGGTTACTTCGATCGATGGGGATGAAGCCACCCATCTTCATGGCAGTGGCCAGCACGGGAAGCGCGAAAAGCTCTTTCTTCCCGAGGGCACGGACCTCACCCGTGAGGACGAGAAATACCGCGGGAACATCCAGATTGCTCGCGTGATTCATCATATAGATGAAATGTTGATCCACGGGGAGCTCGTCTTGGCCGACGACGTTCAGCCGGACGCCAGCGAGAAAGAGCCCCAGTCGAACCCCGAGTCGGCCCAGGCGGTAGAGCCAATAGCTCGAGCCCGTCAGAGCGGCGACTGGTATCGACACCAGACCCGCCAGGATTGTGTAGACGGGCAGGACGACGAGAAGGACGAGTGATCGGATCATGAGAGGTGTGTAGGGACTATGGCATAAACGGGGCGAACTCCACCCCTAACACCACGGAAGGTCTCGGTCAGCTCGAGAAGTACGAGATGTGTCCGGCGGGCTAGATCCGGGAAATCCCCCGGAAATCCGGCGATTCGGGCTACCCTTCGATCAGGTAGTGGATGAAATAGACTGAGCTACCGTGTCGCACTCGTACACGGAAGAACTCTCCACCCGCGACTCCACCCGAGAGAATCTCCGACTGCATTCCTTGGGTTGGGAGCTCATTGGCGGGCCATTCGATGGCTAGATCCCTGGAGACTTCCTGACCCGACTTGCTGAGCACGAACCAGGTGTCGCCGTCCGCCTCGGTCAAGGCGATCTGATAGCTACCTCGGGCCAGTGTTTCATCCCCAAAGTCGATATTGCGGGGAAGATTGATGTTGCCCTGGTAGAGGACGTTTCCTTCTTGTGCGACAGCGAAAGCAGCCACTAGGAGCGTAAACACGAGTGCGAGAGGTTTAGTTAACTTCCACATGAAAAGGCCTCCTTACCGGCACGCAATTGCTACTACTATATAGAACAGACTCGACGACGATTGCAATGGGCCGACAAAAAAAACCTCCCGGGCCGTCCCTCTCGAGACGGGGCCGGGAGGTATCTAGGCTTTCGACCTAGTGCCGTTCCAGTTAATCGCGCCGAGGTCGATGGCGGCTCCCGGCAGCGCCAAGATGAGCTTGGCTAATCAGTTCCTAGGCGCATCAAGTTGGTCCGGCACTAGCAGAAACGATTGATCGAAATCGAGATTGGGCTCCGGCGGCGGCCCTTACCCTTAGTTTGTCCAGTTTGTCCAGTTTGTCCAGTTTGTCCGGCGGCGCCGATCGCGCCTTCGACTGGCGCGTCGACTTGGACTTCGCCGCGTAGGACCCGTCGGCCTTGGCCGCCAACGTCGTTTTCCGGAGCAGTACCTTCAGGCTCGTTCGGCCCTTTCTCCTGGAATCCATCCCGCGGGAAAGCGCGAGATCGATCTTTTGCTCGACCAGATCCTGAGACTCGCCCGCCACTTCGGCAACCTCACTCACAATGAGGAACCGGGCGCGGTCGAGCATTCTCTTTTCCCTAAAAGAAAGGCTCTTCCGCTTGCTCAGATACGACAAGCTCTTCAAAACGCCGGCGACATCATAGATGGAGCCGGTCCTCATCTTGTCGGAGTTGTCCTTGTAACGACCCTTCCAGTTAGCGTGCTGCTCCACTTTCTTGTTCTCGAGCAGGTCGAAAATCCGATCAACATCCCGATTAGTGATGACTCGCCTAAGACCCACACCGTCCACGTTGGCAATAGGAACCATGACCTTGGTGGCATTGGAAAGAATGCGGAGCTTGTAGAATTGCGACGCGACGACGGTGGGCTCAGATGTGCCCAGAATGTCTTCTACAACTCCAATTCCATGGTTGGGATAAACGACCTTGTCCCCAATTTGAAAGGCCATCAACACCTCACTTTCTAATGAAAAGTGGGGCCATCTTATCACAGATTTGCTGGAAAAGCAACCAATTGTTGTGCCCGGAAGTCTTTTCTTCTTGATAGTTTAGAGTCGCCACAGTGAGCCGTCGAGAAACATAAGGCGAAACTAGACCATGCCCTATCAATTGTCGGTTCCAAAGGAATTGCCCCTTATTAAGATGGGTGACCGAAGAACACGTATAAATCTATTCTCAACAGTTGATTATGGACCGTGGATCCGCCAACCGTGGCAGGGACACACCTGACTATTTTCTTTTTTTGATCGCCTTCAATCTGAAAAAGGAGCACCAGACGGTGGTTGGGATTCCCGTGGTAGACTCAGCCCCTGCTGGGAGGCCCCTCGCTAGACCTGCCAGCTCAGGGTGTCAGAATGGGGCCGGAGTGGCGGAACTGGTAGACGCACGGGATTCAAAATCCCGCGGGGCATAGCTCTGTAAGGGTTCGACTCCCTTCTCCGGCACCAGCGTCTGGCTAGGCTGAGTCTAGCAACCCCGCCGATTGACGCTTGAAGGGATCAGCAAAGGCGTCTGGCTAGGCCGCGTTTAGCAACCGCGCCGATTGACAGCTAGAACTAGCCGGCCTTACTTGGCCTTCTCGACTCGAAGGATACGGCCGGCAAAGTACTTCCCGTGGAGCGCATCCGCGGCGAGCTCGGCGCCGCCGTCGTCCATGTCGACGAAACCAAAGCCGCGCGGCCTTCCGGTACGTGGGTCCTCGACCAGCCGAACGGAGTGCACGGTCCCGTGTTGTTCGAACAACTCCCGGAGCCCTTCCTCCGAGATGGCAAACGGCAGGCTTCCTACGTAGAGCTTCGTTACCATGCCGCTCCGATAAGCTGCTCGCCTGCCAAGTCCGACTCGTACCCGAAGCTAACACCCGGGAACCCCTCCCTGGTTGTTAGTTTGGCGATACTAGCATCGGGTTAGCGGCGGCGGCAAGAAGGTAGCGATCGAGGGGCTGGTAGCGGTGCTCGCGTTGAAGCGGAGCACCGTTTCTTGGGGGGCGGGAGGAAGGTGACCCGGAGCTGATTGGGGTTCGAGCCCGGAAAACCCTCCTCCCGAACCGTCGGCTAATCAGTTGTAGTACTCGCCGCCGGTCTGGACGCCCGCCGCCAGCGCCATGTTGCGCAGGCTGACGGTAGTAGCAAATGTCTTACGCACGTGCGTGTCGTCCGGGTCGAACACACCTTCCGATCCTCCCTGGAGGTTCGTGCTGTCACTTCGACCGACGATCGATAGCCTGACCTGCGTGATCCAAGTGGCCGGGTCATCCAGGTTGGGTACCGCGGGCGTGTCCACGAAGTTCGTGGAGTTCCCCAAGGCGTATTGAAACTGCAGGTTCTCGATGTTCTTGGCTACCGGAGTCCACGGCTCGCCCTCACTCAAGTCCCGACGCTCGAGAGTCGGGTTGGGTGACGGGGGCAGAGGGCTGATCCGATATTGGATCACCTTGAACTTGCCGATGATGGCGCAATCCGGGTGCACCTTACTGTTGAACCCTCCGGGAACGTTAGTACCGGTCACCTCGTGGCCTGGATTGTGATTGAGGTTGAGCGTAGGGCTGCCCCCGGCGCTGGTCATGGAAGGCGGTTGGCTCAGCTCGAACGGGTACATGCCGATCAGCCCGTCCCCGTTGCAATCGTCGGTCTCGATGGCAAAGAGGATCATGTGCTCGTCGTAGGAGTTTTCGGGATAGGTTTGATAGGGGTCCATCGTGTCGGGATCGATGTTGAGGGTCGACGACATATCGATGGTCTTGCACGGACCACCACCCTGCACACCGCACTTGAGAGGCTCGCAGATCGGAAAGTCGGGATCGGCGAAGATCACAGTGATCTCGTCGGGGTTGATCAGCCCTCCATCGCTCCACAGAATGGCGGAATGAGCGGGGGTCTTGAAGCCCGCCATGAGCAAATCCCGGCTGATCATGTCGACTCCGGACCTCGCATTCTGATTGAGGTCGCTGATCTCGGGCTCCCGGCGGAAACTCTCGGATCCACGATGCAAGAGTCCAAAGACGGATGCCATCACGGTCAACGTGAGGAGGAGCGCGATCATCACCTCGACGAGAGTGAACCCACGCTCGGCTATCGAAAAGCGCCTTCCGATCCGTTTCATAAGCCACCTCCGGTTGCCCCGGGGTTGAGGCCCCCTTGGGCTCTCCCTTCGCCTTGTCAGGTTGTAGGGGTTCTTCGACTACGCAGACAGTTTTTCAGGAAGTTACCCAGAACGGAATGGGATAAATCACACGAAAACCCCCTCGACGCAACGAGGGGGTTTCACCACATCCGCGCTCGGTTCCCCCAGCAAACCCACAGCAACGAAGAAGAGCCGAGAGCACCTTTCAGGCTGTTTGGAGACCTATCCGATTCAAGCTACGATAGGTGGTTCAAATCGCTGGACCTCGCTAAGTTCGGGAAACTACTCATGAAAGTATTTGCGTCAGGGCCTTCCTTGTTGATCCCCAGTCTGGTTCTGTCAGGGGTGGTGGTCGCAACGCTTGGAGCCGTGCAGCCCAACCAGTCTGGAGATGGAATCCCGGCCAGCCCGGTCCGATACACCAAGGCCGTGCGGCATCCGGTGCGTCGAACGATCGTGCTCCCCGGCTTGGTCGCCTCCCGCATCGAGAGCTTGGTCGCTAGTGAAGTGGAAGGCTTGGTCGTCGAGCTCGCGGCACGGGAGGGAACCGCGGTGCGCAAGGGCCAGACGATCGTCCGACTACGAAGCGATCAGCTCGAGCTCCGGCTCGCGGCGGCGGAAGCCGATCTACGCGAGGCCGAGGCGCGCTGGACTCTGGCGGAGAACAACCTGACGCGATCCCGAGAGCTCTTCGAATCCCAAGTCTTGTCCAAAGGGCAGCTCGACGACTCTCAATCGGAGTTCAACGCCTGGCAAGGCCGGGCCGAGCGGCTCAAGGCCGAGATCGCCAGCATCAAGCTCGATGTTGAGCGATCGACCATCCGCGCGCCCTTCGCGGGAGTCGTCGTTGCCGAACGCTGCGCGGTAGGCGAATGGATCGACCGGGGCGCCCCGGTCGCGGAGCTCATTTCTCTCTCCGATCTCGAGGTCCGGGTCGACATTCCAGAGCATTATTTCGGCACCATCCAATCCGGCTCCGAGACGACGGTCGAATTCGAGTCCCTGCCCGGTTACAAACTAAGCGGGAAGGTCAGCGCGGTGATCCCGCGCGCCAATCCCCAAGCACACACCTTTCCCGTCAAGGTAGGTATCAGTAATAAGGACGGCAAGGTCGGGGCAGGGATGTTGGCCAAAATTACTTTCTCAGCCGGTGCTTCGCACCAAGCCACCGTGGTCCCCAAGGATGCCGTCATTACCCGCGGAGATCGGCGTTTCGTCTACGTTCTCAGCGAAGACAGCACTGTGAGCCAAGTCCCCGTCGAGACCGGGGTTGGGGCAGGAGCCTGGGTGGAGATTCAAAGCGATTTGAAACCGGGCGCCAAGGTCGTAACCCGCGGCAACGAGCGACTCCAACCCGGCCAGAAGGTGGCGGGCGAGTCCTTGGAGTACGAGCTCCCGTGAAGATCATCGACGAGGCCATACGCTACCCGGTTACGACAACGGTAGGCGTGCTGTTCCTCGTCTTGTTCGGAACCATCGCCCTTTTCCGCATTCCGGTTCAGCTGACCCCCGACGTCAGCCGGCCAACCATCACCGTCACCACGTTCTGGCCTGGCGCCAGCCCGCAGGAAGTCGAGAGGGATATCGTCGACGAGCAAGAAGAGCAGCTCAAGTCACTCGAGGGATTGCTCAAGTTGGAGAGCTCGAGCTCCGATAGCAGCGGCACCATTACCTTGACGTTCCCGGTGGGCACCGACCTGGATACCGCCCTGCTCAAGGTCTCAAACCGGTTGCAACAGGTGCCCCGGTATCCCGACGACGCCGACAAGCCGATCATCAGCTCGGTGAACATCAACGAGAACGCCATCGCCTGGTTTCTTCTCGGCAAGACCGAGGAGAACCCTTTCCCGGATGACATCGCCACCCTCTACAACTTTGTCGACGACCTCATCAAGCCGGAGCTGGAACGCGTTCCTGGCGTCGGACTCTCGAACTTCTTCGGTGGGCGGGAACGAGAACTTCAGGTCATCGTGGATCCTGCGGAGCTGGCGGCACGGCGCGTCACGTTCAACGAGTTAGGGGCGGCGCTCGAGCGAGAGAACCGCAACTACAGCGGCGGAGACTTCGACGAAGGAAAACGCCGCTACATCGTGCGCACTGTCGGCGAGTATCAGTCGCCCGAGGACATCGAGAACATCGTCGTCACCGTCCGAGACGGCGTCCCCATCTACGTTCGTGACATCGGCAGGGCCGAGCTGGGCTATCGCAAGCCCCGCGCGAATGTCTACTACTGGGATGAGCAGGTCATCGCCATCAACGCCATTCGGGAGCCCGGATCCAACGTCTTGGAGGTGATGGCGGGTCTCCGCGCAACGGTCGATCGGCTCAACAACGATCTCTTGAATCCACGAGGTCTCCGGATGTGGATCGGCTACGACCAGACCGAATACATCGATAGCGCCATCGGTCTCGTCCAACAAAGCCTCGTCATCGGCGGACTGTTGGCCATTGGCGTCTTACTCCTCTACCTGAGAAGCCGAACCAGCACGCTGGTCATCGCGGTGGCCATTCCGATCTGCATCATTGGTACCTTCCTCATGATGTTCTTATTCGGACGCACACTGAACGTGGTGAGCCTGGCAGGCATGGCCTTCGCAGTGGGCATGGTCGTCGACAACTCCATCGTGGTGCTCGAGAATATTTACCGTCACAACCAGATGGGAAAACCCCGATTCGTCGCCGCCTTCGACGGTGCGAAGGAGGTCTGGGGAGCCGTTCTGGCGAGCACTCTCACCACGATCGCGGTCTTCGTCCCCGTGGTATTCATCGAAGAAGAGGCGGGGCAGCTTTTCGCGGACATTGCCATCGCCATCAGTTGCGCGGTCGCGATCAGTCTCATCGTATCCATCACCGTCATACCGAGTCTTTCGGCCAGGATTCTGCGTACCGCCGATCAGAACGACGACGAGCACGGCTTCCATAGTCTATGGGGTTGGATGCCCCGGGCGCGCGCCATCGCCCACTGGGTAAGCGATACGGTTTCCTTCATCAACCGCTCGACCAATCGCCGCTTGGCCGTAGTCGTCGGGCTTACCCTCGTTTCCATCTCTTTGAGCTGGCTGATGATGCCCAAGGCTGAGTACCTACCGGTGGGCAACAACAATTTCTTGTTCGGTGTCGTCTTGCCGCCACCGGGTTACAAGCTCGATGAAGTCTCCGCCCTTCGCGAGGTCTACGCGGAAGGTCTCAAGCCCCTACGGGACGCCGAGCCCGGCTCGGCCGAGGCCCGTAGCCTGCCCGGCGGGGGCGTCGATGACTATTTCTACGTGGCCCTTCACAATCAGGCGTTCATGGGCGTGCGTGCGCGAGACCCGATGAAGGTCCGTGAGCTCGTGCCCGAGTTCCAGCGAGTCGGGGCCCAGCTTCCCGGCGTCATCTCGGTCATCAATCAAGCCAGCATCTTTCAGGCGGGCTTCGACGAGGGCCGCAACATCGACATCGACATTAGCGGGCCCGATCTCGGCGAGCTCATGGCGCTCGGCCGAGAGATGTTCGGCAAGGTTCACCAAGTCCTCCCAGGAGCACAGGGTCGACCCATTCCTGGGTTGGATCTCGACAATCCAGAAGTTCAAGTCATCACTCATCGCCGCCGCGCCGCCGAGGTGTATCTCTCCAATCGCGAGCTCGGTTTTGCCGTGAGCGCTCTGGTGGACGGAGCCAAGGCCAGCGACTTCCAGTTCGAAGGGAAAGAGATCGACCTCCGCGTCATAGCCGAAGGAAACTACTCGCACCGCACGCATCTCTTGGAGCAGCTACCCATCGCGACCCCGGACGGTCGACTCGTCACCCTCGGCTCGGTGGCGGAAATCGTCGAGGTGAACGGCCCGGTGCAGATCAACCACCGCGAGCGAGAACGCGCCGTCACCCTGCGCATCACGCCCGCGGAGCAGATGCCGCTCGAGACCGCGATGGGTCTCATCGAAACGGAGATCTTGGAGCCCATGCGGCAAGAAGGAAAGCTGGGAGGACTCTACCGAGTTGCCCTGAGCGGAAGCGCCGACAAGCTCTCGCAAACCGGCCGCTCGTTGCGCTGGAACCTCCTTCTGGCGGTGATCATCACCTATCTCTTGATGGCCGCTCTCTTCGAAAGCTTCCTCTACCCCTTCGTCATCATGTTCAGCGTGCCGCTGGCTGCGCTGGGTGGGTTCTTAGGGCTGGCGATCATCAACCTCTTCTACTATCAGGCCCTCGACGTGCTCACGATGTTGGGCTTCATCATTTTGGTGGGCACGGTCGTCAACAACGCGATTCTGATCGTCCACCAGTCGCTGAACCACATGCGGGACGACGGAATGGAAGCCAATGACGCCATCGGCGCGTCGGTCAAGACCCGCATCCGTCCCATCTTCATGAGTGTCAGTACGTCGGTTTGCGGCATGCTGCCGCTGATCCTGTTCCCCGGCGCGGGATCAGAGCTCTACCGCGGCCTGGGGAGCGTCGTGGTTGGTGGCCTCATTCTGTCAACGGTCTTCACGCTGTTCCTCGTTCCCGCGCTCTTCAGTTTGGTCATGGAAGCGCGAAGCCACCTGGCCCAACGAGCGGGGAGAATCTTTCGGACGGCCGAGCAGAGCGGCGACTAGCTCATCGACTCTCGAAAGCCACTAGAATATAGCCGTGATGAAAGCATGGCCGAAGCGTCTTCTTGCGCTCTCTGTCTCAGCCTGCCTTCTTCACGCGGCCTGTCGTGACGGCGATTCCGCTCCTTTCGTCGTGCTTTTCTGCTTAGACGGCGCGGACCCCGACATCGTGGCCCGTCTGCGCGCCGAGGGAAAGCTGCCGCAGCTCGATCGGCTCATGCGCTCCGGCGCATGGAGTCCCATGGAATCCGTAGCCGCGAAACGAGTCCTGCGACCCTACCCGCGTTTGGGATTGTGGTCGCCCATCATCTGGGCGTCCCTTGCCACC
>PVMS01140594.1_pt1 | contig 10852 bp, 2 predicted proteins | sample 1853461 | NCBI WGS metagenome assembly PVMS01 (sample SAMN08582032, study PRJNA380276) | Marine sediment metagenome, whole genome shotgun sequencing project. | isolation source: ocean sediment barecode stripped | collected 2017
AACCAAAAACCTCTAAAGCTTCTTTAGGTATGTTTTCTAAATCAAGAACATTATTATCATCGATATATCCAGACAAGTCTATAATGTTTCCGTTTTGATCTCTAATCTTTGCAGGCATCAATACTTCATCTGGCTGTATCTCTCCGTTTTCATCTGGCCTCATAGATCTTAATCCTAATGAAGGATCGTAGCCAGGAACGTATATAATACCATCTTTATCTTCTTGTTCTAATTCATCTAGTGTCTTTATCGTTCCTTTTTTAAATCCGTCTTCAGAACCAAGTACAAAAGAGTTACCTTTTACTTTATTCTTTCTTACATTTCCATCAAAAATAGAGTTCAGTAAAGCCTCGAATTTAGGTGCAGACATAGAGAACCATAAAGGAAGTTCTTTGTTCTTTATTATTTCTTGATCATTAATAGGGTAATCCATAGAGACAGCTTCTTGCAAAAGAGTTGCTCTCATTTTGTTTTCATTTACATTCCAAGATCCATCTGCGTTATAATCACCTATTCTTCGTTTAACTTTTTCAGACTTGTCTTGAAATATTTGCTTGTATATTTTGTTGTATATCTCTTGCAGTTCTTTACCTGTAAAAGATTCTTTAACACTTCCGTCTTCATTGTATATGCTTGAAGATGTTGCGCTAATAGAAGATATGTAACTTGCGTTTTGACTAGCTTTTATCTTGTAGTCTTTTAAAACCTTTTCTACATTCTTAGAGTCTTCAATGATTTTCTTACTTTCTTTTATAGACTCAAGTAAAGCATCTTTATCAGGATCACCATCGCTCATTTTACTTGCAGCGATTGTTTGTATATTAAGATCGTTTTCTAAAGTAGCAACGTAATCTGTATCTTTTATTAAGTCGATATACTTTTCAAGCTCTTCAAGCTCATTTATCTTTCTCTTAGATCTAACCTTAGCTTCTTCTTGTTCTGCAGAAGTAAGAAACATTGCTCTTATAGCTTCTGAAGGATTGAACTTAAAACCTTCAACATTTAATATGTTAGAGAATAAAAGCTTTCTTTGTTGAGTACCGTCAGTGACTTTATCTTTGTCTTCATCAAAAGGAACCTCTTGCTGAATACGGAAGTTCTCTCGATTCATTACTTTATATCTAGGTACACTACCTATTGAAGTACCTCCATCTTCGTTTTTAACTTCTCTATGATTAAAGTCTCCTTTTTTGTCGTAATCACCACTGTCCTGATAAAAATCATCTTCTAAATCGATCGTGTAATCTGTTCCGGAAGCATTGTTATCGTTAAACATTTGAACAGGACTGATTACATTTCCTATCTTTGCTGCAGTAGAATAAGCCGCTCTAGCAAATGGTTGTTTTACACCATTTATTACCACGCCTTCTTCCATTTTTTTTCTAAGCTTGTCTATTTCTAAGTTCTTAGTAAACTGCTTAACAAGAGGAAAAGAAGATGATTTTATATAAACTCTTGCGTCAACAAATGAAGTTGTAAAACTAGAAGGGTCTTCATTGAGTCCGTCAGGTTTAACAGCATATTCTTTATGATTGCCGGCATAAACTGGCTTCATAGGTTGAAAGATAATAGCTATATCATCATCGTCTAATGTTTCATCTTCGGATCTTTGTAATATTTCTTTAGCTTCTGATGCATCTATATCATTCATCCCGACCATTACTTCAAGGTGCTCTTCTAGAGTGGTAAACTCTTGAGCATCAGTACCTTCTATATTCATGTACTCTCTTGATATAGGAAAGCTTTTTAAATAGTTCTTCTTTTCACTAGGACTCATTTCTTCATAAGAATCCAAGTCAAAAGACTTACCATCTAATAACTGAGACAAGTAATCTAATGAGTGAGACATTGACTCTTTATCTGCTAGAAAAAGTTGAAGGTATTTCTTAGGATTTCCGTTTTCATCATAAGTGTTTGAAAGCTCTGTACCTGGAGCGACATCACCAGCTAAACGTTTACCAATGTTATTGTAAGTGTCTACAACAGAGTTAAATATAAGCATCTTAGCATCTAAGTCTCCTTCTTTAAAGAACTTGCTTCTCATTTCTACTGCACCACCTTTTTTTACTAAAGGACTTGACTTAAAATATACTGCTGGGTCGCCCGTGAAAAGCTGAGCAATGTTTCCATTAACTATCATAGAGTTAACTATATAATCGTAAGCCGCAAGATCAAGGTTGTTATCTACAGAGTCCATGTAGTCAGTAGCAAAATACTCTGTAGCTCCTTCAGTAGTTAAATCTATGTCTTCCCATTTTTTTAGCTTTTTATTTACTTCTTTAGCAACGTGTTCTTTTATGATCTCTTTTATTCTTGCTTTAGAATCAGGGTCATTAAGAATGTTAGCTTTGAGTCTAAACTTTCCATCAGCATACTCTTTATACAAAGATTTTTCAAAGTTTAGTTCCGGTATCTGAAAGAATATGTTTTTAGCATCTTCGTAACTTTTAATGTTAAAAGTACCAACCGAGTTCATCCTGTTTATTTCAGGAACAACTAATGATTCATACATTTGCTCAAGAGCAAAATCAGTTAACTCACCGTTAGTAAACAAATCAGCAACTGGTATAATCTCAAGGTTTAAACTTATAGGGTTTTTCTTATCAGAAGTAGTTAAGTAATGAGCTCTACCCATACGAGCTTTTGATCCCTCTGAGTATATAGATAGTTTAGAAGTTTTGTATCCATTCAAGAGTTTGTTTACCCTATCCACCTCATGCTCTCTTTCAGACATGTTGTTAGGAGAAGATTTTTTATACTTATCACCTTCTTTAGAAATACCATCTTCATAACCTATCCCTTCTTTTAAGCCGGTTACAATAGAATCTTCTTCTACGCTTCTTCCACTATCTGTTCTATACAAAGAGCCAATGATAGAGTTTATGAACTTGTTATTCTTGTTCATAAAGATAGCGTTGTCTCTTAGTTCTTTTAAAAGACCTTCGTCTTCTAACAAGTCTCTTAACCTATTAACTACATACTTGTTGTTAGCAAATGAAGTTATAGTATTACCTTCATTGTTTTTGTGAGAACCAGCTACGTAAGAGTGCAAAAACTTTGCTTGATGTTTAGCTAATGCATCTATATAAGTACCTCTTAAATAGTTCCCTCCATAACCCATTGGCTCTCCTGCTTTAGTTTTTTCTATTCTATTATTTATAGAACCAAAGAAAGAAGATCTTTCTAACATACCTTTAAAAGTGATATGTTCATTTTGATAGACGATTCCGTTTGAAACTAAGTTTTCAATCATATCTCTAGAGAAATCTAGTCCGATATAATTACCCCAAGTTTGAAATGCATCAACAACACTTTTAACAGAAGCATCTTCAGGGTCACCATTTTTGATTTTTTCATTGTTCTCTTTTACAATATCAAATAGTTTATTAAACTTTGATAAAGAAGAGTTTTTTGCTTTACCATTCATTACATATTCTCCGCTATTTTTGTCAATCCTTAACATGCTAGATTCTTTTATGTTAGAAGCTAAGCTTGCTTGTATGAGTTTTTCAGCAGCGAATTCATTCTGATCGATAGTATAGTACTTGTAGTTTCCGTCTTCATCAAAACCCCAAAGTCCTATTTTAGTATTTACTTTGTGCTTAGAATAAAGAGAAGCTAACTCTCCTTTAGTAACATCTTTTGCTGCCTCTAAGTTGTCTATTAAAGAAGGCATCCATTTATAGTTTCCCCTATTCTCTTTAAGAATCTTCATCATCTGATTGTAGTTAGGCTTACTGCCTGCTAACAAACCAGATAGAACAGTGTGAACAGATGTAGGGTCCACAGATGTGGGCATACCAAACATATTTATTTCATCTTCTTCAACTAAAGATGTTACAGTATTTCCTTTTTCGTTTTGTTCTTTTACTTGTTTAGTTATAGTGTTCGTTAATCCAGAAAGAAACCTCTTAAAGTTTTTAGACATCTGAGAACCAGCGGTAGCGGAAAGGCTACTGTCTTCGCTAAAAGTGTTAGAAGAATTATCTTGACCAGACTCAGCGGTTAAAGAATCTACGTCTATCATTCCTTCTACATTAACTGTAGATAATCGACCTAGCTCTTTAAGTACCATAGATTGAATCTTGTCAACGTTTTCTGCGACTGGACGAAACCTTAATAGCTTTCTTCTTATTTTAGATTTTTCTTTTTTACTTTCAGCAGACTCAAGGTTAGATAGCAACTGATTATATATCTGCATGATAGGATCTAAAGCTTCGTTTACAGCTTCAGATATACTCATTGATTTAGCTCCCTTTTTAGTTATGACTCTATTTATAGAAGAAGCAACAGAAGTAACTAAGTCATGAACTTCATCAATATTTAGATCTTTTATGCCGTCTTCATCTAACTCTATATCGTCATGTATATCTTGAAAAGAAAGATCACCCTCTTTGTCTAGATTGTTAAGAACTCCGTATTCAGATATTTTAACATCAGAAAGATTAATGGAAGAGTCTCCTTCACCTGTTTTAACAACAAATGAGTTGCTAGAGTCGTTTATTTCAATATTCTTTTTTTTTCTTAAGAACTCTTTAAACTTATCTATACTCAACCTATCTGTGGCTGAAGCAGCTTGATCTTTAAACTCTTCAAAAAGCGACGTTAACATCTCTTCTTCTGAACTGAAAACTTTATTGTCAAAATTTATAAAACACTCCATAATATATCTTATCACTATCTTACGACTAAGATAGTTATTTTTAGTGACACTCTAATTTTGAAGGTATGTTTTCTAAAAGCTCTTGCTGAGTTACAGCCGCATTGTTTTCGTCTAGGTCATAAAGAACATCAATTATTTCTCCAATAGCATCTTCAAGAGTTTGTCCCGATTTAGTCATTGCAGAAAGACTAGTTCTGTTGTTTTCAATAAAATCAGTTAGAAAATCAGCGAGACTAGAAGTAGAAAAGTCTGAAAACTCTGCATCTAAATCTATCTTAACGTTTGCTTCTTTTAAACTTTTCTTAATCTCTTCCACCAAAGACTTTTCAAAATCTTCTAAGTTTTCCTCTGCTTGATTAACAAGTGCTTCTTTATACTTCTTTAAGTAATCCATTCTTTCAATATCATAAGGACTTTGTTGTGAGGTAGGATTATTGTTGTAATCATCTAAAGCTTTAGTTATCATTTGTTCTCTAGTAGCTTCATCACTAAACTCTTTATTAAAGTCTTCTTCACTGTAAGTATCTGAAATATTATCGTTTTTTTCATTAGTTACTTCATCAAGATAAGTACGTTTCAAGCCACTATTTAGTTTGTCCAACTTATTCTTCATTTCACTAGGAACCTTACCTTTAGATTTTGTTGTTGTAGTATCTCCGTAGTTAGTCAGATCAATAGCGTTAGTAGTTACCATGGACATACTTGCGTTATTACCCAACAAGAAGTTGTTTTGTTTTTCGGCAAGATCTACCATATTAGCTTCTTTCAAAGTAACAGTGTTTCCGTCTTTAGAGTAATCTACAGCTATTGGTATTATACCTACAGTGCCTACAGTGTATCCATTTTTCTCTGCTAAAATCTTGTAAATCTTTTGCTGTTCAGCGTAACCATTTAGCTTACCTCGTAAAGTAGTTATGTCAGAAACAGTCTTAAAATCAAGTATATGAATAACTCCATCTTTAATAACAACAAGATCTAAAGAACCTGCAACACCATCTATGTCTTGACCACTCTCAATGTATTTGTTAGCCTCAAGATATTTTTTTAGTTCATTGTCGTCTGTAAACTGAGCAGCAACAAACATATCTTTAGCATGAACCTCGTAACCAAGATCATTCAGTTCTTTTTTTATGTTAGCCATTTTTTCTGCTAACTTATCAGTAACTGAAGAATCAACTTCTACTTGATAAACACCTCCACTGTTTTTTGTTTTTTTGTTTCCTTTTTCTACTGCAGATGATATAGACTTTCCTTCAACTGCATTATTAAGCACTTCATCGATAACGTTACCAACGGATATAGCTTGTTCTCCAGAGTCCTTACCTTTTTCGTTAGAAAAAATACTAATAATCTTTTTAAGTTTTGATTGTCTTACAGTTTTAAATGTATTGTTTTTGTTATCAGTTACTGTGTAAGTACCATCTTCATTAAGAGTTCTTTTTACATTAGGATTATTCTTAACTCTTTCAGTTGCTTCTTTTTGTCTTTCAGCACCTTCTGAGTAAGAAGGATGGCTTTTCATTTGCTTTCTGTCAAAGGTTATAACGTGACTAACAGAAGGAACAGGGTAGTTTACTTTCTCTCCTTTATTATTTGATATAGGAACAGTTACTCCTCTATACTTTGTTCTCATGTTTTTTCTCAAGAACTCAGTATAACTACCTTCTTTTTTTTCAACTAGATTCCCGCTTTCATCCAAAGAATAAGTACTAAAGTTATCTTTCTTTCTAGCTTTAAAACTTATGTTGACGTTTCCTAAAATACTCTTGAAGCCAGCCATTGCTTCTTGAAAGCTTTTTTCAGAATTAGTTCCGCTTTTATAGTTTGACTTTTGTTTTACATACTTAACTTCTGGATCATAACCCGTATTCATTACACCAGACCCTATAAACAAAGAGGCTCCGTTATAAACATCTGAACCAATAACTGTTATGCCAGGAGGAATATTTTCTAAAAGCTCAGAGAATTCTTGAGCATCTTTAACCTTAAGAACATGAACATATTCAGAAAGCTTAGAAAGCATTGCTTCATCTTCGTCTTTACTTTTATTAGACCAGTCATCAACAATAGCGTTTATACTCTCACTAACAGATTCGTTCTCACGAATTGGTTTTGACTTTACAGGTATAGCTACCATTTCTTTTGAATCTGGATCCCAAGGTTTCTTTTTTACTAAATAAAAAACAGCTCCTTGATAACCATTTTTCTTGATAGAATCAGAGTTAACAACATCATCCATTGTATAAGCTTACCATCTTTTGCAACTTGTAGTTCATCATTACGCTGAATAACAAATTCTCCTTCTCCAAAGTTACTTTCATTAACAGGTTTAAAAACATCATTTTCCCCAGGATTTTTTTTATGCTGTTCTATAGTCCCGTCATATATGTTCTCTACAGTAGTCTTTATGTTTTCATAATTGTTTTCTTTAGCATGCTTAACAGCAACCCAAGTATCTTTAAGATTGTTTAGTTGAGCAGTGTAAGAGATAAAGTCTCCTTGAACTCTCCCATCCTTAATAGCTTCTAAAAGAGAAGATACTGTGTGCATATAGCCCATCTCTTTTCCGTCTATCTTTACTTGAATAGCTTCTTCTCCTTTAAAAGTAGTAGGAACAAACTCAACAGACTGGCCTTCTAAGCTTGTAAATATCTGTATCTAAGTCAGGATTTAAAGAACCATCTTCATTTACGAACCTTATAGCTAGCTTGTTATCCATACTATGGACTCCTTGTCTTACTTCTCCGCTTTCTGTAAAAGAAAAAGATCCTGATTCTGATAGATTGTTTTGAATACCCAAATTACTCAAAGCTAAAACATTTCTTATCTTTTCTTGAAGATAAGCAGCAGCTTGATCAGGTGTTATACCGTACCTGTCAACCAGTTTTTTAGCCTCATCAGTTTTAGACATCTTTTTAATAACCTCTGCAGGAACTCCTTTTATTGTGTTTGTTACATTACCATTTTTATCGAAAGCTTCAGGAGGAATAGCTTCTTTATTTGCTTCCAAGAATTTGTTTCTTTTTTCTTCGATAGATTCTTCAGTATCACCATCTTGTTCATCGATGCTTTGATCACCTGAACCAGTAACTTCTGAAGACTTAGTATTTTCAGATTTTTTCTTTTTAGCTTTCTTTTTTGACTTATCTATTTCTTCTTTTCTTTTTCTTTCAGCATCTTCCTTTTTTTCTTTTTCTATTTTATCAAGAATGTTGTTTTGCATTTCGTTAGACTTAAAGATCATTTCAGCTTCTTTAAATGAAGAAATCTGTTTTTCAAAAACATCATAAGATAAAGCATCTTTTTTTTCTTTGTAAATAGCTTTGGACTCATTGAGTTCTTTTTCTGCTTTTTCAAGAGCTTCAATCTCTTCTTTAAAGTTGCTGTCATCTAAAGCTTTTAAAGCAGCTTCTTCAGCAGCTTTAGTAGCTTCAATAAAGTCTTTGTGGTCAATATCCCTAGAAGTGTATTCACTTGTATCGACTCGACCATCACTACCTACTTTAACAGTTACAGGCGCTCCGTCTGCAATCATTTCTGAACTATTAATAGTAACACCACTAGATAAACTATCTTGAGTATCGATCTTGGTTCTTGTATGCTGTATATCTATACCTTGAAGATCAGCAAGTGCATCTGCTTTTTTATTCTTTAAGTTTTCTTCAGCACCGTTAAACCTTCCTGTATTAACTAATACATCAGTGTTAAGTGGCTCTAGTTCTTTCTTGCCTTTTTCAAAAACTTCTTCCAAGATTATTTGGTTAGCTTTGTTCTGATATACTTGCTCTTGATTAAGATACTTGGTTGAGTTGTTATACTCTGCTTCAAGTCGATTAGTAAGATGTATTGCTTTACTAATCTCAAGCATCTCCTCAGCTTTTTGTTCTGAGCTTTTTTCTTCGTCTTTAGCTATGTTCTTTTTTTGTTCTTCTAAAGCTTGTATGAAAGATTCTGTTGTTCCATTCTTAAAGTTGTGATGAGCGGAAACAGCGAGTGCTTGATTTCTGTGAAGATCTTTTCCCATCTCGTCTCCATCATTAATAGCTTCTTGCATTGATTGATAAGCTTTAGATAATTCTTCAGCAGTTTCACCAGAATTCATATAGCTCTCTATATCTAAACCATTTTTTTCAGCAAACTCTTTATTCTTTTGAATATTTTTTTGCTGATTAATGTAGCTCTCTTTTTCTAAGTTAGCTTTAGATGTTCTGTTTCCGTCTTTATCTTTTTTAGTAGGTAAATATTCAAAACCTTTACCTCCTGCTGTTTGACCAACACCCATAGCAGCTCCCCAAAACATAGATTCTCTACCTTCAGAAGAACCCATTGTATCTATGATACCTTGAGTAACACTGTATTGTTTTTCTTTAGCAGCAGCAAGACCCGCCTTCTCTGCAGCAAAGTTAACACCTTCTTCAACCCCTTCTTGAACTCCCTCACCTACAAGGTTTATTAAAGATTTTTTTAAGCTACGTTCTGATAAAAGTTTCCTAGTTCCTTTAGCTCCATTCACAAAAGCGCTTGCTCCTGATATGTTTAAAGCTATGTTTGCCATGTTCCAGTTATATGCGGTAGCTGCAGCTGTTCCGGCAATCTTATCAGCTTCTTTTGAAGATTTCCCTTCAGCTAATGCGTTCTCTCTTGCTTTTTTTGCAGTCTCAAGAGCAACACCAAAACCTTCCATATGGTTACCGATTGTGGCTGTACCTAGCTGAGCTAAAGCATTAGCTCTACCTCTTGCTTTTTCTCCTATAGCTCCTTGTCTAAAAACTCTTGAAGCAACGTCCCAAGCACTTTTTCCTTTTGTAGAATTAGCTATACTAGCAAGTCCTTTTTGGCCTTTAGAAGCAGATATTAAACTTCTAACTGCTTCAGAGGTTTTCTTAGCTCCGTATATTCTACCTATAGTAGAAGCTCTAGCTGCAGCTGTAAACATAGTTCCAAGAACTTGTCCTGTTATAGCTGAGTTAATTAAGAATGCAGCAGCACTTTCTGCTCCACTGGATATGTTTGATATCCACCAGGCACTGTCGCCAAAGTCAAAAGACTCACCTTCATTTACTTGAAAGATTTCAGTTTCTTCATCGATCTCTTTCTTCCACTCATCAAGATAATTGTAAAAACTGTTTCCAGCTTCACTTACATCCATTCCTTCTTCGGTAAAATGAGAACCAAACTCACTCATAGAAGCCATTTGTTGAGCTGCAGTCAGAAGTGTTTTTCTTCCAAACCTTTCCATTCCGTGAAGAGCCTGCTCTCCCCATGTCTGGTTTTGAGCTCTTTCTTTACGCATTGTTGCAGCATCATCTGTAAGAGCCACATTGTACTTAACAAAACTATCTGCATCTTTTTCAGATATGCCAGTGTCTTCAGATAAACTAGAAGAACCTTTTTGTGAGTAATGTAAAGCAGCATCATTAAACCTCTGTTCAATTTTGCTCTGTATGTTTTCTTCAGGCATATTGCTCTTTTTTTATTTTTTTAAATATTTAATCATCTCGTCTAAAGACCTTTGAGCATTAGCTCTTATGTCTCCTTTTTGCTCTTCAGTCATCTCATCTTTTATAGTAGAAATGACTTTGTCGTACTCAGCAAAAGTTTCTTGTATAGCTTTAAGCTTACCCTTTAAATCAGCTTGATCTCTAAACTTGATAGTGTTTTGTGCACTTGATCTGTGACTAACATCATCAGACTTTACATTTTTACCTATGTACATAAGGTATTGATTACCCCTAACGTCATTCTTAGTAGGGTGGTAAACAGATATATCTCCGTAATTCGCTTCAAAGTAATCATTAGTAATACCGCTACTAGACCCTAAGAAATACTCAGGAGAAGATTCAGTGTCTATTTTTTCCATTAATAAATCAGCGTCATTAGAAGGATCAATAGCTCTGTCTAAAACAAAGTTCATTAAGTCACCTGTGTTAGTATCGATGTCTATTTTTACAGGAGTAGTCATTTCTAATATATAAGCGTTGTTTTCTTTATCAACATACTTTCTTTGAGTTACTTGGAACTTAGCGTCTCCAACCTGGTAGTAACCTTTTACAAAAGGTTTTCCTTCCAGCTTAGTTTCTTTACCAAGATCTTTAGTTATTTGCTCAGCAGAAGCTACAGTACCACTTCCTTTGATTCCTTCAGTTTCTTGACCGTTTGCAGAACGTATGACATATTCACCTCTTAAGT
>PVMS01030192.1_pt1 | contig 10851 bp, 9 predicted proteins | sample 1853461 | NCBI WGS metagenome assembly PVMS01 (sample SAMN08582032, study PRJNA380276) | Marine sediment metagenome, whole genome shotgun sequencing project. | isolation source: ocean sediment barecode stripped | collected 2017
CACGCTGCCGCAGAAGGCATCAATCGGCCGGTCCACTTGCAGCAGCAGTTCCATGCCAATTTTGCGGTAACCGATAATGATGTCTGAATTGTAGATCTGGTTGGTGAAGTAGCAGTCATCGGCAGCCGCCAGTTCCTCAGCCTTCTCCATCATCCTCGGAATCAGGTCCGGTGTGGTGAGGCCGCTCTCACTGTGGATGATCGTAAGCTCTGCGCCAAAGGCTTTCATGGTCTGCAGCTTTTCCGAAGAAAACGCATTCGATGACACGATTTGTATGCAGTAACCCTTGACGGCGCAAATAAATGCCAACGATGAGCCGGTGCTGCCGCCGGTGTATTCCACCACGGTCATGCCTGGCTTCAGGTCGCCACGCTTCTCCGCTTCCTCGATCATGGCCAGCGCCATGCGATCCTTGTAGGAGCCGGTTGGGTTAGTGTATTCGAGTTTCACCAGCACATCGGCGCAACCGGGCGGTACCAGTTTTTGTAATTGCACAACTGGAGTGTGCCCGATGGCGCCCAGCGCGTTCGTCTTGATGGCGGTTGCTGTCATGTTTTTGAGTTCCTGCCCGGGGATCAGGCACTGAGAGTATAAACCAGCAATAAAGGACGCCTGGCTTCGTTTTTGTCTGGTTAAGGGAAAGTCGTGCTGCCAATACCAACCGTCCTCTATAAAAGTTCGAAGTCTGAATTCGGTATAATCTGAGACCCGCGCCGAAATCTTGAGGCTGTTTTCAGGAACCACTTTTTGGTGAAAACAAACGATAAAATTATTCAGGTTTTTGGCTCCCAGCTCGGCCTGGAAGAACTCGAGGAAATCCGTGACTGCCTGGAACGGCAATGGGTTGGTATGGGGCCTAAAACGACTGAGTTGGAAAACGCACTCGCCCGCCATCTCGGTGCCGATGAATTCGTGCTGTTGAATTCCGGATCCAATGCCCTGCACATGGCGGTGCATTTGCTGGACATCCCTGCCGGTTCTGGCGCTGAGATCGTTATGCCCGCATTCACCTGGGTGGCATGTGCGAACGCGGCAGTGCTTGCGGGTCACCGGCCGGTGTTTTGCGACGTCGATGCAGACACCATGAATCTCGACGCGGCTGCGGTCGAGCGCGTCATTGGCCCCCAAACCGCCGCGATCATGGCAGTGCACTATGCCGGCTTGCCGGCACCGATTGATAAGCTTGCGCAATTCGGCCTGCAGATTATTGAGGATGCGGCCCACGCCATAGACTCCCGCGTGGGTGAGCACGCCTGTGGGACCATCGGTGATATCGGGATTTTCAGCTTCGACGCGGTCAAGAACCTGGCCATGGGCGAAGGAGGTGGATTGGTGGCGCGAGATGCACGGCGCCTTGAGCGAGCCCGCGACCTACGACTTTGCGGAATCGCACGCACCGGGTTCGAAGCTTCTCAAAGGCGTGAGCGTTGGTGGGAGCACGAAATACGGGAGGCCTTCCCAAAGATGGCGCCTTCGGATCTGTCAGCTGCCCTGGGACTGGCGCAATTGCGCAAGCTGGATGCCGCCCAGGCTCGACGTGCCGAAATCTGGCAGCACTATCAGCGAGAGCTATCCGATATTTCCTGGATACAACGCCCCATCGATCAACAAGCCGGAGATCGCCACTCCCACTTTACTTACTGCATCCGTCTGAGGAACGACAATCGAGACAAATTGGCGAGCTATCTTCTCGACCAGAATATCTACACGACCCTGCGTTTCCACCCTCTACACCTGAGCAAGGTATATCAAAATCAGGTATCTCTTTCAGTGACCGAACATTTGATGCATCGTGCCCTGAACCTTCCCCTGCACCCGATGCTCAGCGATACCGACCTGCAGCGGATAATCGAATCCATCCGGAAATTTCCCGCATGATCGTGCTTATGCTTCTCACACCCCTGCTCATTCTGTGGGCAGTCTGGCGGCCACTACGTGCCATGCTTTCCCCGAGTTTTGCTGTCGCCTATCCGGATCTGGTGTCCAAGCTCCGCCTGGCTTTCGGACTGGCGTCGATCTTTCTTGTGATCATTGTTATTTTCCTGCCGGGCCTGTTGTGGCTTGTTGCTGCCAGTGCAGCCTTGTTCATCGTGCTCGAGCGATGGCGTGCACGGCCATCCTGGGGCCAGCGACGCGGCTTGCCGCCGGGTTCATTGAAAATTTTTCCTGACACCTGGACTGACGATCGGTTTTATCTCAGGCAGTCACATCAGCACGGCCCGATTTTCAAGACCAGTAACTTCTTGCGCCCGACAGCATGTATTGTTGGACTCGAGCAGGGCATCCAACTACTGAGGGAGCACGAGGAGCAGCTTGAAACTCCCTGGCTCCCGTTTTCGGAATTTGTCCCTGGTGGCATGTTGCGCTACATGCGTGATCCGCAGCACGGGCATTATCGTTCAATCTTCCGGCGTGCATTAACCGCGAAAATAATCCGGGAATTCAGGCCCGTATTCAAGGAAAACATCAAAAGCTCGCTTGATATTTTGAGCACTGAGAGTTCATCGAGTGAAGAGGGGGTCAATCCGCTGCCTTACCTCGATCGCATGATGCTGGAGCTCTGGTTTGTCCTGTTTTTTTCCATTGAACGGGATTCCGATGAGTGGAAGCAGCTGCTGGGACTCTACCCGGTCATTGATATTACCAATCCGACCAGGGCAGCACCTGATCAGATCCGTGCTGCGGTGAGTCGTATCGGCGAAATAGTAGAACGTCAGCTCGAAAACTGGCCAGACCCGGCTCCTGCATGCATGCTTGCAGCGATAGCAACAGATAATCCGGCTGATGCAAGAGATCCGGTCATAATTGGCAATCTGGTTTACATGCTGACCACGACAGGCGCGGATATGAGTGCGCTTCTGTGCTGGATTATCAAAAAAGCATGCGATCATCCTGAGTGGCTGGAGCGAATCGCAAGCGAGGCGCCTGTTGAGAACAGCACGGCGCCACCGCCACTCGCGGAACGGTTTGTCATGGAAACCCTGCGCATGCGGCAGAGCGAGTTCATCTATCGAGCAGTAGTGAGCGATATGGATTTTCATGGGTTCAAAATTCCCAGGGGATGGCTTGTTCGTATCTGCGTGTGGGAGAGCCATCGGGATCCGGATGTATTTTCCGAGCCTGATCGCTTCAATCCGGACCGTTTCCTCAATCGCAGCTATTCCCGGAGCGAATACTCTCCCCTTGGCGCCTCGACCCATGCCTGCCTTGCTGCCTACCTGGTCTCGTCTGTGGCCAGTCTGTTCGTAACCGAACTGGCCAGGGACTTTGTCCTGACAAATCCATCCAGGGGCAAAGTTGAACTTGCCAACAGCCGTCATTGGGCACCGGGTGCGGCATTCCGGATCAAAGTCCTGCAACAGCAGCCACAGCCGTGACCGAGACAGCGCCCCGGGTCAGCGTCATCACGGCAGTCTTCAACGCCGAAAGCTTCCTGGAACTCACTTTGCGCTCCCTGCTGGCCCAGACGTTCAGTGATTTCGAGGCCATTATCATTGACGATGGCTCGCAGGATTCCTCGATGGAACTCATCGAACAAATGGCGGGAAATGACGCAAGAATTCGCGTTTTCCGCCAGGCAAATACAGGTATCGCTGGTGCTCTCAATCGCGGCCTGGAGGAATCACGCGGGGAACTCATTGCTTTTCTTGATCACGATGATTTGTGGCAGCCAGACAAGCTTGCCCGTCAGGTAGAATGTCTCGACCGCGATGAGACCGTGGGTTTTGTCGGCTGCTATTCCGCACTGGTCAACCCTGAGGGTCGCTGCCTGGGATGGCGGTTCGGCACCGCGGCATGGGGAGACGTTTACCGAAGGATGCTGTTCTGTGATCTGGTGGCCGGTGGCAGTGTGCCTTTGGTGCGCAAAGAGGCATTTGAAGAAGCCGGCCTTTTTGATTCTTCTCCCGAACTCCAGGGTCGAACGGATTGGGACCAGTGGATACGGCTGTCGCGTTGCTGCAAATACGCTACGGTCGAGAAAACACTGGTGGGCTATACACGGCGTTCTTCGAATTTCTCCAGAGACTTCCAACGTATGGCGGATGCAGGCAAGGCCGTGCTTTCCAAGGCTGCTGTCAGCGATCCGGATTTTGATCAGAAAACGCTCCAAAGAGCGCAGGCGCGAGATACCTTCGGGATTTTCTGTATGGGTTTCGCTGATGGAGAAATTGCTTCGATCGGAAGTTTGCTGCGTCAGTCGCTCTCGCTTTCCTGGCGCCCCGTGTTGCTCTCGCCGCGACGGCTTTTGGTGGTGGGACTATTCCTGGTGGCAAAGGTTTTGCCAGACGCCCTGTTCCGAAGATTTTGGCAATTGGTGGCTCGTGTCACCTTTCGGCTCAATCCCGGTGAACCCTTCCTGCCAGACGGCCAATGAAGCCTGAGCATTCATATCCTTGATGGCAATTCGACCTTCTGCCCCGTATTCATGGATTGAAAAGCGGCCAGAGACGCGATTGCAGCGGCCTTTCCGTCGCTCAGCGAAACCAGTGGCGCCTGGCCACCTCTGCAGGCTTCGACGAATGCATCGAGTTGCAGCTTGAAGGTTATTCCATATTCTCCTCCATTGAGCAGGTTCCTGACGCCTTGTGGCAGTGACCACAGGCTCTCCTTGATGGCTCGCAGGTGCTGCCCGGCTGAACCATGGGCCACGAGTGCAGGGCAATAGCCAAAGCCGTCATAACGGTAAAGTGACAGGGATATCGTGCCTTCACGCCCAATCAGGCGTATTTCGCTGTTGTCTCCTGCGTGTTCGGAGAATATGGCTGCGACAACAATCGATGAGCTGTTACCAGCCTCTTTGCCTTTCATTATGGCGCTGAGAGATACCGGTCCTTCACCTTCGGCACATTGAACGATCACTTCGCTGAACTCTGCTGCTGTCAGGGCTCTCCACGTGTCAAAATGCTGCAAAGCACTCTCGCCGAATACGTTGCCTTCGATGGTGTGCGGTTGGCGCCAGGGCGGAAATTTATCTCCACGCTTGCCCCTGGAAGGCGTTGAGAAGGTTGCCGTAATGGCTTGCACCGGGCCAATCAGGCCGGCCTGAATACAGCGCCTGGCGCGTTGTACCAGTGAGTGATAACGAAGGTTCAATCCGACCGTGGCGACCTTCCCGGAACGCTTGCCCAACGCGGTCAGGTTTTCGCACTCCTGCACCGTGAGTGCCAATGGTGAATCCATGTACAGATGGCGGCCACTCTCGAGCACATCATGAGCGTGCTCGAAATGGCTGGCTGGCGGCGTACAAACCAGTACCGCGTCAATGGCTTCATTCTCAAGTAAAGAAAGGTGGTTATCGTAGCAGTAGGCCACTTTATAACGCCCGGCAACCCGGGACAGCGCCGCGGGATCGATATCCGCAAGAGCAGTGATCTGAACGCCTTTCATGTCGCGCAGGATAGGGAGATGACGCATTTGTGCAACGCGCCCGCATCCGATGAAACCAAGTTTTAAAGGTGCAGGATTCCCCATTTGTCCTTCCATTTGTTGGGGATCATCAGTTTTTTGTCGAAACCGAACTCATCCCACAGTATTGTAGTTTGTTATTCGATTAAGCCGAGGTTTTGTGAAAAGAGCAAGCGCCATGCTGAAAATCGGTGCCCTGGGAGTTGCCAGGATTACTCCCGAGGCCCTGATCAGACCCGCATCCGAAATTAGCGGTGTGGAGCTGGCTGGCGTGGCCGCCAGGGACCGCTTGCGCGCCCAGGCTTTTGCTGCTGAACATGGCATTAATCGAATATTCGATGACTACCAGGCCATGCTGGATGACCCCAATATAGAAGCCATCTACATCCCGCTTCCTAACGGCCTGCATTGCGAATGGGCCATCAAAGCGCTGGAAGCCGGTAAACATGTTTTATGCGAAAAACCCTTTTGCAGCAATGCAGACGAGGCGCGGCAGATGGTGAGTGCATCGCAACGGACCGGTCTGATTCTGATGGAAGCATTCCATTATCGTCATCACCCTTTGATGTCGCGGGTGCGGGAACTGGTGCCCGATCTGGGCCCCCTCCTGCACATTGAAGCCAAATACTGTTTCGTCCTGCCCCGGTTTTCCGATATCCGCTATGACTATGCCCTGGGGGGAGGCGCCACCATGGATGTGGGTGCTTACACCAGCGATATTTTGCTCCAAATCGCGGCAGCCAGTGGAGATCCTGCACTGGCCCTGAGTCCACAGGTCACTCGAGCCACAGCCAGAAAGTTCAGAGTCACTATTGATCGGGCCATGGTAGCGAAAGTGGTATGGGAAATGGCACCAGCGGACAGATCATCAATTCCCTCTGGTCGTGGCGAGTGCCGGGCGTTGAATTGAAGGCGTTTGGCGAACGTGGGCAGCTGCGCGTTTCCAACCCGGTGGCGCCACACCACGGACATCAGCTCAGTGTAAAAATTGACGGTAAAACCCATCATGAACGGGTACCGGGCAAGTCCAGCTATTATTATCAGCTGTTGGAGTTTGAACGCCGTATCCGCGAGGAAACCAGTTCACCAGACCTGCAGGAGTCCGTTGCCACCATGGAGCTGATCGACGCCATCTACACGGCCGCCGGTATGCCTTTGCGGGGCGCTCAATGATCACGGCTGTGCGCAGGGTATGAATCATTCCGATCCAGGTGCATCAGCACACCCTGACCTTCGCGGGCGCGTTGTTGCAATCTACGGGTACTTTGCATATTTGTCAGTGTACGCAACCCCCAGGATGTCCCGCGCATCCATCGTCAGGCAATCAACTGCGACTATTACCCGGATGTCGTTTGGCAAGCCTCGTCCTTATTTCCGGTCAAAGCCAGTCAATGCAACAAGAAGTTCTTGCTCTGGCCCCAATTATTGGAGTAGAAACTAACAGATGCGAGGAGGGATTTTTACTCCGACCCTAAGTATTGGACCCCGAATATTGAGCGGAAGGTTTTTGTGATGGATACCCTGGAAAAGAATCAGAAGGCATTCACGAGGCAATCGGAGGGATTTCTCCCCAACGGCGATACCTATGCGGATGCAGACGAGCTGGCATGGATGCTGGAGGATCTCCCTGTATCAACTGAGGCCCAAGCACTCGACATCGCGACCGGGACGGGAGAATTTGCGCGGGCGATTGCGCCACAGGTCGCATCGGTGATCGGACTCGATGCCACGCAAGCGATGATTGAACGGGGAAAGCAGTTCATCGACCTGGCCGGGATCGGAAACATCAGCTTTCAGCAAGGAATCGTACAGGATCTTCCCTTCAAGGACGGGAGCTTCGACATTGTTGCATCACGTTACGCGTTTCACCATTTCGCAGATCCAAGGCCGGTCATCGCTGAAATGGCCCGGGTCTGCAAGACGGGTGGGCACGTTATTATCGTGGATATTATTGTTCCCGACGAAGCTACCGCAGTCGAGTATAACTACTACGAATGGCTGTGTGATCAGTCTCACACACGGGCGCTCAGCGACGGGGAGTTCGACACCTGCTTTCGACTCTTCGGCCTGGAAGTGGTCTCCGCGCGAACTCGAGTCCTGAACAATGAGTTTATTGCATGGATGGACTTCTCTCTCACCGGGAAGGAGTGTCGAGAAGAAATCCTTCAAGCTGCTCAAGCTGAGCTGAGCGGTGGACCAAAAACCGGGCTTTCTCCCTATGTGGAGGGCGAGGTTTTATGCTTCAATCAGATTGGCCTGTCGATCGTTGGGCACAAACCGCCTGGATAGAAGGGCTCCTGTGCACCCAGGCACTGTTTTCAGCTCTCTTCAACAATGAACCTCAACCTTCAAAGCCTACTGTTGAAGGATCAAAGTAGGTTGAAAAGGAAGCCCCGGTGACTCGCGCTGATGGGTACCCGCTTCTACCTGTTTGCACAGGGCCCAGAGATGATAATCCCTGCCACCCATCCTTGCATGAATGACTTGCCGGTAAGCAAATCGGCTGGAAACTTCTGCAGCAGGTGTGGTGTCGAACAGGGGTGTTTTTACAGATTTTTCAGGTATGGTCCTAAGCGAATCAATCCGTAGAACTATTTTTCGAATGCTGGTATTCATGGCCTGCCTTTTCGGCCAGGCTCCGGTCGTACTGGCCGACGATGGCGTCAGAACTCATGCACTGTTGATCAACGGCGGTGGAGACCGCCGGATCAACTATCAGTCTCACCTCTTGCATGTGAAAAGGCTTTACGGGCTCCTTGACGAAGCCGGTGTGCCTGGGGACCAGATATCGGTCCTGAGCGCTGATGGTTCGGACCCAGGTGACGATCTTGCGACTCGGGAGATACAAAAAGAAACTGATTTCTGGATGTTGTCAGGCACCCGCCTGGAAAAGGTTCTTCGGCCCCGGATCAAATACACCAATTCCGAAGTTCATGGAGCATCCCTGCAGGCTGCGACCCGGGACAATTTGAAGCAATGGTTTGAGAGCGCAGCGGTATCACTCGGGGCAGGGGACACCCTGCTGATCTATGTCACCGACCATGGGAAGCTGAATAAAGACGATTCTTCGGACAACCAGATTATTCTGTGGGGTGAAGAAGAGAGCATCGGCGTTAATGAATTCCGGGAACTGATCAATATGCTGCAACCGTCAGTAAGGGTTGTCCTGTTGATGTCACAGTGTTTTTCGGGTTCGTTCGCCAACCTCATATATGGGCAGACTGATGACGATTTGCCAAGGGTGAATCTGAGTGGCTTTTTCTCTTCCACAGCAGACCGGCCGGCCTACGGCTGCTATCCGGAAAACCGCGACAAATACAATGTCGGCCATTCATTTCGGTTCTTCCATGCATTGGAGTCTGGCGGCAGTTTTTCAGATGCTCATAAGCGGGTGCTGGTGACCGACAGAACGCCGGATGTGCCCTTAAAGGCGTCGGATCTATATCTCGAATCGATTCTCGATGCCCGCGCCGAGTCAATTGGAATCGAAATCGATGACCTTGTGGATCAATTGCTTCAGGACGCCTGGCGAAACAGGAAGGACTGGGAAACCGACATACGGCTGATGGACCGGATGGGTCAGACTTTCGGGTACTTCAGTCCACGGTTTCTCTCGGAGTTGGCCTTGCACTCGGATTCACTTTCCGCGTTGAGTAAACAACTCAAAGACTACGCAAGTGCCTGGAAGAAAGTCCAATTGGCTCTCAATCGTGAAAATCTGGAGCGGTTCCTCGATAGTCATCCCGACTGGAACACAAGGCTGACAAAAGATGCCCTCAGTCCCCTGTCCGAGAACCAAAAGAGTTTGCTCACTCATGAATTGCTAATCGATCTTGCAGAGTTCTCAAAAAAGGACCCGACAACGTCAAGCCGCTTGAATCTGTTGCGGGAGAAATCCGAAGCAACCCGCAAGGCGAGTTATCGGGCAAAAGCCCGTGAGGGTGTTGTACTCAGGATGCGAATTATGCTCATCAGCATAGCCGGACGCCAGTACCTTGCTCAGAGCGGTTCGGATGCTCAGCGGGATGCCTATAACAATTTGATTGATCACGAGTCGTTCGGTTTGATGCCTGCTGATGAATCGAGGGATTATCGGGTCCAGGTCGAACCGTTTCCCCCATTTGAAGATGAGGTGAAAATCACCGATTCTGCCTTGCCGGGCTGGATGGGAATTAGGTTCAGACCGGTCTCCGAGAAAAGGCGTGACAAATACCAACTCGATGGTGGAGCAGTATCGGTTCTGGCAGTCTTCACCGACTCTCCGGCGCAAAAAGCCGGTCTGGAAGCGGGTGACACCATCATCGGGCTTCCGGGTCAACCCTTTACCGAGCGGAATTTCGTTCGCGAGTGGGTCATGACCGCCCCGATTGGAGAGGCGCAGTCGTTGCAGATTATGCGGGGTGACAATCTCAAGACACTGACCTTGACGCCCGAGCCATTTCCGCGCAAGTGGCCGGACTTGCCGGGCGCGCCTCAGGTGGGTAGTCCGGCGCCTGCCATTGGTAGCCTTGAGACTTTTCGTGGTCAGCCCGTCGGAGAACTGACGCAGCAAGGGCCTTATCTCCTGTTTTTCTGGGCAACATGGTGCGTTCCATGCAAGGCCGCACTCCCGGAACTCATGGCCTTTGAACGGCAACAAGGGATTTCGATTGTGTCAATTACGGACGAAATGGCCGAGAGTGTGGAATCCTTCCTGCAAAAACACAAGGGGCCGTTTCCCGAAGCCATTGTGTTGGACGAGATTCGAAGCTCATTTCTGGCTTACGGTGTCAGCGGCACGCCCCGTTTCGTTTACGTCGATGAGCAGGGCACAATCAGGAGTTCCAGTTCAGGCTATCGTGCCTCCCGTGGACTGCAGATCGAAAATTGGAAGTGGGACAGGAAGCAGACGGCAGAAGGCAACTGAATTTCAGCCCTTCACGGAATTCCCATGGAGCGCGTATTTTCAGTCAAACAAGAGGACATCCACCGTGGTTCTGATATAGCGCATGATTTTCTGACACAATCTGTGCTCAAATTAGCTGAATTCAAACCAGCAAAGTGACTGCCATGTCAGAATCAGGAATACCGGAATATGCAAGAGTCGTCGTGATAGGCGGCGGTATCATCGGCTGCTCGGTGGCCTATCACCTGGCCGAGATGGGCTGTAATGACGTGGTGCTGCTGGAGAGGGATCAGCTGACTTCGGGAACCACCTGGCATGCGGCCGGATTGATGACGACCTATGGTTCCGGCTCGGAAACGACCCTGGGTATTCGCAAGCATTCCATGGAACTGTACAAGCGGCTGGAGAAGGAAACCGGCCAGGAGACTGGATTCAAACCGGTCGGTTTCATCGAGGTGGCCGCCGACGAAGACCGGCTCGAGGAGTATCGCCGGATCACCGCTTTCAACCGCCTGCACGGGAACGACATACAGGAACTCTCACCTTCGGAAGTAAAAGAA
>PVMS01067553.1_pt1 | contig 10851 bp, 6 predicted proteins | sample 1853461 | NCBI WGS metagenome assembly PVMS01 (sample SAMN08582032, study PRJNA380276) | Marine sediment metagenome, whole genome shotgun sequencing project. | isolation source: ocean sediment barecode stripped | collected 2017
CAGCTCGGGACCCTCGTGCGTGGCCATGACCGCGATGAAGGGAACCTTCTCCAGTGCGTCCGCGGCCTCGGGCACTCCCAGCAGCTCAGGCCCCTGGAGCACGAGGGCCTGCACCTTGCCGGTCCGACAGGCCTCGAGAATCCCGGGGATACCGTCTCGGTCGAGCCCTAGGTCGAGACATCCCTGGGTGTTCGGGTTGCGGTCGGCCCGCTGCAGCACGTCGTCGATCCGCTCGCGAACCTTGAGATGCGGATCGCCGACACGGAAATCGAGCTGGCCACCCACTGCGTCCGCCAGGGACCGGAACGTGAAGAGGTCCTCGTTGCTCCCCTGGGGGCTGGCGACGAAGGCGTTGCCCTCGCCGGCCGCCCGGAGCGTCGACGCCACGAGATCGAGGGCGTCGGGGACGCTCACGTTCTCCCACGAGTCCGAGCCCCGCGCGCGGGCGCCCGAGACACGGCTCTCGACGCCGATCTCCTTGTAGAGGTAGCGCCCGGGGTCGCAGATCCACGACTTGTTCACGTCCACGTTGCGTCGTGGGCGAAGCCGCTGCACCTCGCCGTCGCGCTCGTCCACGAAGATGTTGCAGCCGGTCGAGCATCCCGGGCACACGGATTCGTGGGACTTGAGGAACCAGACGCGCATCTTGAAACGGAAGTCGTTGCTGAGAAGCGCCCCCACCGGACAGACGTCGGCCAGGTTGCCGGCGTACTCGTGAGCGATGGGGCGGTTCTCGAACGTCGCGATCTGGGTGTGGTCGCCCCAGTTGACGAACATGAACGAGTTCGTCCCGGTGACCTCGCTCTCGAAGCGGATGCACCGCGAGCACAGGACGCAGCGCTCGGCGTCGAGCATGATCGGGCCCAGGTCCACGACCTTGCGCTTGTGGACCTTGTCCTCGAGCTCGACCTTGGAGTCGTAGAGGCCGTGACCCATGTACTGGTCCTGCAGGTAGCACTCTCCCGCCTGGTCGCACACGGGGCAATCGATGGGATGGTTGAGGAGCAGGAACTCGAGGGTCGTGCGCTGTGCCTCGGCCGCCTTCTCGGATTTCGTCTGGACCACCATGCCGTCTCTCACATGCGTGTTGCAGGAGATCTGGAGCTTCGGCATCTTCTCGATCTCGACCAGGCACATTCGGCAGTTGCCGTCCACCGCCAGGTCCGGGTGGTAGCAGAAGCGGGGGATGCGAATCCCGAGCTCTTCCGCAGCCTGGATGACGGTGGTCCCGTCGGCGACCTCGATCTCCTTCCCGTCGATCGTGCACTTGGGCATGGCTTACCTGTCCAGCTCCCCGGCGATGACGTTCAGCCCGCCGATGGTGGCGATCGCGTCGGCGAGCATCCCGCCGCGAATCATGTGAGGAAATGCCTGGTAGATGTTGTAGCAGGGGGGCCGGACCTTGACTCGCCAGGGGTGCTTCTGCCCGTCGCTGACGATGTAGTAGCCGAGCTCCCCGTTCGCCGCCTCGGTGTAGCTGTAGACCTCGCCCGGTGGCGGGAGGATGCCCTCGTAGATCAGCTTGAAATGGTTCATGAGGGCCTCGATGTTCGAGTACACCTCGGACTTCGGCGGGAGGGCGACGCGCTTGTCGTCGGTGATGATCGGGCCCCCGGGCAGGTTCGCGAGCGCCTGCTCGATGATCCTCATACTCTGCTCCATCTCCGCCATCCGGACGAGATACCGATCGAAGCAGTCCCCGGTCGTGCCCACCGGAACCTCGAAGTCGTATTGCTCGTATCCCGAGTAGGGATGGTCCTTTCGGATGTCGTAGGCCACGCCCGAGCCGCGCAAGCACGGCCCGACCCAGCCCCAGGAGAGGGCCTCGTCCTTGTCCATCACCCCGATGTCCTTGAACCGCTTCATGAAGATGATGTTACGGGTGAGGAGCTTGTGGGTTTCCTCCAGGACGTCCTTGACGCTCGCCAGGGCCTTGCCGCAGCGAGCCTCGAAGTCCTCGGGAACGTCCTGGGCCAGCCCCCCGATGCGGACGTAGGAGACAGTGAGGCGGGCGCCGCAGCAGGCCTCGAGCACCTCGTAGATGTCTTCCCGGGCGCGGAACATCACGAAGTACGGGGTGATGGCCCCCAGGTCCACGACGTTGGCGGAGACGCAGATGATGTGGTCCATGATCCGCGAGAACTCCGACAGGATCACGCGGACCGCCTCCGCGCGCGGCGGGGCAGGAACGTCGAGGAGCTTCTCCACCGCCAGCGCCCACCCGTGCCCGTTCATGAACGACGAGCAGTAATTGAGGCGGTCGGTGTAGGGGATGATCTGCCAGTAGGTCCGCTCCTCCGCCATCTTCTCGAAGTTGCGGTGCATGTAGCCGATTTCCGCCTCGGCATCGGTGATGGTCTCGCCCTCGATGAGCGCCTGCACGCGAAAGGCGCCGTGCATCGAGGGGTGGGAGGGGCCGATGTTGATGACGAGGTTCTCCGAGCCCTCGGGGACCACGAGCAGCATCTCCCTCGGCGACTTGAGGACGTGCCGCTTCGCGGTGGCGTAGTCCTTCCGCATCGGGTGGCCCACGAAGGACTCATGAGTCAGGAGGCGGACCAGGTTCGGGTGCCCCTCGAAGACGATCCCGTAGAGGTCCCAGGCCTCCCGCTCGAACCAGTCGGCGCCCCGGAACACGCCGGTGAGGGTGTCCAGATTCGGGTCCGACTCGGGGACCGGCGTCTTGAGCCGGACGTGGTGCTTTCCCGAGAGCGAGTAGAGGTGGAGCGCCACCTCGTATCGCTCGGGGCGATCCTCCCGGTCCAGGTAGTCGACACCGCACAAATCCAGGAAGAGCTTGAAGTCGCAATCCGGGTGGTCGCGCAGCAGCCGGGCCGCCTCGACCCAGGCCTTGCGCTCGACGGTGATCGCGAGATCGCCCCGGAACTCCTCGATCGCAAGGATGCGGTCGCCCAGGGCCTGCTTGAGCTCGCGCGCGGCAGGCTTGGCGAGGATGTCCGCGGGTGCGGCAGCGCTGGTCACGCTAGCCACGGCGGGCCTCCGCGCTCGGCTCCTGGATCACGCGGAGCGAGAGGACCCCCCGGGGCGGATCGCCCTTCCCGGCGCGCGCGGCGTCGTCTTTGGCCCACTCTTCACGTCGGGTGCGGCGGTCGATGGCCCCTGCTCCGGCCGCACCTAGCCGGTCTCTGCCCTGCGGCTCCTTCGCCTGCTCGCCCATCTTGATCCTCTCCTGGATCTTCATGACGGCGGCGATCAGCCCCTCGGGCGAGGGCGGGCACCCGGGCACGTACACGTCGACCGGGATGATCTCGTCGATGCCCTGCATCACGTGATACGAGCGATAGAAGCCTCCGGTCGAAGCACACACGCCCATGGAGATGACCCACTTGGGCTCCGGCATCTGGTCGTAGATCGTCTTGAGGACCGGCGCCAGCTTGTCCGGGATCGTCCCCGCCACGAACATCAGGTCGGACTGACGCGGAGAGAAGCGCAGCACCTCGGCGCCGAAGCGGGCGATGTCGTAGTGCGAGGCCGCCAGGGCCATGAACTCGATGGCGCAGCACGCGGTCCCGAACGGCATCGGCCAGAGCGACGAGCGACGACCCCACCGGACGACGGAGCTGAGTGTGGTCGTGATGATGTTGCCGCCTTCGTGGACGCTCGGATACGTCGGATCCACGAACTTGCCCTTGAAGAGATCGAGAAGCCCCATGGCGGGAATGGCCCTTTCCGGTCTTGACGGGATCCGGGTCCGCTCTCGCGGGGGCCCGGCGTGCCTGGCGGAAGGCCTCGTTCCCGAGGCCCCATTCGGGATGATAACCCAAGGCCCTGGGGGCCGCCATGGTGCCCTCGCGCCCCTCTGGACGCTCCCTGGTGACCCGGGAAGGGACCACAGACACCGTGGCAAGGCTCCGAGAGGCGGGTGGAGACAAGCCCTCGGTGTAGCATCGGCTCACCGGAGGCCACCATGATCGAATCCCGCGCTTGTCTTGCCAAGCAGGCGTCCTTGCGGCGCTTCCTTTCGTGCTGCTCCGCAATCCTCTTGATGGGCTGCACCGGTGAGCCCGAAATCCGCGTCGACCCAGGCGCTGGCGTCGAAGTGCCCTTCGTCGTGACCCGGGGGACGGGGCAGGTGACTCCGGACTGCCCCCCTGCCGTCGCCTGCTCCGGGGGCGGCAACGTGCGTGAGGTGCTCTGCGGAGAGATCACCGACGATGACGGACGCGTCTGGGTGCTGCCCGGACCCGTCTCCGATGGCGCCCCGGCGGTCGACCTCTTCAACGAGTGCACCGGAGGCGGGCACAACCCGGACCACGAGTCGCAGCTGTCGACGAAGGTCATCGATGCCGAAGGCACGGAGATCACCGCGTATCTTTTCGGGGACAACTACTTCGAGCTCTACGCCAATGGCGAGTTCGTCGGCCGCGACGCCGTGGCCTTCACGCCGTTCAACTCCCACGTGGCGCGCTTTCAAGTCGAGTATCCGGTCACCTACGCTGCGCTCCTCGTCGACTGGGAAGGATACCTGGGTGTGGGCCTGGAGGACTCCCGACGTCGCCTCCACATCGGAGACGGAGGGTTCATCGCGGCCTTCAGCGACGGTGCCCGGACGAACGGGAGCTGGAGGTGCAAGGCCTTCTACGTTGCCCCTCTCGACGATCCCGCCTGCATCCTCGTCGATGAGACGGGAAACCCCGACTCGTCGGCCTGTCCGGCCACGGATGAGTCCGTTTCCTGCATCGCGAACGACCCGACGACCACGTGTTGGGCCGCTCACTTTCCGCTGCCCGACGACTGGATGAGTGCAGAGTTCGACGACTCGGGATGGCCGCCTGCGGCGACTTTCGCCGCTGACGACGTCACGCGGTCGCCGGCGGTGCGGGACTACGAAGACACCCTCTTCGAGGGCGCGGAGTTCATCTGGACGAAGAGCCTCGAGCTCGACAACCTCGTGGTCTGCCGGGCGACGGTCGAATCGCCACCAGAGCCCGGGCCCTGATCCCCCGGCCGACCCCGCCGGACGCAGCACACCCAATAGCTATTGACTTAGGCCGGAGAGTAGAAGAGTCCAGATCTCCTGGGGATGCGTTCGTGTAGAACGCGCTATCTCAATGATTGACTGATCCAGATTGTCAATCTGGATATTCTGTTGTCTTGCGCGAGAGATCAGCTCCCTCTCCGATAGACTCAGAACCGCTGCAACTGTTCTCAGTGGTGCCGACTCGATTCTTCTAATGAGTATCGTCTCAATATCCTGTTCTGCCTGAGAGGATGAATAGACAAAGGCACTACTGAACACCAGTGTCAATATGAAGAACAGCCAGACTGTGTGGCTCTTCAGATGCTTCTTGAGTGGCCTCCAATTGACCATCGAGTGCCAGACCGTGAAGATCACAAGTGCCATTCCCATCCACTCGTGTAGATCTTCAACATGCTTCTCGCCCCAATGGAAGAAGAGCATGACGCCCGAAGTGAACACCGCGATCGAGGATGCAATCGTCAGTGGTGTTGCCAATGAACGGTTGAGGGTTTGGCTGATCAAGCTGATGCGACGGGTCATGGTCCCTCCGATCGAATGCCGAACCGCAGGGAGGCGCTGAAGACCAGGACGCCTACCGCGGGCCTCAGGCAGGGCTACTCGAAGACGTCGGTGATCGGCTCGGTCTCGACGAACCAGGGACGCAGGTATACCGTCCCGTTCTCGAGGGCCCGGGCCATCCCGCTCCTCTGCGCCGCCACCTCGGGTGGGTACTGGCTCTTGTGACAGGCGAGGGCTTCGTTGGCCTTCAAGCCGTCTTCTTCCTGATAGGCGATGCGAACGGGGAGATAGCGGCTACGCACGGTGGCGAACCCCCCCGGCCCGCCCGACCGGCCACGGCCACCGCGCAGGCCGGGGTCACCGCGCTCGCCGGGGTCACCACGCTCGCCGGTGCCACCGCGCTGGGCAAGGGCACCGCTCTGGGCGAGGGCCTCGAGGCGCTCCGCCGGGAGGCCCGCGTAGAACAGTTGACCGAGTGTGTCTCCTTCTGCGGCCTGGAAGACCTGGGTGACCAGGCTGCTCACCAGCCGGTGGTCGCTATGGCCGGTGACACCGTCCGGCCCCCAGGTGATCACCACGTCCGGCTTCAGCTCGGCGAAGAGGCGGGTGATCTCCTTCAGCAATGCGGCCTGGTTCTCCCTCTTGTACAGCTCTCCATCGACGAGACCGATCAAGATGGGCGGGTGGATGCCGAGCGCCTCGCATGAGCAGCGGGCCTCGTCGGCGCGCGCTCTCGCCAGCGCCTCGCCGGCGGGGATGCCGGCGGGACCGTGTGCCCCCTTCTGCCCGTCCGTGGCGATCACCAGGTGGACGTCCACGCCCTCACGAGCGTAGCGGGCCAGCAGCGGCATGACCACCTCCTCGTCATCCGCGTGGGCGAAGATGGCCAGGAGCGTGCGGGGGCTGTCCTGGGCCAGGACCGGGGTGCCCAGGGTGCCGGCGAGGCCTGCAATTCCGCAGGCGAGGCTCAGGATGGCACCGACTCTGATCGTGGTATGGCGTCGCATGTGCTTCCTCCCTAGATCTGGTCCCGCAGGCCGGGGTGGTCCGGCGGGATTCGCGTTGCCCGAAAGAAACCTCCCGACTGGCGCCCACCACCGCCGGGTCCGTGTCCGCCGCGTTCCCCGCGCCCTTCTCGTCCGCGTCGCTCCCCCCGTTCGTTGTCTTCCTTGTACGGATTCTCGAACCGCCACACGATGGCATTGTCGGCGCCGACCTCGAACATCGTGCCGGTCGTCCCTTCGGCGATCAGGGTGTTGCCGTTCGGCAGCCGATGGGCCCCCGAGACGCGGCCGGCGTAGAAACTCGCGGGTTCGTCGGCGACGTACTCCCAGACGGGGCCGGCCGGTCCGGTGAGCTCCTCCGGCCGCATGACGTAGCTGCCGTCGGCGTTCATCGGCGGGGCGATCTCGAGGATCGAAGAGTAGTTGTCCTCGACGTCCGGGCGACCGGCGCCATTGTTGAAGATCAGGATGTTGCCGGCGCCCGGGGAGCCTTCGTCGACCCAGCGGGCGTCGTGGTGCTCGAACAGCATGCGTTCGGCCGGGTCGCCCGTGCCGAAGGCTTCGGGGTTGCCCCAGCGGTACAGCAGGTCGCCGCCCTTCCCGTAGCGACCGCCGCTGTGGCCGGCGGCCTCCTCGGTGGTCGTGCTGTGGTCGATGATCCAGATCTCGGAGAAGTGGCGGCTCGACAGCAGGATCTGATCGAGCCCGGCATTGTAGTCGATGGAATTGGTGTGCAGCCAGTCGGCGCCGATCTCGGGGCGGTCGTCGGTCGCCGCGTCACCGGCGATGTAGCCCAGGGCGCGGAGCTGGTCGATCGACTCCGGCGTGGCGCTGTCCCGGCGCGCACGGTGCGCCCGGGCGGCGTTGATGTCGATGAGCTCGGGATGCTCGGCGACGATGCCGTAGTTGTCCTTGTCGCGGTACAGCTCCTGGACGAGATGTTCCCAGACGTGCCATTCCCAGACGATTTTGGCGCCGTCGGGATACACCGGCTCGATCTCGACGATGTGGTCGGGCCAGATGTAGTCGTCCTCCATCCGCACCGGGTTGATGCCGGCCTGCACCGCCTCCTCTTGGGTCTTGCTCTCCCAGGCGATCAGTAGGACGTTTCCGTTTGGCATCGGCTCGATATCGTGGTGCTGCCGCTTGAGCTCGTCGGAGTACGTGTACTCCCACACCACGGTGCCGTCCCAGGCGATCTCCTGGACGATGCCCCCCTCGCCGCCGCCACGGTACGGCCCGCTCGGCTCTGGCTCGCGGGCGGCGCGCAGCAGGTTGCCGTTGTCGAGCATGTACACCGACTGGCCGGGGTTGTACTCGGTTTCCCACATGTGGGCGAGGTGGCCGTCCATGTCGACGAGGTAGACGTTCGTCGAGTGCAGCGGATGAAACAGGGTGTAGCCGTCGAAAGCAGTGGCCTCGCCGCGCGAATCGACGGTCTCGACCGCTGCACCCGGGCGCGCGCCGGCGCCGCCGCTGCAGGCAGCGCCGCCAATGCCGAGGTTGAAGACGAGTGCGCCAAGCAAGGGAAGAACGAAACGGCTGACGCGCATGAGTTCCTCCTTGGGAATGCCGAGTGGCCGGCCCACGGGCATGAGCCCGCTCCGGCCATACGACATCTTGGACTGGTTCGAACGGCCGATGGTTGAGTGTGAAGCCCGAGCACGGAGCCGCTCTTACAACTCTTACGAGTCACGCTCTACCGATCCGTCGGGGCGAGGCGCTCGAGCTCGCTGAACCAGTTGTGGACGAGGTTGAGGCGGGTGATCGGCGGAGGCGGCTCGTGCTCTCGCCGGAGCGCAACGAGGAACCGGCCATCGGGGTGCACCGCGTAGCTGCTGTTGGGGTAGCGAGTTTCGAAGCCATCTGGCAGCTGGAAGAGGGTCGTGGGTTGGCCCAGTGAAAGCGATTCGCCAGGGCCCACGCTGACGGCCATCATGAATCCGCCCTCTTGTCGCCCCCGCCACTGAACGTAGAAGAGCCTTCGCCCATCTCGCGACCAGGTGGGGTCCCTGCCTCCGTTGCTGGACACAGCAAGCGTCTGCTTCCCGTCGGGGAACGACGTCACGTAGATCTCGTCCTCGCCGGTCTCGTCCGAGCCGTAGGCCAGCCAGCGGCCGTCGGGTGAGAACTCAGGCCAAGCCTCGTTGGCTTTCGTGACCAGGAAGGGGACGACCTTGCGGTCCTCGAACCGATAAAGAACGATGTCGTGAGCGGGCAGCTCTTCTCTAACGAACGCCAGGAACCGGCCATCAGGGCTCCAGGAGAGCGCCCAGTCGTAGCCCGCGCTCTCGGTGAGGCGCTCCCCGTCGCCCCCACCGACAGGCCACATGTGAATGTGGAACGGCCCGCCCTCTGACCAGCTCATCGCGATCCGCGATCCATCTGGGTTCCATCGGGGTGACGTCGCTACGCCTCCCTCCGCCAGGACGCGGTAGGTGTGACGCTCGACGTCGAAGAGCCCAACGAGATCCCTCGTACCCTCTTCGGTGAAAGCCAGCTGGCGCCCGTCCGGTGAGAACCGCAGATTGGGACTGACTGTCTCCCGGTCGAAGCCGGGCAGTGGCTCGGCGCGGCCAGTTTCGTCGAGGAGAACCAGCTCGCGCTGGCGATCGCTGCTCGGGATACCCCCTGGCGCGTAGACCAGAAGCCCTGAATCCGACACGGCGAACTGCCCGGCTCCCGAGTTGTCGTAGGCTCGCATGTTCAAGGCCTGCGAGACACCGTCGACCACGGGAACAGGTGGCGCCGCCAGCTCCAGTCGCTCCAGGTCGAACGGTGCGGCCATCAGTGTGCCTCGGCGCACGAAAACCAGGTGGCCCGTCTCGAGATAGCGGGCGTCGGCGGCGTCCTCGACCACGACTGTGCGTTCCCCGGTGGTGAGGGAGACCGCCTCGATCCGGGCCACCGCGGTTGTCGTGCGGGGCATCGTCGTGAAGAGGAGCGCCCGTCCGCCGGGAAGGGCCCAGGGAAGCCGATGACCGGCCTCGCGAGACCGATCACGGGTGGTGATCTCACGAAGCGGGCCACCTTCGGCCGGCACCCAACGGATACCCCCGTCCATCGAGCCCAGGTAGATCTTCCCGTCCCGCCCCCAGGAAGAACCCATCGGCCGATCGGGCACCTCGGCCAGATCGACGGCGAGGCCGCCGTTGATCGGCACCTTGCGCAGCACGACCTTTCTCTGTGGACCGTCTCTCTGTGGACCGTCGCCCACCAGCGCTGTGAAGCCGATCCAACGACCATCGGGCGAGAAGAACTGCTCGCCAACATTCTCGGTTCCGGGGATGGGCTCCACGACGCCGCTATCGAGGCTTCGCATGTAGAGAGCCTGGCCCTCCCGGCGGCCACTCGGGCGGCCGTTCCACAACAGGTGCGTTCCGTCGGGGCTCAGAGCCACTGCCGTCCGAGAGGGGCGCCGGTGAGTGAGCGCTCTCTCCAACGTCAGATCGATCTCGGCACGGACGACCGGCCCCTGGGACGTGCCCTGCCACGGCCGGGTGCCAAGGACTCCGGCAACGAACGCTGTGACCACGGCAGCGACCAGGGCCAGGATCACCCACCAAGGGGTGCCCCGAGCCCGCGAGGTGTCCGGGTCCGGGTTCGCGATCTCGCGCAGCCGGGCGTTCACGTCGAGCGCCGATTGCCACCGTTCGTCGGGGTCCTTGGCCAGACAGCGCCGGACGAGACGCTCCAGCGAAGGGGGCGTCAAGGGCTGACGCTCCGCGAGCGGCGCCGGCTCCCGCTCCAGGATGGCCCCCACCAGGCTCGTCGGCGACGAGGCCTCGAAGGCGCGCCCGCCGGTGAGCATCTCGTAGAGGATCGCGCCGAGGGCCCAGAGGTCGGTCCGCGCGTCCGCGGGCTTGCCCTCGACCTGCTCCGGCGCCATGTAGGGCAAAGTACCCATGACTATCCCGGCACCCGTCAGCGGTTTCTGTTTCGTGGGCGCCGACGTCAGGCTCTCGACCGCCGCCTGATCCCCGTGACCGGTGAGCCGCGCCAGCCCGAAGTCCAGGAGCCGCGCCCCCGTCTTCGTGAGCATCACGTTCGCGGGCTTCAAGTCTCGGTGAACGATGCCCTGCTTGTGGGCGGCGGCCAGAGCGGCGCCGATCTGTGTAGCGACCTCGAGGGCCTGGTCGAGCGGCAAGGGTCCCTTCTTGAGGCGCTCGGCCAGCGTCTGGCCGACGAGGTGCTCCATGACGAGGAAGGTTTGTCCGTCCTGCTCACCGACGTCGTGCAGCGTACAGATGTTTGGATGAGCCAGCGCGGAGATCGCCCGGGCCTCGCGCTCGAATCGTGCCCTCAGGTCCGGGTCGGCGGCGAGCTCTTTCGGGAGGACTTTGACTG
>PVMS01029610.1_pt1 | contig 10850 bp, 8 predicted proteins | sample 1853461 | NCBI WGS metagenome assembly PVMS01 (sample SAMN08582032, study PRJNA380276) | Marine sediment metagenome, whole genome shotgun sequencing project. | isolation source: ocean sediment barecode stripped | collected 2017
GTGCCGGTGATCAACAAGATCGATCTCCCGGCACCATCTCGAGGTCGTACTCGGTGGCGAGATACATATTGGCAACCGTCTGCGCTTCGACGCCCTGCGACGCGTCGACCAGCAACAGCGCCCCCTCACACGACATCAGCGACCTCCGCACCTCGTGCGAGAAATCGACGTGGCCGGGCGTGTCGATGAGGTTGAGTCTGTAGGTCTTGCCGTCCCGGGCGGTGTAAGCGAGGGTCACGGTGTTCGACTTGATCGTGATGCCGCGCTCGCGCTCGATGTCCATCGAGTCGAGGATCTGGTCCCGGAACTCACGATCCGTCACCCCACCGCAATGCTGGATCAACCGGTCGGCAAGTGTCGACTTGCCGTGATCGATATGTGCGATGATGCAGAAGCTCCGTATGTCGTCCAAATATCCTCCCCAGGCAGCGAGGAGCATTATCCCGGAAAAGGATGCCGTAATCCAGCCCGGGCCGGGCTGGAAGGTATTAGGTGTTAGGTATTAGGTTGCTACCCGCTACCCGGCGATCTCATCTCTCAGGCGATGTGCCTCGGCGATTAAGGGTTCGCAGGTCTTCTCATATAGCGGATTGAAGCTCTCCGCCGTTTCCAGCGCCACGACCGCACGTTCCACGGCTTCGTGGCGCGAAGAGGCTTCTTCGGCCGTCCGCGCCTCGAGGAGGTGCAACCGACCCCTGATGAGGAAGAAGTCGGCGTCGGTCGGGTCGATCGCGAGACCCCGATCGGCCGCGAGAAGACCCGTGGAGAGCGCCTCCGTCGGATCAACATCGCGACTCAGTTGCCAATGCGCGCGGAGTATCGCTTCGCGGGCGCGCTGGAGGTAGACGCCGGGCGCCGTTGGATTGAGCTCCTCGGCGGCCGCGAGACGGCGGCCGGCATCGGTGAGAAAGAACTCCACGGGCCCGCCGTGCTCCATGGCCCATTCGACCGAAATCAGATTCAGCTGCCCTTCCATCAGCTGCAGATCCCACAGCTCCTGGTTGCCGGCCACCGCAGCGCGCGCTTCTCTCCGCCCTCTTTCGAGAATCGCCGTGGGATCTCGATCATGATCGACCAGGTATCGCGCCTCGGTGTGGCTGCACAGAGCGAGATTATGGTGGGCAAACGCCATCGTTGGATCCAGCGTCAGGCTATGGCGCAACTGGGCGCGCGCCTCGCGCAGGGCCGGGAAGGGGTCGCCGTCGACGAGGATTTCGAACTCGGCACGCAGCTCCCAGGCGTAGCCGAGGTTGCTGTACTGGTAGGCGAGGTTTGGTTCGAGCTCGATCGCTCGGCCGTAGGCGGTCACCGCCCGTTCGAGACTGGGGCGCGGATCGTTGCCCGAGTTCATCTCCACAACCGCCTGCGTTTTGTGGGCGTTGCCGAGGTTGTTGTGCGCGGCCGCGAGGTCGGGCATGAGATCCACCGCACGCTCGAGCACGGCCAGCGAACGCTTCAACCACGGTGTCGGGTCGCCCCCGCGTTCCGCCTCGAGCTCGGCGCGCTCGAGCAGTATCAGCCCGCGGTTGGAGAACACCGATGCCTGCGACGGGTTGAGCTCGATCGCTCGCGCAAAGCAGTTCGCCGCGGCATCGAGGCTGTCGGCAGGATCCTGACCATGAGATTGCTGGTACTCGGCCCGCTGCCAGTGCACGAGGCCGGAGTTCGAGTGCGCGGCAAAGGTCGGCCGGACACGGATGCTTTCGCCGTACGCCTCTGCCGCCTTCTCGAGCGAACCGATCGGGTCGAGACCGGACGCCAGCTCGTACTCCGCGACCAGGTACTCGGCGGTGCCGAGGTTGAGCCAGGCAACCACCGAGTCGGGATCGATGATGATGGCTCGCTCGCACGCCGCGATGGCACTGCCAAACAACGGTCTCGGATCCTTCCCCTGGCGCCGCGCGTAGGTGCCTGCGAGGCGATAGATCATACCCAGGTTGATCGGCGCTTGCGGGTCCTCCGGCGCGAGCTCGGCCGCCCGTTCGGCCAACCGCGCCGCCTCCTCCAACGAGGCGGTCGGATCCCGGCCGTGATGAAGCTCGAAGTCCCCGCGCATCCAGTACAGCTTCGACCGGAGATTGGCGGGCCGCGGATCTCCGGGTCGGGCGATGTCGGCAGCATCGGTCGTTTCCAGCGCCTCGGCGAAGAGATCCTCGCGCAACGTCCCGTTCTCCTGCTCGAGGTTGAAGAGCCGGACCAATCGCGCCGCCTCGCCCCGGTAGAGATCGGCGTCGCTCCGCCCGATCTCGAGCGCCCGGGAATAGACCTCACCGGCCGCAAGGTAATCGGCGCGGGAGGCCTCGATCTGTCCGTGTTCCTCCAGATCTTTCCCCCGCGACACCAGGATTTCAGCCTCCAGGCGCATGGACTCGTAACGCCACGGATGGCGTTCATAAGAACTCCGCGCCTCCTCCAGCGCGTCCTCGAACCGACCCTCGAGCAACGCCAGCATGGCGCCGTGGTGAAGTTCGGCCTCCTCGGAGACCACATGACCACGGCCCAGGAAATCGAGGGCCGGCTGCCGAAGAGTCTCGTCGAGCTCCTGTTTCCGTGCCGCCCTGAGCTCGGAATTTCGGATTCGTTTCGCCGCGTCGGCCGCCTCGAGATACATCTCGCCGAGCGCGTGACCGAGGGCACCGGCGAGCTCCGGCGATCGATAGCCTGAGTCCCAGGCCGTCTGCATTCTGTTGCGCGCGTTCTCCGGCTCCCCCAAGAACAGATGTCCGGCACCGAGCGCATAGGCGCCGGGGCCGACGCCCACATTGCCCATCTCGAGAATCGATTCCTCGATCGTCGCCATGCGCCTGCGGATCATCTCCTCGGTCGGCGCCACGTCGTGGAGGGGGAGCATGTGAACGTGGCGGAGCACGCCTTCGATGCGTTCCAGCTCCTGTCCAAACCGCTGGGCCGCCGCCTGCTGGCGCCGAGCGTGAAAGTGCTGACCGACGAGCGCCGCGCTGAGGGTGAGCACAATTGCGACGGCCACCCCCACGACCGCGGTCAGCGCCCGGTGCTTGCGCATGAACTTGCCGAGACGGTAGACGCGGCTCGCCGGTCGCGCGGCAATCGGCTCGCCATCGAGATAGTGCTGGAGATCTTCGGCAAGAGCACGCGCACTCGCATAACGCCGCTGTGGGTCTTTTTCAAGACAGGTCGAGACGATGGTTTCGAGGTCTGCGGGAACCCGCCCGTCGAGCTCGCGCAGGGGTCTCGGTTCGTCGGAGACCACCTTCACCAGGGTTTCGATCCGCGTCGTGCCGGAAAACGGCGCTTCACCCGCGATCAGGTCATACAGCGTCGCACCGATCCCGTACACGTCGACCCTTCGGTCGATCAACCCGGGATCTCCCTGGACCTGCTCGGGCGCCATGTAGGCCGGTGTGCCGACGACCATTCCCGTCAGCGTCATGCCGGGGGATCCGACCTCGCGCGCGATCCCGAAATCGAGAACATAGGCGTGCAGACCTCCGCCGTCCCTGTTCTCGACCATGATGTTGCCGGGTTTTATATCGCGGTGAATCACCCCCATCGAATGGGCAGCCTGGACCGCCTCCGCGACCTGCTCCATCACTACGACCCGCTCTTCGAGCGTGAGATCCGAAGCCGCGTCCTGCAGCGATCTCCCGTCGATGAGCTGCATCGCAATGTAGGCCCGACCCCCCACCTCGCCGACCTCGTAAACCCGGCACACGTGGTCATGCTCGATCAGCGCGTGGGCACGCGCCTCGCGTTGAAACCTGTTCTTCTGATCGGGATCGTCCGAGTTGATGAACTTGATTGCGACCTGGCGGCCGAGGCTGGGATCGACGGCGCGGTAAACGAGCCCCATGGCGCCCTCACCGAGATAGTTGACGATGGTGTAGCGATCCCAGTCCGGGACCGGATTTATGAAGACACGCGTCAGCGGCTCACCGGCAGCGGTTTCGGTGGTCGCATCGTGGGGCGTTCCGGTCTCTTCGAACCGACTCCCGTCAAAATCGCGGTCCCGCTCTGTCATACTGCTTCTATCTTAACTCGGAATGATTACGAGTTGTGAGCTAATGATGAAACAAGTTCTCTCAGAAAGCTGACGCTCTCGCAAAATCCCGATCAAGGTGTTTGATCAACGAAGCAGCAATGCGGCAGGGAGGGGATAAACCCCTCCCCTACATCACAACCGTAGGGGCGGGGTTTATCCCCGCCCGCGTTTTTGCGAGTCTTGCACGAGGCTGGGCTGTTACCGATTTGCTGTTTGCGACGAGGTTCTTTTCCGCAGATTTCAGCCAAAGGCTCAGTCCTCACTTGAGCTTGAGTTGGGTCGCTTTCTTTTTCTTCATGAACTTGGCGATCTGGCTCATGGCGGACGCGAGGTTCTTCCGCATTTTGTCGAACTCGGAATACTTCTTGGGTGTCGCGCTCTGATAGACCATCTTTTGGTCATCCATGAGAATCACGGATTGAACCAAGACGGTCCCCTGCTCTTCCAGAAAAGCCCCGAAACGCGTCTTGTCGTAGTTGGTGAGATCCACGGTCTCACCGTCAGTCGTTATTGCCTCGACCCTCGAGGTGAAGTGAGTCACGTTGGAGATGTTGTACATGCTTGCCTTGTACACCACCGTTTTGTCGGCTGAATAAGCCTTCGTACTTCCGTACCCAGCCATCACCACTACAGCGAGAACCAGAACCACAAACCACGTCCTTTTCATCCCAACCTCCCGTTTTGCCTGACTCCAAACACTCCGAAATCGCAGTCTACCATCACGGCCGAAATGCTTTTACAGGATCCTTACGCCGTCCCACCTCAAACCCGCTATCCTGAGGCATGCGGATTCTCATCGTCGAGGACGAAAGGACGCTGCGAGAGGGTCTCACCGACCTGCTGTCCGCGGCGGGTCACGATGTTGTCGCCCACGAGAACGGGAGGTCGGCGGTCGATTGCGGCACCCGCGAGGCCTTCGACCTCGTGCTCCTCGACCTCATGCTGCCCGATCTCGACGGTATCGAGGTCTGCCGTCGCCTTCGACGGGCGCGACCATCGCTGCACATCCTGATGCTCACCGCCCGCGGATCCGAAGACGACAGGGTCGCCGGGCTCGATGCGGGCGCCGACGACTATCTGACCAAACCGTTCGCGGTTCGTGAGCTGCTCGCACGGATCAAGGCCCTCGGCCGCCGTGCAACCGCGGTCCCGACCGAGCCTGAAATCCTCGAGGCCGACGGATGCGTGATCGATCTGGGTCGCCTCGAGGCCGACCGGGACGGTGAGATAGCGAGCCTCACCCCACGTGAAACCGGCATCCTGCGCTGGCTCTACCGCCACCGTGCGCGGGCAGTATCGCGTTCTGAGTTGCTGGAACGGATCTGGGGAACATCCGGCGATTTGCAAACCCGCACCGTCGATATGACGATCGCCAACCTGCGTCAGAAGATCGAGCGCGATCCCGCGGATCCGCAGATAGTGCTCACGGTGAAGGGCGCCGGATACGCGTGGGGCGGACGATGAGACTCCACCACCGTACCAAGGTGGCGGCCACCCTGATCGGTGTGGCCGTGCTCCTCCCCACGATCGCGTGGTACGTGACCGGTTCGCGGGAGGCCGCGCGCCGGTCACGGGCAATCGAGGTCACAGCCGCACGGGAAATACGAGAGGAAGTGGAGAACCGGGCCACACGTCTGAGCGCCCGCCTCGAGGATCTGCGCCGCCAGGAGGCAATCCGCCCCTTCTTCCACTACCAGACGTTGTACCACGACCCTCGGGGCGCCGCCCAGGGGCTGGCGGTGACACCGTCGCCGCTGGCGTCGGGAAGCCCCGACCCGCTGGTGTGGGCGCACTTCCAGATCGACGCCAACGGCCTCGTAACCCTGCCGGCGGTGAGCGAGCGTTTCCCCGAGCTCACCAGCGACGCGGACCTCGTGGCCTTCTGCTCCATCCTCGGCGAGCTGCAGCACGCCCTCGTGCTCGGCGTGGAACCCGGCCACGCGGCGGGCGTCGCCGACGAAGAACGCCTGCTCACGTTGACCGGGTCCGAGTGGGAGCAGATCCTCCGGGCGGACAGCGTCTATGCCTCCATCACCGGGCGTCAGGATCAGCCCGCCAGCCCCATCCCCCGGGCAGACCTCGGCCGGGTGGTCATCCGGGTTCTCCCTCTCCACTGGCACACGCTCGTCCTGGGCAGCGGCCCGGCTCTTGCCGCTCTGCGCGAGGTGCACACCCCGAACGGCGTCCTGCTTCAGGGCTTCGCCGTCGCCCCCGAGGCGGTGAATCAGTGGCTCGGCGCCGGCATCTTCCCCGTCGAGTTCTCGCCCGCGCCATCGTCGTCCTCGACCACGGTGACCGCGATCGTGGCCGACACCGGCTGGATACTGGAGACCGATCCGGGCCCCGCCATGGCCTCGGCGACCGAGCGTGGACATGCGGAGGAGCTCCGGTTCCGCCGCACCTTTGTTTTCACCGCGGCGGCGGTCATTCTGGCCGCCGCGGCGGTGGTGTGGATCCCCGTCCAGATCGACCGGCTCGCCAGACAGCGCGCCCGCTTTGCCGCCGCCGCAGCACACGAGCTCAAGACACCACTCTCCGGTCTTCTCTTGCATTCCGAAATGCTCGCCGAGGACCTGGGTGATCCCGAGCACCGCAAGAGCTATGCCGCGACGGTGGCCGCCGAAGCCGAGCGGCTGGGACGGGTCGTGAGCAATATGCTCGATCTCGCCCGTCTCGAACGCGGCGCTCTCCATACCGACGCCCGTCCCGGCGACCTCGGCCACGCCGTCGATCGATGTGTTGTGCGTGCGAGCCGCCGTCTCGAGGGTGCCGGTCTGAACCTCGAGGTCTCGATCCCGCCTGGGCTGCCGCCGGCTCTCTTCGATGACGACGCCCTCTGCCAGATCCTCGACAACCTGCTCGACAATGCCGAAAAGCACACCCGTGCGGCGGCCGAGCGCCGGGTCGAGGTAGGGGTCACGGCCGGCGACGATCTACTGAGGGTCGAGGTATCGGACAACGGTCCGGGAATTCCGCGCCACCAGCGGCGCAATCTTTTCCGACCGTTCGATCGCCCGGCCGACGCTGACGGCGTCCCCGGCCTCGGTCTCGGCCTAGCTGTCGCCCGAAGCTTTGCACGAGCGCAGGGCGGGGAGTTGAAGCTCGCCGACGATGGTCCAGGCGCCACATTTGTCCTCACGCTGCCCCGCGCATGAGTGAGAAGTTTAGAGTTGAGAGTTGAGAGTTGAGAGTTGAGGATCTCCGAGCAAGGTGTCGGTGTATCGATTTGGCCTGAACTCTTAACTCTTAACTCAAAACTCTCAACTCTGTTACTCCCCTCGACGGGCATCAATCACGGCATGGGTGCGTCAACGACCTTGGTATTCGGATAAAAATTCGACCAGGCAAACCAGTAGACGGGCGTCACCGCCAGCGCCTCCCGCTTCTGCCCATCGGCCTGCGCGATAAATGCGCGCACCCCGCCGTCGCCACCCTGAAAGAAGACCACCGGCGTGCCTCCGAGATCGACCTGCACCTGCTTGCCGCCGGCCACCGCCCCATCGGTCACCGCGACCGCATGCGGGCCGATGGAAGCACCGTAGACCAGGGTCTTGCCGGGCATCTTTTCGTTCAACCACTGGGCGCGAAACAGGCCCATACGTTTCGGGTCGTCGAAGTACCCCTGATAGTGCGACGCCCGCACCTCTTCCGATTTTTCGAGAACCGCCGTGTCGGGATGCGCCGCATACCATCGCTCCCAGGTGGTTTCGACCGCCTCCAGCTTCTCCAGCTGCGCACCCTTGGCCTTGCCGTCGATGGCGCGGCCGGTGACGTGGCTCCACCAGGAGCCGGTCTCACGATCCTGCATGATGAGGCTGTTGCGCCATAGCTTGCCCGAGACCTGGAAGGTGTAGGTTTTTCCACCCAGCGTGCGGGCGTAGACCACGCCCGTGTGGCAGAGGGGTCACCAGGTGGCGGCGATCGCCGTGCCCTTGATCTCGTCGTTGACGATCTCGTGCGCATCGAGCTGCCACAGCGAGTAGGCGCGGGCCTCACCATCGAGGACGATTCCGAGGACCGGCTCGCCGGGACTCATCTGGGCGTTCGCGGCTGCGCCGGACAAAAAAGAAGGATCGTCGATCGCCGGAATCGCACCCACCGGCAGAACCTTGTAAACGTCGTCCCCGCCAACCGTCGCCACCACCTCCGGTTTTGGGCGCTGGGCCTCGGCCGGGATCGTCGCCGCGAGACCGATGAGCGCCGCCACCACCATCAACCGTCTCATTCGACACCTCCATTTCGTCATGAGCATCTATGCGTTTGGCCTTCCGAAGTTACCCGATCCGACGCATCGTATACTCGGGGCGAGCCCGTGCATCCAAGGGTACGAGGACATGCGTCGAAGATATGTAGTTATTTTGTTGCTCATCACCTGCTGCGTTGCCGCGGCAGCCGGGGTGTTTTTCCGCTCCCACAGGACCTTCCCCACGGTCGACCTTCAGGCGCCGAGCCACTACTTCATCGCCCGCGACCACTTCGATCGCGAACGGCTCCGCTGTGATTTCACCATCGGATTCGACCGCTTCCGCATGAACGATATGTGGGCTCTCCCGCTGCAGCCCTGCAGTCTCGGGAACGGGTGGAGAGAACCAACCCAGCGCGGCGTCGCGGTATCCGCCAACCGAGCAGATTTGGATTTCTTTGTCGACAGCCCCCACTGGACGCATCTGGTGCTTCGGGTCAAGGCGGTCCGCGACCCGAAGAAGGACCGGATTCAGAAGATGAAGGTGCGGCTCAACGGCCGGCGGCTTGCCACGGCCGAAATCCCGAACAGGTGGACAACCATCGGTATCGAGATCCCGCCGGGAGCACTTCGGACCGGGGTCAACACCTTCGAGTTCTCATTCACCTTTCGGGCGCCACTGCCCGGGCCACATCGGCAGAAGATCCAACCGCAATTCGCAGTCCGAATCCAGGAGATTGAGTTGGCCGCCTCCCCCCCGCCACAGGGTCTGATCGCCGAGGCACGCCGGTGGATCGCCAGAAGCGATCTCGCCCCGCCCTCGCAACATCCGGTCCAGATTTTTGACCGAACGCGTGACCGTTTTGTCGTGCCGGAGGCCGGAACGCTGGTGATGCCGGTGCGATTGCCCGCGACAGCTCACGCCCTCGAAGTCGAGGTCGCAGCACCGCCCGGCCTCGACTGCCGGGAGGCCCGGCTCATATTGGACCTGCAGAGTCTGAATACCGGGGACCACAGCTCGACGACTCTTTCAACCGCCGAGCTCTGTGATGGTCGCGGTGACAAGGTCTTCACCGCCGCGGTGGCGATCGATCAATTTGCCGGCGAAGACTGCGTTCTCTCGTTCGAAGCGCAGCCCGAACCCGCGGGATCGGTGATCGAGATCGGCCGGCCTCGGCCGATCACCAGACCGCCATCCACGACCGAAGGATCCGACGGGGAGATCGGGACACGACCTGGTCGGCGGCCCGACATCGTGCTCATCACTCTCGATGCCGCGCGGCCGGACCACTTCTCGTGCTACGGCTACGATCGGCCGACGACTCCCAACATCGACCGCCTGAGCGAGGAATCCCTGGTGTTCACGAACGTCTTCGCGCTGGTGCCGAACACCCTGCGCTCGGTGCCGACAATGATCACCGGACTCTCCTATCTCGACCACCAGGTAACCGAAGATGATTCGACCCTGCCCGACGAGGCAAAAACACTCGCGGAGTATCTCCGGGAAGCGGGCTATGCGATGGCCTGCTTCAGCGCCAATCCGAACAACTCGCGGGCGATCGGGGACGATCAGGGATACGACGAGTTCTTCGAGCTGTGGCCCGAGGTCCCGAGGAAGGTGTCGAGAAAACCCGAGTACCTGACCCAGAGAGCCCTGGGATGGCTCGCCGCCTTCGACAACTCCAAACCTCTTCACCTCCAACTCCATTTCGTACCGCCGCACGCCCCTTATGAACCGGCGCCTGAGTTCGATCTGTTCACCGATCCGGCCTACGACGGATGGTGCGACGGTACTCCGAACACCCTGCGCCAGATCGACAAAGCACTTCGCACGGCCGACGACGCGGACCTTGCCCAGATCACCGCCCTGTACGACGGCAATCTGCGAGCTGTGGACGACTCGGTGGCGCGAGTGCTCGAAGCTCTCAGAAGCCGGGATCGCTGGGAGGATACGGTGGTGCTGGTGACCTCCGACCATGGCGAAGCGTTCTTCGAGCACCGGCGGATGCTGCATAACAACACGGTGTTCGACGAAATGCTCCGAGTGCCGTTCATCCTGCGCCTGCCGGGAGGTCGCCATCCCGACGGTCTCGATCTCAATCGTCTTGCGACGCTGGCGGACCTTACGCCAACCCTGCTGGCCGCCGCGTCGGTGCAACCGGCAGCTACCCTCGACGGCGTCGATCTCCTGCAGCCCGGAGCCACGACCGACACCCGCAACATCGCCGCCCGCACGGCCCACCACTATCCTTTGCGCGCCGTGCGAACGCCGCGATGGAAGCTGGTCCTCACAACCTCCGGCCAGGCCCAGCTCTACGACCTGGCGTCGGATCCCGGCGAGCTCCAAAACGTCGGATTCGAGAACCTCCCGACGCTCGTCGGCCTCGGTCAGCTCCTCACGCAACGGCTGGCGGTACCGCCCTCGTTCGCCGGAACCAGGAGCGCAACCGAGGCGCCCCGTGCGGACCAGGAGATGCTGAAGGCGCTGGGCTACGTGGAGTAGGCTCCTGTCCGAGGCAGGATTCAGGGCGCAGGGCTCAACAATCGCTAACGAGATCGCTATCGAAATGGACGCCACCGATCTGAGATTTCAAAACCGATACCGATGCTCGAGTGGCTCGCCGGTATCGACGAATCCACACCTTTGCA
>PVMS01074023.1_pt1 | contig 10849 bp, 9 predicted proteins | sample 1853461 | NCBI WGS metagenome assembly PVMS01 (sample SAMN08582032, study PRJNA380276) | Marine sediment metagenome, whole genome shotgun sequencing project. | isolation source: ocean sediment barecode stripped | collected 2017
CATCAGGATTGAAGGATATAGAGCGTATTAGTAATGAAGGCGGTAATTCTTCTGATGTAGATAAGGCCGAAGAAACCTCAGGGCAAGATGCCGGTTTTAAAGAAGTTGAAGATATTTCCATTAAAGGCCACTACGACATGATCAATGTAAGGTTGTCTAAATGCGGTGGGTTTAGAAAGTCCTTTAGAATCATTCACTTTTTGCGTGAAAAAGGGATTCCCTTTCAGATCGCCTGTCAGCTTGGAGAATCGAGCCTTCTCTCAGCGGCGGGTCGAATACTCAGCCTTCTTTGCAGGGATGCGCTGTATCATGATGGATCCTACGATGAATTACTACTGAAAGAGAATGTTACCGTTGAAAACATCTCATTCGGATATGGCGGCAGCGCCGGCCCACTGGGCGGAAACGGCTTAGGGGTCCGGATAGACATACAGAGTTTGAAGCGCCTAAGTGGTGATAAAATTTCTGAAATTCCAGTTCAGTGAAGAACCCCGACCAAAGGTCGGGGCTTCTGCTGTGCTGCTGAAAAATTTTCAGCCGAACAGCCCTTTCCTTACAAGAGCTCAATATTTGTAAGTAAAGCTGCTGTCCCTGGGGACAGCCAAAAGGCCATTTTGGCTTTTTTACATGAATCAATGGTTTATCGCGTTAAGGGGAAAAATGTATGCCACTCAGTCTCAAAAGATTAAAGTCCTTTCAAGGACGTAAGGGCCCATTGCTTCTGATCATCATGGACGGTATTGGTATCGGGAAACCGGATGAAAGCAACGCCGTCTATCTGGCCGACACGCCCAACCTGGACCGATTGTTCCACTCCAAACTTTATACCCAACTTCAAGCCCATGGGACCGCCGTTGGTTTGCCTACGGATCAGGACATGGGGAACAGCGAAGTGGGGCACAACGCCTTGGGTGCAGGAAGGGTCTTTGACCAGGGAGCCCTTTTGGTGAATCGGGCCCTCAAGTCAGGTGAAATATTCAAAACAGATATCTGGAAGAAGATCATTCACCAAGCAGGAATGGGGGGGACTGTGCATTTTATCGGTCTTCTTTCTGATGGGAATGTCCACTCCCACATTGAACAGCTCAACGCACTCATCGACGGGTGCGCAGAGGCAGGTGTTGCAAGGGTCCGCGTCCATGCCCTGCTTGACGGCAGGGATGTGGATGAGAAATCTGCCCTTGATTATGTTATTCCTACCCAGGAACGTTTGAAGGCGATATCTGAAAGATTTGGCCTGGACTATTGCATTGCATCGGGAGGGGGTCGGATGAAGGTCACAATGGACCGATACAACGCGGATTGGGACGTGGTGAGACGGGGTTGGGAGGCTCATGTCCTGGGAAAAGGTCGCTTTTTCAAATCAGCAGAAGAGGCTATCAAGACCAATTATAAAAAGGATCCAGAGATCACAGACCAGTACATGGATTCATTTGTCATCATGGATGATGGTAGTAAACCGGTGGGTCCCGTTAGGGATGGAGATGTTGTCATTTTTTTCAATTTCAGGGGAGACAGGGCCATCGAAATATCACGCGCCTTCACGGAATCAGACTTCACTGAATTTGATAGAGGACCCCTGCCGGACATTCTTTATGCAGGTATGATGGAGTATGATGGGGATACACATGTCCCTCCAAATTTTTTGGTCCCACCTCCCGTTATTGACAACACCCTAAGCGAATACCTTTGTTCAGAAGGGTTGAAAATGTTCGCCATTTCCGAGACCCAGAAGTATGGCCATATTACCTATTTCTGGAACGGGAACCGTTCAGGATATTTTGACGAATCCCAGGAAACCTATGAGGAGATCCCATCCGATAAGATTGAATTTGATCGGGCACCGAAGATGAAGGCTCAAGAGATAAAAACCCGGGTGATCACCTTATTCAGGGAGAACGGCTACCGGTTTGGCCGGCTGACATTTGCCAATGGGGACATGGTTGGGCATACAGGTGTCATGGATGCCGCGATCCTTGCCGTCGAAACCGTGGACCGGTGCGTGGGTGACCTGTTGGAAGAGGTCAAGGCGCTGGAGGGTATAGCGGTCGTCACCGCGGATCACGGGAATGCGGATGTGATGTTCACCCTAGACAAAGTGGGGGGGAAGAAGGTTAGGACCGCTCACTCCCTCAATCCGGTGCCGTTTGCTATATACGACCCATCATACGCTGGAGAATACGAAATGGCCGATCTGGAAGGACCCAGTCTCTCAAATGTTGCCGCCACCTTATTGAACCTTTTGGGCTTTGAGAAGGTTGAGGGGTATGATCCCTCCTTGATAAGGATAAAAACGGCCTGACAGGTTGTTACACAACTCAACACTCATGTTATGTGGACTTAGATAAAAGTTGGGTACTGCGGAGAAGGCAGACGTTCACAGGGCTGGGGTTTCTCCATCTTTGGGCTTTCGCATGAAGAGTGCGATCACGGCCGAAAAGAGGATGAGAAGGGCAAACAATTGTGTCACCGTCATATCACTGCCGAGGATGAATCCCCGCTCATCCCCACGAAAGCGCTCTACGAACAGACGGGCGGTGCTATGAAGAATCAGGAACCAGAGAAGGAGCTGACCCTCGAACTGTTTCTTGGTATGGAGGTAAAAGAGGACACCAAAAATAACGAACCCGCTCAGAGCACCGTATAACTGGGTTGGGTGAAGGGGAATATTGAGGGGGGCCAGGGAGTTTGGATGGGTAAAAACGACCCCCAATTTCATTTCTGTAGGTTTGCCGTAACAACAGCCGGCCATAAAACATCCGAGGCGACCAATCCCCTGACCAATAGCCGCTGAAGGTGCCCAGAGGTCTCCTATTTTCCAAAAGGAGAGGTGATTGCGCTTCAAATACCAGCCCAAGGCCAACAGTACCGCGATAAGACCTCCGGAAAAAACCAGGCCGCCCTTCCAGAATATGATCATGTCCAGGGGATGATCCCGATAATAGGAAATATTCATAAGGACATATGCCAGCCTCGAGCCTACTAGGGCGGATAGGATGATGATAAATCCCATATCCATGATGGCCTGTGGGCTCATCCCCTGATCCCTGCCTAATCTGAGGGCTAGCAGGAGACCCATAGTGATCCCGAGAACGAGGAAAAGGCCGTAAGTATGTAGGGTAAGTGGTCCTATTCGGAAGAGATCAGGAAACATAAAAGACTTTTTTTATCCTTTGGAGGTTTTTCGAAACAGTGTGTTTACGGCCAACCAAAAGATCCCGATAGTAATGGCTGCATCCGCCACATTAAAGGCCGGCCAGTGGTAGGAACCTAAATAAAAATCGAGGAAATCGATGACCTCCCCCAACCTTATCCTGTCGATGAGGTTTCCGACTGCTCCTCCGAGGATGAGAGAGATTCCGATGGTGATGTTGTGATCTTCATCTTTCATCTTCCTAAACCAGAACAGCAGCAACACGATCGCGCAGAGCGTAGCGGCAACAAGAAAATAAAACTTGAAACCATGCCCCGGACGGTTCATCAGGCCAAAAGCCATGCCGCGATTTCGAACGTGGACCAAGTTGAAAAATCCTTCGATGACAGAGATAGACGCATACTTCGGGATGTGGTATGCAAGAACAATTTTTGAGATTTGGTCCAGGGCAACGACGGCCAGTGCGGGTACCAAAAATAAAAAAGTCGTCTTTTTCACTCCGAGATGTACCCCGCTTCGACCATCGCTTCATGACACCTGTGGCATAGGGCAGGATGTCGATTGTTCTCCCCGACAGAGGGGTCATGCACCCAGCAGCGCTCGCATTTGGTATCTTCGGATGGCATGACCTGGATTTTCAGGCCCTCTATTTCCTCACTTTCATAGCCCTCGTCCATTTCTTCGGCAGGGATCACCTGAAGCGATGAGACAATAAAAATGGACCTGAGTTGGTTCAGGTAGGGCCTCAAAGGTTCCATGAGTCGGTCAGGAAGTCCAAGGGTCAGGGATGCATCCAGGGAATGGCCGACCCTCTTCTCCTTTCTGGCAATCTCAAGGGCTTTGGTCACCTCCCTTCGGACTTTTAGGATGTTTTCCCAGCGGTCCACCAGCCCAGAATCCCTGTATTCATCTTTTAAAGGGATAAACAGTTCCGTATGGACACTAGAAGATCGATCTTCATGCTGCATGTGCTGCCAGATCTCATCGGCTGTAAAAGAGAGAACGGGAGCCATGAGTCTCACGAGGACCTCGAGGATCTCGTTCATAGCGGTTTGAGCGGATTTTCTGGCGACCGATTTGGGTGGGGACACGTAGAGTCTGTCTTTAATGATGTCCAGATAAAAAGAGGAAAGATCAAGGACGCAGAAGTTATGGAGGTTATGGTACACGGGGTGAAACTCGAAATTGTCATAGGCATTGAGCACTTTGGCGCTCATCACCTGTAGTTGATGAAGGGCCCATCTGTCCAATTCTTCCATCTGTTCATAAGGCACTTGATCTTTCGAGGGGTCGAAATCGTGTAGGTTTCCAAGGAGATAGCGGCAGGTGTTTCGGATGCGACGGTAGGCTTCAGTCAACCGTTGAAGGATCTCCTCTGAAAGCCTGATGTTATCCCGATAGTCTTCTCCCGCAACCCAAAGCCTGATGATTTCCGCCCCGTAGTGTTTAATGAGCTCATCCGGAGAAATGACATTGCCCGCCGATTTGTGCATGGCCTTCCCGGAACCATCAACGACAAAGCCGTGGGTCAGGACGTTATGATAGGGTGCGTTATCCCTAGTACCAACAGCACAAAGAAGGGAACTGTGAAACCACCCCCGGTGCTGATCGCTTCCCTCTAAGTAAAGGTCTGCGGGGCTCTCCAGGTAGTCTCTGGACTCCATGACTGCCGCATAGCTGACTCCGGAATCAAACCAGACATCGAGAATATCGGTCTCTTTTTGAAATTCCTTAGAGCCGCATTTGGTACACGCTGTTCCGGGAGGCACCAGGTTTTTTTCAGGTTCTAAAAACCAGATATCGCTTCCCGATTTTTCAACCAAGCCGATCACATGGTCAAGGATTTCCTCTGATATGATCACATGACCACACTCCCGGCAAAAAAAGAGGGTAATGGGAACCCCCCATGCCCTTTGACGCGAGATGCACCAATCAGGACGGTTTTTAATCAGGCCATAGATGCGTTCCTCTCCCCATTGGGGGATCCAGGAGACTTTTTTAATGGCCTCGAGAGCCTTTTCCCTGAGTCTGTTCTCATCCATAGAGATAAACCACTGTTCGGTAGAACGGTAGATAACCGGATTCTTACAACGCCAACAGTGTGGGTATTCATGGGAAATTTTTTCTTCTTTTACAAGGGCACCCAATTCCTCCAGCTTTCGATTTACGGCTTGATTCGCCTCAAATACTTCGAGGCCGGCAAAGAACTTTACATCCTCGGTGAAGCGCCCCTCGTCATTCACGGGAGAATAAACTTCGAGGCCATATTTCAGTCCTGTCTCATAATCTTCTCGACCATGGCCGGGTGCCGTGTGGACGCAACCGGTGCCCGCTTCGAGCGTGACGTAAGGAGCGAGGACGATCATGGAATCCCTGTCATACAGGGGATGTTTTGCCTTGAGTCTCTCCAGGTTTGCCGCTTTGAATTCCTCGATTACCTGATAGGATTCTATGCCAAAGGAGTCCATGCAGATGTCCATGAGGCCTTTGGCCAGGATCATAACCTCTTTTTTCCCCGTCTCTACGGCGACATAATCAAAATCAGGATGGAGAGCAATGGCGAGATTGGCGGGGATGGTCCAGGGTGTCGTGGTCCATATCACCATGAACACATCTTTCCCTTTGAGAGAGGGATACTCATCGCTCAAATCGGAAATCATAGGGAATTTTACGAAGATGGAAGGGGAGGTGTGCTCCTCATACTCCACTTCCGCTTCGGCGAGAGCTGTCTGGCATGAAGAACACCAGTAGATAGGCTTTTTGCTCCTGACCAGGCTTCCGTTGAGGGCGAATTTTCCAAATTCCCTGATGATGGACGCCTCGTAAGCATAATTCATCGTCAGGTATGGTCTTTCCCACTCGCCCAGGACTCCAAGGCGCTTAAATTCATTGCGTTGGATATCAATATATTTCTCAGCATACTGACGGCAATATTTTCTTATTTCAACTTGGGACATTTCGGCCTTACGGGCCCCCAGTTCAGAGTCCACCCGGTGTTCAATAGGAAGGCCATGGCAATCCCATCCCGGAACATATGGGGCGTCAAAACCGGCCATCTGTTTTGATTTGATGATAATATCCTTCAATATTTTATTAAAGGCGGTCCCCATATGGATATGTCCATTGGCATACGGGGGACCATCATGGAGCATATAGGGTTTTCTTCCCTTAGAGGATTCACGAATCAGATGATACAATCGGTCATGATCCCACCTCTCAATCATCTCCGGTTCTTTTTTTACGAGGTTGGCCCGCATCGGAAATCCGGTTTTGGGCAGGTTTAGTGATTCTTTGTAATCCATTCAATAGGCCTCCATCCCTTACATTAAGGGTCTGATTATCAGATAAACCTAATCAAGTCAAATTGATTCTATTTTATTGACATGGCTTTCGAGAAACAGTATGAGAATATGACAAACTTCCGGGCCACACAGCGGAAACGTTCCGGAAGCCGGCAAGGAGGCCAGTTGATGAGAAAACCAATATTCCTGTTACCCGTCATTTTCTTTCTCTTCTTAGCGGGCTGCGGCGCCCTCGTTGTTTTCGGCGTAGGCACGGCCGCCGGGGTTGCTGGATATAAGTGGTATGAAGGCTCTTTGACGGTTATTTATGAGGCCCCATACATAACTGCCTGGGAGGCCACCTTAAAAGCCCTCGAAAAGATGGAATTGGACATCAAGAGTCAAAAGCATGATTTGACAAAAGGCACCATCAAGGCCCAGATGAAGGATGAGAGGTCAGTAACGGTCTCCCTTGCATATAAATCAGCCCAGCAAACAGAGGTTGAAATCCGTGTGGGTTTCTTTGGCGACAAGGATGCTTCCGATGTCATTCAAGAGGGTATCAGGAAAGAGCTTTTTGAGTGAGGGGAATATCAAGTCTGAATACCAAGGTCCTTTATGATCCCATGAACAAATTTTGTGATAAAAACCCACTGCCTGGGATCACAATAAGCCTGCGCTTCACATTTCATGTTATTGAGACTTCGTATGAGACACTCAGCTTTGATCGAATCCCTTCCCAGTTCTATGGCAAAGACGTAGGGGTGACAGTCACGATGCTTTGATTGGGCTTCGGTGAGAAGGTCATCAGGTAATTTGACCCAGAAGATTTCATTAAGATCGGAACTCAGGGCATGCTCAATCAAATATGCTTTGATTTTCTCTTTTTGAGAGGGTAAAATTTCATCGACTAAATAGGACCTCATGGGGTATTGACCTCACTCTTAATTTCTTTGTCCTGTTTTTTCCCGGTCAAAAAAGCGTCAACCACGGAATAGATCCAAATCATGGCAAAAGCAACGATAAAATAAACGAGAGAGGAAAGAACTTCAAGCTGGAGCGTTTTTAGGTCCCCAGGTGTTTGATGGGATGCGATTTCAGGACGGTTGACATAAGATTGGACAAAGAATACGAGTTTCAAGGCTGCGCCGAGGAAGAGGAGGAATACCATCGCCAGGAGAACCATGCCTTTTTTCAGGTTCCCGTTTATGACTTGGCCGAGTCCGGGAATAATCAATGCGGAACAGACTGGAGAAAGGATGGTTTTTTTCATTTTGATGAACCGTTCGTGCGCGAATCTTGCATGTAAACAGTCTTTCATGGTTATCTAAATAAGACAATGGATAATAAAACATCTGAAATAATGAATCAACCATTTCCCAAATCCATCTCTTCCACGGAAAAATGTAAGAGGTTAATGGAGTTGGTCTCTCCAGATGATACCGTGGCGGTTCTCATAAATGCGGATCCTGATGCCATGGCAAGCGCCCTGGCGTTAAAGAGATTTTTTTGGCGAAGGGTTAAGAAAACGCTGATTTATCATATTAATCCCATCAAAAGGGCGGATAACCTGGCCCTCATCAAGTTGCTAAAGGTAGACCAGAAAAACATTCGGAACATAAACAGCTCTAAAATCACGAAATGGGCCCTCCTTGATTCACAACCCCATCATGACGAACAATTCGCAAAATACCAGTTTGATATTATCATCGATCATCACCCGGTAGGCGAAGAGGTCCTCGGCCGATTCGTGGATATCAAAGAGGATTATGGGGCCAACTCAACGATTATGACAGAATACCTCAGGGCGGCTAAGATCGAACCTTCACCAATACTGGCCACAGCCCTCTTCTACGGGATTAAGACCGACACGAACAATTTTGTAAGGGCATCGACTCCTTCTGATATCAACGCCTTCAGGTATCTCTATCAGTTTGCGAATATTAATATTATTAATAAGATTGAGTCTTCTGAACTTACAAAAAAGACGCTCGATAGTTACCGGACAGCAATGGAAAACCTCATATTCCACAAAGATATCGCCTTCATTCATATGGGAAAGGTCAATAATCCGGACATTCTCGTCCTTATAGCTGATTTCTTTTTAAAAATGGCGGAGGCCACATGGTGCATTGTGTCGGGTAGATATGGCCAAAAAGTCATCGTCATTTATAGGAACGCAGGATTTCGGCTCGATGCGGGGAGAATGGCCCAGAAAATGTTGGGCCAATATGGAACGGCAGGGGGACATAAAAACGCTGCCAGGGCTGAGGTTTCAATCATTGAAATCGAGGAGAGCATGAATGGTGGCGAGAATTTAAAACACTTTATCCTCGGCTTGATAAAGGCCATGTAGGAATTATTGAAGTTTTGAAAACCACTTCCTCTCTTTGACTTTATCATAATCTATCATCCCGGCAAACCCTTCGTCACTTTTTACCAATAATTGTTCAATGCAACGATTGAGGGTCTAAAGGGCCGAATCATAAAGAAATAACCGAGGATCAATCTTGGCACCTGTCATCAACCAGATTGTCAACGAACAACTGATAAGTCGTATAAAAGACTTTATCAACAAGGAGGAGAGATCGGCTCTCAAGAAGGCGATTGATGAGATGCGCCCTGCAGATGTGGCCGATCTCATTGAACATCTCGAACTTGATGAACGCCTCTATATTTTTGAGTTATTGGAGCCGGAGGGGGCGGGAGAGATCCTTGTAGAAATCGAACCCCCGGTCCAGGAGCGTCTTTTAATTAATCTCGACAATGAAGTGATCTCTGAAATCGTCCATGGGCTTGATTCCGACGATGCAGCCGACGTGGTGGGCGATTTGCCGGCGGAGCGGGCAAAGGAGATTATCCAATCCCTTGAAGACGATATATCGGAGGACCTTGAAAAGCTGCTCCCCTATCCGGAGGATTCGGCCGGCGGCATTATGGCCCTTGAGTTTGTGGCTGTGCAGGCTGACTCGACCGCACAGGAAGCCATTCATACCATCCGTGAAAACAGGGAAGAAGTTCAAAATGTTTATTATCTTTTCGTGATAGACGATTCTAACAGGTTGGTTGGGGTTGTGTCTTTAAAAGACCTTGTGTTGGAGCCCCCTGATAAAAAGATCAAAGAATTCATGAATCCTGAAGTCATTTCCGTCTATATAGATACCGATCAAGAAGAGGTGGCCCGTCTGGTCAAGAAATATAACCTGGTCAGTATCCCCGTCGTTGATAAAGAGCAACGGTTGGTGGGCAGGATAACCCATGACGACATCATGGATGTTATTGAAGAGGAAGCCAATGAAGACATCGGTCTGATGGCGGGTGTGATTCATCAGGAGATCGCGGAAGAGTCCCCTCTGAAAATCTCAAGGGCTCGATTACCATGGCTCATTGTGGGGCTGTTCGGTGGGATCCTAGCCGCTTGGGTCATCAACCAATTCGAGGCTTCACTGCAAAAAATTCTCGCCCTCTCCTTCTTTTTTCCGGTCATCATGGCCATGGGAGGAAGTACCGGGACCCAGGCCGCAACCGTCGCCGTTAGGGGATTGGCCACGGGAGACATCAGCATGTTCAATATCGGAAAACGGCTCTGGGTAGAAATGAAAGTGGCCTTTTTGAACGGAGTACTCTTGGGCATCCTCCTCGGAATAATTGTAGGGATCTGGCTCTCTGATTATTGGCTGGGGGCGATTGTGGCTCTTTCATTGATACTCATAGTGTTGAACTCAGGCTTTATAGGTGCTGCAGCGCCTTTGGTCTTTAATAAATTTAAGATAGATCCCGCACTCGCCACCGGCCCCTTTGTGACCACGACAAACGATATCTTAAGCCTTCTCATCTATCTGGGTCTCGTTACAATTTTCCTAAAGGTTTCCGCCTAATAACACTCTCAACTTCTCACACCAATCCTATACTTGATTCTTATCTTATTGTCTCTGCTCATCCAGGGATTTACATCACGCATTCGGGACCTTGATTGAAGACCGTTCCAAAACCCCCATCATGCCGTTTTGACAGGCCTTTTACCGTTTGTGGGAAGAGGCAACCCGGGTTGAATCACGAGCCTTTTCATTTGACATAAAATCGCAATTGTCCCTATACTGATTCAATAAGATCTTTTTGTTCCGGTGCTCAGGTTTCCCAAAATCTTCATATCTAAGCCGGATTGATCAGATTCTGAATCAAAGGAGGGATAAGCTATGACTGATGATTTAATAAAAGCAACGAGATTGGTGCCCTGTTCGGTGGTTATACTAAGCACGGGGAGCGAGGGGAATCAGGATGTGATGACCGCAACCGCCATGTTCGTGGCAGAGGACGTGCCCCTGCTCATGATCAGTGTGGCAAAGGAGAGTACCAGTCACGAACTTCTCGAAACGACGGGGGAGTGCGCTTTGAATGTGGCCTCGGTCGAACA
>PVMS01000846.1_pt1 | contig 10848 bp, 8 predicted proteins | sample 1853461 | NCBI WGS metagenome assembly PVMS01 (sample SAMN08582032, study PRJNA380276) | Marine sediment metagenome, whole genome shotgun sequencing project. | isolation source: ocean sediment barecode stripped | collected 2017
AACTGATAGCAACGCCCATACCCTCGCCCTCCGGTAGCTCTTTGCCCCAGCCCGAGCGCTCTGCGACGTCGCGTAATGCGGCAGCCAGACGCAGCGCACCGCCAACTGAATTCGGTGCCTCGCCTGCGTTCTTACCCGCAGCATCGAGTCGGGCAAGCCGGAACTCAACCGGGTCCTCACCCATCTTCGCAGCAACTTCATCCATGAAACTCTCGACGCCCCAGCCGATCCAGCCGGGCCCGACCGAACGCAGCCAGCCGGGTAAGAACGTGCGTTGCGCGAGGTCATTGTTAATTGCCCGAACACGATGACCAGGCAATGTATACCAATGGTCAGCACCGTTAATTGAAAAGCCATCGACCTTGCCGTTGCCATCAACACCGGCCCCCAGGAAGCCCGGAGCCATTGCAAGCGTTGGCCAGCCCGCGGCCGCGGCGTGCTCGATTCCGGTCAGTGCTCCCTCCGCGTCAAATGACGCATCGAACTTGACGACCGATGGCGAACGAACGCAATCGAAGCGACTGTCTTCCGCGCGCTGGAAAATCAACTTCACCGGACGGCCCAACTCGCGGGCTGCGAGTGCGGCCGGAATCATCTGATCACCGAACAGGCGTCGCCCGAAGCCACCGCCCAGGTAATACTGATGCAGAACGATATTCGACTCTTCGACCTCAAGTGCCGCAGCAAGAAAAGGAATGATGAGTGACTGCCATTGATTGCCGGCGTGGATATGAAAAACACCGTCAACGTACTCAACCAATGCGTTCTGCGGCTCGAGCGTGAAGTGCAGCACCGTGCTGGTTCGATAGGTTGCCGAGTGTGTGTCGGCTGCATTCTCACGTGCTGCCGTAACGTCGCCTTCGTCGACGAAAAGGGCTCCGCTCGCCGAATCGGCCACGAGCTTCTCACCCTCCGCGAGAATATGCGCTTCGGTTACAGATGCTGTGGGACCTGGCGCCCATTCTATCTCTACGGCTTTTGCAGCTTTCATTGCAGCAGGGAAGTCTTCCGCAATAACCAGAGCCCATCCCTGCAAGATTTCGCTGGGGTCGCTGAGCTGCAAGGTTTGCATGTACCCGGGAATGTCTTTGGCGGCTGTGTCATCGATGGAGTTAATGGTGCTGCCATAGCGTGTCGGCGGTATCATCGGGTGCGCATACACCATATCCGGCAACTCGGTATCCAGACCATAAACAGCCTCACCCTTTGTTTTGGCGGGCACGTCGAGCGCCGGAGTTTCCCGGCCAATCAGTTGCCGCTCACTCGCCGCCTTCATGGGCATCGCCGCGAGTTCTTCTTCGCCGATTACGCGGCTAACGTCCCCCGTCGCGACGATTTCCGCGAACGACACCTGCTCATCACCCGCTATAACTTCGCCGCCTTCGGCTCGGCACTGCGCTGCGTCGACACCGAGCAATGCTGCGCCGGCCTCGACAAGGACCGTGCGACCAGCAGCTCCCGCTTGCGACAACATCGCAAACGAAGTCCTCACCGACCAGGAACCGCCCGTCACCATGTAACCCCACTTTGGATCGGAGTCGACGTGTTTGATCGAAACACGACTCCAATCGGCCCCGAGTTCTTCGGCAACAATACGAGCCAGAGCGGTGCCTACGTGCTGGCCCATTTCCGCTTTGGCAATGTTGACCAGCACGGCGCCCGTACCATCAACCTCAAACCAGACTGCAGGTGAAAATCGTTTGCTTGCACCCGCTGCCATCAGGTCGCTGGCGGCATCATCGCTGCTACAACCCGGGAGTACTGAACCCAGCCCCATCACGAGAGTGGTGCCGGCCGTTCCGGCCAGAAATGTACGGCGGCTGATTGCTAACTTTTCTTTGGGCATTGCCATGTCTATGCCTCCCCGCCGTCTGCAGCGTTCTTGATTGCCTTCTTGATGCGCGTGTAGGCCATGCAACGGCACAAGTTGCCGTTCATCGCTTCATTGATATCGGCGTCGCTTGGCTCTGGATTACTCGCCAGCAGATCTGCTGCCTGCATGATTTGTCCGGACTGGCAGTAGCCACATTGCGGCACCTGCTCTTCTACCCAGGCGGTTTGCAGCGCTTTGCCCTCGTCCGAGTCGAGTCCTTCGATAGTCGTTACAGCCTGATTTTCGATGCCGCTGATTGGCGTAATGCAGGATCGCGTCGCCGCACCGTCAATATGCACGGTGCACGCACCGCACATTGCGATACCGCAGCCAAATTTGGTGCCTTTGAGCTTGAGTTCGTCTCGAATCACCCACAGAAGTGGCGTGTCGAGTGGGCTGTCGGTAGATACGGTTTCACCATTGAGTAAGAACTCGATCACGATAATCCCCTTGTAGTTATTTCGCGGCCTCTCCAATCCTGCAACTCTTGAGGCGCATCGTCAATCCGATGCCCAGGCTACCGCCGGGGCTTGTCGTTTGGGTTCAGGACAGCTCACGCTCGAACAAGGCGAGCAGACGACTCCATGCACGTTCTGCCTGCGCTTCGTTGTACGCACGCGAGTCCGGCGGACACCATCCGTGCAACGTATCTTCGTAGACTTCTATCTCTGCCTCTACGCCAGCCGCATCGTAAGCCTCACGCAACAGCACCTTGGCATTTGGATCTTTTTCGTCGTCATTCGCGGCGATGGCAATCAGAAAGCCTGCCTTCATCTGTGGCACCAACAGGTGTGGGCTGTCTTCGCTATCACTGGCAAGACCGCCGCCATGGAAAGAACCACCGGCACCGATACGATCAGGCATGGCCGCGGCCAGACGCATCGTGTACGAGCCTGTCATGCAGTAGCCGGTCGTGCCAATTTTGCGATCAGTATCGACTGAGGGTTGTGCATCCAGGAACTTCACAAGCGCACGGCCATCAGTGACGCAAGTTTGTGGGGACAGAGAACGTGCGTGAGGCATCAATGCCTCACGAATCTCTGGTGTGCCAAAACTCGAGCCCTCGGGTACCGCGGCACCCTTGACTGTCCGGTAGTATGGATTGACGACGAGTACCGAATAGCCGGATTCGGCGAGTCGTTTACCCATCATGCGAAAAGACGCCCGGATGCCGACGATGTCGGGCCAGACAATAACGGCGGCGTGTGCCCCAGTGGCGGGATGAACGAAATAGCAGTCTGCCATGCCGTCGGGCGTTTCCACTTCAATGTCACTTTCCACAACGTCGAGGGCGTTGGCAACGGGCGGCAACATCATGAGAACGGCCGCGCCTGCGCCAGTTCTATTGAACGCCCGGCGCGTTATTCCATTCTTGCGAAGATAGTCGTCGGTGTCTTTTTCGGTCTGTTCATCACACATAGGGCGCTCCATTATTATTTTGCCGAGATCGTATTCTATAACGTAAAGTTGCCTTAAGGTTGCGGAGGCAAAGATGTCTGTATATACAAGGGCCTATGCTTAAGAAAAGCCTGTTTTTCGATTACCTGAATCGCCGCGACGCGATCGACTTCTCGCGCTTCATTGCTGATTCAGTTGAGGACGAACACTACATCAACTGGAATGAGTTTCTGTTGCCGATGGACTACGGCGATGCTGAAGCCGAGTACTTCGCCATTCGCAACAGCTGCGCGATGTTCGATGTATCGCCTATTCGAAAGATTAGTATTCGCGGATCGGGCTCAGGAGCACTCCTGGATCGCGTGCTAACACGACCTGTAAGCGGCTTGCCAACCATGCGAGCGACATACACTGTATTTTGCAATGACGACGGCAGCCTCAAGGACGATTCCATTCTGTACAAATTCGCCGATGATGATTATCTCCTGATGCCGTCGGATGTCGATCACTCGCCGTATTTTGAGTCGCTGCGCCAGCGCTTTGGGCTTGGCGACGTGACCTTTCAAGAGTGCACCGATGCATGGGCTGGCATCGCAATGCAGGGCCCGCATTCCGCAGCGGCATTGCAAAACATGGGTTTCGACGACATCGCGGACCTGAAGCCTTTTGTGGTTCGGGACTACACAATAGCCTGCGGCACCATCAGACTGGCGCGAGTCGGTTTCACGGCGGACCTTGGCTATGAATGCTGGTTCGAGCCGGGGTTGGCTGAAGAATTCATGCGGCTGGTGGAAGCTGCCAGATCTACAATGAACATTGCTCTGCCAGGATATGGTCTTAGTGCGCTGCAAGCCTGTCGTCTTGAAGGAGGCTTCGTTGTTGCCGGTTGGGACTTCTCGACTGAACTCGACCCCCAGCCCGGATTCGAACGATCACCCTTTGACATCGGCTTGGGTTGGCTGGTGAATCTTGACGCGGAGGAGTTCGTCGGCCGGGATGCACTGCTCGAGCAGAAAGCCAACGGCCATCAATTCAGCTTACGCGGTTTCGAACTGGATAAACGAAGTCCACCCAAAGATGGCACCGAGCTGTATGCCGCCGCTGGCGACGATGCAGCGTCGGTTGGCATCGTCAACTGTTCAAGCTGGTCGTGGGGAATGGACAGGACTATTGGAAACGCATCGATCAAATCCGGACACAGCGAGATTGAGGAAGCGTGGCTTACGTTGGCAGGAAAACGCATCAAGGTTAGAATCAGTCGCGGGCCGTTCATTAACCTAGAGCGTCGCAACGAGGTTCCCGCCCCAACAGATTTTTAGGCCGGTAAATGAAATACGCACGCTGTCTTTTTATTATCGTTGTCATATTCATGGCAGGGTCAGCACACGCGCAACGCGGCGGTCGCTGGAATACCACGCAAAACGAACCACCGAAGTCCGAGCTGATCGTTGCTCGATGGCACTTTGGCGACAACGGACTTATGGGTGGTTTTGGCTGGGCACATAACTACCCGAGCTCCGACCAGAACCTGAATCAGTACATCAGTGAAGCTACCGGTATTGATCTTTCGCGCATGTCGTACAGAATCGTGGAACTGGGTCAAGACGAAGTTTTTGACTACCCGTTCGCCTACATCTCAGAGCCAGGTGAAATGGCCCTTACCGCAATAGAGGTCGAGAATCTTCGCGCGTTCATACAGCGCGGCGGTTTTGTACTCTTGGATGACTTCGACGGCCCCCGTCAGCTTGCGATCATGAAGCAGCAGGTGCGCCGAGCCTTCCCGGAGTTCGAATGGGTGCCACTCGAGATCGAGCACAAGATTTTTCACATGCACTTCGAACTGGACGACCTGCACGGAATGGATCCCTATGTGCCGGGCAGCTACGTTACCTACTACGCCTTGCACAATGCGGCCGGGGACGTCGTTATGATCGCCGGTCACAACAATGATCTTGCTAATTTCTGGGACTGGTACGACCAGGCTGTTTACCCGCTGCGACCCGCAGCAGACGCGTTTCGACTCGGCGTCAATTACATCGTGTATGCGCTAACGCACTGAAGATTCAATACGCCTGTGCCGGCAGCCATGTAACCAGCGGCTTCCAGATGAAGATCAGAATAAGCCCCAGCAACTGCAGCAGAATAAACGGCACCACACCACGATAAATCGTACGCACGTCGATTCCTTCCGGTGCCACGCCCTTCAGATAGAAAATTGCGAAGCCAACGGGAGGCGTCAGGAATGACGTCTGCAGGCAAACCGCAAATAACACAGTAAACCAAACGAGATCGAAGCCGAGGTTTTGCACGACTGGTGCGACGAGCGGCAGGATGATCAACGAGATTTCTATCCAATCAAGGAAAAAGCCCAGCAGGAATGTGACGAGTAGAATCGTAATGACTATCCCTGTTGGCCCGAACGGCAAGCCCATCAAGGCGCCTTCGATCAACTCGTCGCCACCAAGCCCGCGCAACACCAGTGAGTAAGCCGTTGCGCCGACAAAAATCGCAAAAATAAATGCCGTTGTTGTTGTCGTTTGTTGCAGCACATCTTTGAGTACATTTTGACTCAGTTGTCGCTTGAACAGCGCGAGTAGCATGGCGCCGAATGCGCCAACACCGGCCGCTTCCGTCGGCGTAGCGATGCCGAAAAAGATGCTGCCCAGTACAGCGAAAATCAAACCAAAAGGTGCGAGTACGGCGCGAAACACTCCCATGAGCGCTGCGATGCTAACCGGCTCGGCAACGTCGGGCACGGGAGCAGCACTCTTGTCTATCCTGCTAACCAACAGCAAATAGCTGATGTAGAGAGCGCCAAGAATCAGGCCCGGCACCATCGCGCCAAGAAACAGGTCGCCGACGGGCATCGCCAGGCGATCAGCCATCAATACCAGCATGATGCTCGGCGGAATCAGGATGCCCAGCGTGCCGACAGCGCAGACCGTTCCAGCAGCCAGGTCCGCTCGGTAACCATGCTTCAACATCACAGGCAGGCCGAGCAGCGCCAACAGCACTACCGACGCGCCGATGATGCCGGTCGTAGCAGCGAGCAGTATGCCGATGATTGTCACCGCTATTGCAAGCCCGCCCCGCACTCGCCCAAATACGCGGGTTAGATTGGTCATCAAGTCACTGGCAATTCCGGACCGTTCCAGCATCAAGCCCATAAAGATAAACAGGGGTAGTGCGACAAGCACCCAGTTCTTCATGACGGCCCAGACACGATTGACGCTCAGCGAGGTGTAGGCCCAATCCACACCGATGGCGAAACCGAGATCGATATCCATCACTATCGCAATGGCGGTAAAGACTACGGACAAACCACCCAGAACCCAGGCAACCGGGAATCCTGTGAGAATGAGTCCGATGAACGAAACGAACATCAGAATTGCGAGCAGGTTGTTAATCCACATGGCGTGGCCAACCAAAAAGACAGGTTGTAGCGCGTGATAGCCGGCTGATGCCGGCAAATAGCAATAGCAACATGCTCAACGGCAGGAAACTCTTGATGACCCAGCGAAACGGTAGACCACCTGGCGAATCGGATATCTCCGCTATTGCAAAAGAGTAGCTGACGAACGGTGCGGAAAAAATCAGCATTGCCACAACGAAAGGCAGGAACAGCAGCAATAGGCCGTAGACCTCGATCCAGGCCTGTTTGCGAAGACTCATGTGGTCATGAAACACGTCCACGCGAATGTGGTCATCGCTATCCATGCAAGTGGCGAGACCAATCAGGAACCCAGCCGCAAAAAGGTGCCACTGAATCTCTTCAAATTCGATACGACCTTCACCGAACAGATAGCGCATCGTTACGTTGATGACGACGATCGCGATCAGGATGAGCCAGATCCACGACAATGCCCGTAACAGACGCCCAAAAAACCGACGGGAGAATAATGATAACCGCGTGTGTGGAAATCGCTCCCGACGCGGAAGTACTTCACTGATTTTTGAGGCATCAATACTCATGACGGTCAGAATGACCTTGGCAGGTAGCCCCGTGTCTTCCATAAACGGTAAGTCGCAGAAAACTCGCGCTGAGACTGCAGAATTTTCGCAAACTGCTCATCCTTCGCTGCCTCCTCGTCCAATACCTGTTGTGTTACTGCACGCAACTCCTCGAGGATTTCCGTGGACAAGGTTCCCGTAATCACTCCCTGTTCCACGAAATCGCGAATCACCGCGCCTTGCATAGACTCCGCTTCCGAAATTGACTGCGTGGCTTCTGCACGACAGGTAGTGCGAACCATGGTCTGCATTTGCTCGCTCAGCTTGTTCCACTCATCAAGATTTACTTGCAGGTGGCCCGCCGAAAAAGTCTGATGCCAGCCAGGGAAGTAGTTGAATTTTGCTACACGACCAAAACCAAGCAGCTGATCGACTACGGGCATGGAAAACTCTGTCGCATCGATTGCACCTTTCTCCAGCGCTTGAAAAATCTCACCACCAGGAATCATCGTGACCGACGCACCGACGCGTTGCAGAACTTTTCCCCCGAGGCCCGCAAATCGTATCTTCAGCCCAACCAGGTCGTCGAGTGATTCCACGGGCTCGCGAAACCAGCCCGCTGTTTCGGGGCTGGTCACAGAACAGAGAATTGGCATGACGTTGTGTGGTTCGTACAAGGCCTCACCGAGCTCACGACCACCACCGAAGTACCACCAGGCCGAAAACTCCATTGGCTCCATGCCAAACGGGACGGCGGCGATCAGCGTTGATGCAGGGATGCGCCCCTGATCGTAGCCGAGCCACTGAAATCCAGCCTCGACCTTGCCTTCCTTGATGCTCTCCGTGATTTCGAGAGCCGGTACTATTTCGCCTGGGTCATAAGTAGTTATTTGAAAGGCTCCGCCGCTCATCGTAGCCAAATTTTCTGCGATGCGTTGCGGCGGTGGCCCAACGATGGGCAAATTCGAAGTAAACGAAGATGTTAGTCGCCATCGCACTGGTTCAAGTCCACCAGACAAGCTGTCATCTCGCGACTCGACAACGGCGCCCGGCGGACGAACAGCGAGCGAACCGAGAAATCCAAAAGCGAGGGCGACCACAACCGCCAACAGTAGTGCGCCCGGCGAAACGTTTTTGTTAGCCCCCATGAACATCCCCTTCTTTGTGATCTGGAGTATCCTACTGCATGACGGTATATTGCCGAATACCTGAGTGAAACAACAATTACGTTGGTGACCAAAATGACGATGCAAAAAACGCGCAAGATTCTCGTAATGAGCATGCTGCTAGGCATGGGTCTGCCCCAAACCGCTGTTGCACAGGAAGACAGTCCTGAAGCCACAGCAGAGTCCGGCGAAATCGACGAAATCGTTGTTCTGGGCGCTCGCTCGCTTACCTTGTTGCGGCAGGAAGTGATAGTGGCCGAAGACAGATTCTTCGATCTCTACAACGAACTCAACGATGACGACAAATACGACATCGTCTGCGAGACTCGGAGACCTATCGGAACCCGCATACAGGTGCGCGAATGTAAAGCCCAATTCGTCAAGGACGCCGAGTACCAGGCCACGCAGGACGCACTACAATTTTCCGAATCGCCCGCCAACGTAACGGCCCGCGCAATTCGTGCTTCGACCGAAGACTACGAAATACTGGACGAGAAGCTGAAATCTTTTGCCGTGAGTAGTCCGGAACTGCAAGAAGCATTGATGGAATACGACGGTCTCAACAAGAAATACGCGGACGAACGTGAGAAAAAATTCGACTGACGTGCGGTAGGGTCACGTCGCGTGATTCTATTTCTGCACCATGAAGTCAGGTAGTAAAGCCGAGCCATAGGTGGCCAGTTCAAAGAATTCTCCGGAGCCGAGATTTGAGGCCGCCAGGGCAATGGTCAATTCGGTGAGTGTTGGCGAGGCCCCCAAATACTCCAGCCGACCTGCATTCATGTAAAAGTCGAGAAACTCCGCAACTGCAGTTGCCTTTGCAGTTTCATCACCCGCAGTGTCGTCCCAAATCTCCCGGACCCGAGCACCACGCAGGCGAACGCGCAACAACTCCTGAGCAATAACGCCATTTTCTCGCGTGTAGCGATTGTTCCGGATCTCACCATTTCGAATAAGGCCATTATAGATATTGGCCGCGGTATAGATCTGAGTTTCAGTTACCAGCTCGAGCTCCGGTGCGACCAGAGAGTTGTTCGCCAATGCGCCGGTAGGCGCGAAGTCCGGAGAATAGAAATTGAATACGGTTGCGGACATCAACGCCTCCTGTCCGATATTCATGCGACCCATCCGAAGCAGCATCGCAGCATCTTCGAATTGGCTCGCATTGGCATAGTTGAGAGCGTAAGTGTCTCCACCCCCAGGTACTACAGAGGTGTCGTTACCGATCACCACTGACGAATACGCCTGATGCAGCCGCAGCATCGCAGTCATCTGCAGTACGGGCTCTTTAAATTTACCGAACTGGGGATTGCTCATCACCGTCGGGTTGCGTGCTTCCTCATCGAGCAATATCGACCGGATCACCGCGGTCATGTCGCCTGTCGCACCGAAGGCCCCCGCGACCCGTTCGATGTAATCCGGGCTGGGATTTGAGGTCACAAATCGCTGAATAAGCCTTTCAGCCACATACGGCGCAGTACCGCTGTGCGCCACCAACGCATCCATAACCAGATCGAGCTCCCGGTCCGGCTGTGTCCCGGCCGGTATCACCAACTGCATTCCATTGTCGGCGAAGAGTTCCTTCTCGGTGTTGTCGTGCCGGTCAGCATAAAATCTCATTGGCTCAGTCCAACGGAATTGATAGCCGTTGCGGAAGTTACTGCCCAGCGTGAAATTGTTGTTATTGACCATGTTGCCGTTCGATACGGTCTTGCTAAAGCTGAGCCCTGTAAAGACCTGTGCCATCTCCTTGATGACATCGTTGTCATAGGTCTGAATCGGCAGGTTATTGGGCCCGAGTCTTATCGAACCATTCGGGTTGCGTGCGACAAGCCCGAAAGTGAAAAGCTGCATCACCTCGCGAGCGTAGTTTTCATCCGGGAAGTAGCCGGCTGCCGGATTTTCTTTCTCATTGCGAAGGTGGCTCAGGTAGGCGCCCATTACAGAGTGCCGGCTAACCTCTTCCAGCAGGTCGCGATAGGTGAGATTGGCGTGCCGCGCCAGCGTATCGTAGTAGTCTGCGGTTCCTCGATGAGCATTTCGAACATCGGAGTTTTGTTCACTAACCACCAGAATCTGACTAAGGGCGAATGCGACCCGCTGCCGTAGTTGGTCTTTCGCGAAAGCGGCCACCGTCCAGAAAGCGTCTTTGCGAATAAGGTGTCCCGGCTCATCATTACCGGTGGCATCGAGAAAGATTGGCAGTTGTGCGTCGAGAAAAGGCAGGTACTGCATCTGTGGCAATTGAAACTGTGACTCGATCCACTGGGAGTACACCGACATTCGGTTCCCACCGTCGACATCGATTTGATCGCGCAATGCCGCGTAGTCCTCTGGCGTTGCGCCGAAAGTAGCCTGATTGAGGAATCGAATAATGTCGAGATCCACCTCTTTCTCAGTGAGCTGGGTTGTTTGCGGTGGAGTGACGGAAGAGTCGTAGACGAACACTTCCTTGATTTC
>PVMS01065098.1_pt1 | contig 10848 bp, 7 predicted proteins | sample 1853461 | NCBI WGS metagenome assembly PVMS01 (sample SAMN08582032, study PRJNA380276) | Marine sediment metagenome, whole genome shotgun sequencing project. | isolation source: ocean sediment barecode stripped | collected 2017
ACCATAGGCCAGATTCAGCAGCAGGTAATGGGGCTTGTCAAAGGGCCAGGTATCGTTATCATATGGATTTCTTTATGGACGATTCCCTTTACTTCTCCTTCGAAAATGATATGGCCATGAATAACGATACCTGGCCCTTTGACAAGCCCCATTACCTGCTGCTGAATCTGGCCTATGGTGGAAGCTGGGGAGGAAATGAAGGGGTAGATACGAGTCTGCTTCCTGTGCAGTATAAGATTGATTATGTGAGGTATTATCAGGTACCGGCTAAGTGATCTTAGTGCATAGCCTGAGGTGAGTCTAAACCTTTGCGCGCCTTGAGTCTGGCCAGTTCGAATTGCTCCCTGAGATCGGCCAGCGTAAGCTGTAGTTCTGTAGCTTGAATCAGGTTGATATGCTCTTCGGGATCACTATGGTGGTCGTAGAGCTCCTCATTGGCTGCTTCAACACCTTCTCCCCATCGGGTGTATCTCCAGCGGCTGGTTCGAATGCTTGCAGCCCTTCCCCCATGGGTTACTGTAAAAGCAATTGAAGTATCCTGGTCCGAGTGTTCTCCTTTTATATGTGCTGCAAGGCTTTTTCCCTGTAGAATCCCAGGCTGATCCGAATCTATATTGCACAATTCAGTTAGAGTGGGGTAGAGATCAATAAGTTCCGTAATGGATTCACAGGTGGTACCGTGGTTATTGCTTATGTCTGGATGCGAAATAATCATGGGTATCCGAACACTCCCTTCCCAGAGACTCTGTTTTGACCAGCAGTCATGTTCCCCCAGGTTGTAGCCGTGATCAGAAACGAATACCACGATGGTCTCGTCCCTGATTCCCAGTCTTTCCAGCGCATCCAGCAGTCTGCCCACCTGCTGATCCATAAAACGGACACTTGCCATATAGGCACTGATAGTCTTTTTTTTCTGAAGCTCGTCCATTTCCCAGATTTTCATATTTTGTCTGAACAGGGCCTGTTCCGGAACATTGTCTTCAACAATCACAGGAGGAAGCTGAACGTCATCCACGGGGTAGGGAATAAAACAGTTCTCAGGAGCAATCAGGGGGACATGTGGACGTACCAGTCCAACTGCCAGGAAGAAAGGGGCCTGGGGCTTTATCTTCTTTTTGTTTTTGCCCTTCGGATCCCCGGGACCAGTTCGACTTTCCAGGATGGCAATGGCCTGACTTGTTGCCAGGTAATCGGCCTGGGTCACCTCCGATCCATCAGCAATGATCATTCGTGCGAAATTGGATCCATAATGAAGATTTCCGGGGGATAGTAGTTCCAGGGTTCCCGGACTATGGGTTTCGGGTCCCATGACGTTGTAACTGTAATCCCAGGAATCGGGCTCGTCTCCACCGGGATCTCCCCGTTCAATGCCACCTGGGACACCCATGTGAAAGATTTTCGAAACACGGGCGGTGAAGTATCCCTGCTGGCGAAAATACCCTGCTATGGTGGGGTGATCAGCGAGGGAAGGATTCTCCACGCGGTAAGATCCGGGTTGATCAATGTTTCTTAAAATGCCATTGGTTTCAGGATAAAGTCCACTCATCAGCGAAGCGCGTGATGGACCACAGAGCGGATACTGGCAGTAAGTCCTGGTAAAGCGCACACCTTCAGCAGCAAGTTGTTCCAGATGGGGTGTATGGTTAGCTATTTCCATATAGGGTCCGATGCGGGTATTCAAATCATCGGAGATAATAAAAAGCACATTCGGCTTTTGTGCGCTCAGGACAGCACTGACTAGAACCAGGGCAAGAAATATTATTTTTTTCATATCAAGCATAAGTTTAAACATTTTTAGGGAAAGGAGCTTTGGGAATAATAGCTATCTTGCTTCTTCACCGAATCGAAGCCTAATATATGACCTCCCGGGAACGCGTACTGGCAGCTTTGAATCATATGGAACCCGACAGGATCCCGGTGGACCTTGGGGGGCACCGGTCATCAGGAATTGCTGCGATAGCCTACCACAAGCTGCGCAAGCATCTTGGCCTGCCTGAGAAAGCCGTCAGGGTTTATGATATGGTGCAACAACTGGCCATCATTGATGAAGATGTGCTAGACCTGTTTGGGGTTGATGTCGTTGAGATGGGACGTGGATTCCTGCTGGATGACAAGGATTGGAAACCCTGGATTCTTCCCGATGGAACACCCTGTGAAATACCCTATTATACGAATATTGAAAGAAGGGGAGAGGACTGGTTCATTCTGGATGAGTCGGGGATTGAGATGGGTGTGCTGAAAAAGGGGAGCCTCTATTTTGAGCAAACCCTGTTCCCACTTATGGAAAGAGGTATTGAAAACGACCACTTTGATGACCTGGAGGAGATGTTGGGAAAGCAGATCTGGAGTGCCGTGGCGCATCCGGGCGCTCACCTGGAATTGGATGAACAGGGTCTCAGAGAAATGGGACTTAGGGCTAAAGAGCTCAGGGAGTCCACCGACAGAGCCATTGTCGGTCTTTTTGGAGGCAATATGTTTGAGTTGCCCCAGATGCTGTACCGAATGGACCATTATCTTCTTGCTACGGGCATGTATCCGGATAAGGTGCTGGAGCTTTCCGAAAAACTTTACGAGGTTCACCTTAAGAACCTGGAAAAATGGATAGGGGCTGTAGGGCCCTACATCGATGTGGTCCTGTTTGGAGATGACCTGGGCGGACAGCAGGGGCCCCTGATAAGCCCGGAAGCCTACAGGGAGTATTACAAGCCCTATCACGAGAAACTTTGGGGCAGGGCCAAGGAGCTTGCAGATGTAAAAGTACAGCTACATTGCTGTGGAGGGATCTATGAGCTTCTGGATGATTTAATAGAGGCAGGTCTGGATATGGTTAATCCGGTTCAGATATCCTGCCGTGGAATGGATCCGAAGCGACTTAAAGCGGATTTCGGAGAACGGATTACTTTCTGGGGTGGTGGATGCGATACCCAGAGGATACTTCCACTGTCCAAACCGCATGAGATTTCGAAGCACGTGAAGGAGCTCTGTTCAATCTTTAGCCCAGGCGGTGGCTTTGTCTTTCAGCAGGTCCATAATATCCTGGCCAATGTCCCACCAGAAAATGTGGTGGCCATGTTTGAGTCCATTCATAAAGCATAATACATACCTGATTGAAGGTGTTCACATAACTAACTAAAACCAGTATGCCATGAGACAAATCCTATTAAGACTTTTTGCACTTACTCTTATTACAGGCTTGCTAAGCACTTCTCTTACAGCTCAGGAGGGCTACGTGCCCACCCAGGAGAACCTGGATAACCGGGAATGGTTTCAGGATGCAAAGTACGGTCTCTTTGTACACTGGGGCGTATACTCCATCATGGGGGGTGGTGGCGACCAGGGAATTGCAGAGTGGATTATGGAGCGTAAGGATATTCCCATCGTGCAGTATGAAAAGCTTCCTGGCTTCTTTAATCCCATCCAGTTTGATGCGGCCGAGTGGGTCTCCATGGTAAAGAAGGCGGGTATGAAATACATTACCATTACCAGCAAGCACCATGATGGATTTGCCATGTACGATTCTAAAGTCAGCGACTACAATATTGTAGATGCCACACCCTATGGCAAGGATGTGATCGGGATGCTGAAGGAGGAGTGTGATAAGCAGGGCATTAAACTATTTTTCTACCACTCGCAGCTGGACTGGCACCATCCCGATTATTTTCCGCATGGACGCACAGGGAAAGGGATTGCAGACCGGTCCCAATCGGGAGATTTCAATGCTTATATTGATTATATGAACACCCAGCTTTCCGAATTGCTGACCCAGTACGGAGAGATCGGGGGGATCTGGTTCGATGGCATGTGGGACAAACCTGATGCCGAATGGCGCTTGGATGAGACCTATGCACTGATCCACAAGCACCAGCCGGGCGCCCTCATTGGGAGCAACCATCATAAAATGCCGTTCCCAGGAGAGGATTTCATGATGTTTGAACGTGATCTTCCCGGGGAGAATTCAATGGGATTCAACAATGCAGGCATTTCCGACGCTGTACCACTTGAGATGTGTGAGACTATGAATGGCTCATGGGGATTTAATATCATCGATCAAAACTATAAGTCAGTGGAAAAACTGATTCATACCATGGTCAGAGCAGCAGGGTATGGAGCCAATTTTTTACTCAATACAGGTCCCATGCCCAATGGGAGGATTCAACCCGAAAATGTGGACACCCTTATGGCCATTGGTCAGTGGTTGGAGAGCTATGGTGAAACAGTCTATGGAACCCGCGGGGGACCAGTTAAGCCTCAGGACTGGGGAGCGAGCACTACCAAGGACAATGTGATCTACATCCATGTGCTGGATTACAATGGACGGGCCATTGAGATCGAGGGAATTGACACTGCTCGTCTGAGATCTGCCGTTTATTTTGACGATGATTCCAGGGCAGATGTAAAAAGAACAGAGAGCGGAATCACCCTTACCATTCCCAAAAGGAAGGTAAAGCCACTTGATACGGTTATCGTACTAACCCTGATGTAAGTCCGGCCTGTTCTATAACTCTTTGATCCGGATATACCGGAACCACAGCAGTGAGCCATGTCCCAGGAAACCGATATGGCCGTTGCTACGCTGTAGTCCGGGATGATCCTTATGGTCGGCGGTTCCATTCTTGCTGGCCTCCTTCAGATCGCCATCCACGATGATTGTTCCATTGAGGGTGATCCTGATTTTATCTCCATTGAGGTAGACCTCCTGGCTGTTCCATTCACCCACAGGCTTCAGGTATCCTCTTTTAGCCGGAATAATTCCATAGACCGATCCATGGTACTGGTAGGGCTCTAGCTTGGCATACACCTCTGCCGTATTATCCAGGATCTGTAATTCATAAGCAACGTAAGCAGCATCACCCTCCATGGGGGTCCTGACCCCCAATCCGTTGTTGGCACCTGGAGTCAGTTTAAACTCGAAACGGAATATAAAGTCGGAGTACTCCTTCGCCGTATAAAGATTCCCCCCCCCCGCTTTTGGCCGGCCGGATCACGATGGTTCCATTCTCCACGGAATAGCTGTGTTCGTTGCCGGCCCAGTTGGAGAGGTCCTTGCCATTGAACAGGCTTACAAATCCTTCGGACTCTTCCTCTTCGCTCAGTCTATTGGCATCTGTATTCAGTTCTTTCACATAAATATTCCTGAAAGCCAGGTCGGTACCATGGGCTTGCAGCTCAATGGAACCTGTGGGATAAATTGGAATGCTGCGGTCCCAGTAGTTCTCCATCACCACCTTGTCAACAACCAGCTGACCGTTGAGGTAAACGGTGACATTTTCATCAATCATGATAATGCGGAAGGTGTTCCAATCGCCGATAGGATTATCAGCTACCACCAATGGTATACTTTCATGTACCTTGTTGTTGTAGAGCCCTCCAGAACCCACCTGGGCACCCGCTTCCACCCGGGTCGTATCCCAGATCTGTACTTGTGGAGTTCCACGCAGGTAGATACCCGAGTCTCCTTTTTTGGTGATTCTCCAGTCCACGATCATCTCAAAGGAGCCATACTCCTTAATACTGCACAGGTTCAAGCCATCGCCATTAAACACAATGCTGTTGTCCCTGACGCTCCAGTTCTCCTTTAGCTTCTCATTGGCCTCATCCTGAAGCTTCTGAAGCTTCTTTTCGGAGAGCTCAGTCTTTTTAAGGGGATCAGCTGCCAATCCATGCCAGCCCGATAGATCATTGCCGTTAAACATGGAGACAAAACCCATCTCTTCAGGCATCTTGTCCAGGTAGTTCTGGATGTCGATCTTCAGATATTCAGAATCAGGACCTGTAATAATATCCATGGCTATAAGCAGTTTTTCTTTTACCAGTTTGCCTGTCAAACCGTTGTCCATCCCATTGCCTGGAAGTATTACACTTACAAGTGCATTGGCAGCCTGGGTTTTCAATTCTTCATGATCCAGGTAGGTACTGAGGGTCACAAAGCTGAGGAAAGTCTTAATCCTGCCCATGGCCCTGATCAGTAAACCAGTGTCTCCCGGACCGCTTGCCTGGGCTTCAATCTTTCTTAGTAAGAGCAGCTTCTGATCATCGGGCAGGGAGGATGAAGAGACGATCCGTATGTAATTCTTAAAGGCAGCTTCTTTCTCCTTCGCACTGGTCGATTGGGAACAGATCTCGAAGAGGGGAACGGCCGCATAAATATCATCCGACTTGATTAAGCCTGTGAATGCTCTCTTCCTGGTTTCATCGCTGCCGGTATTATAAGATTCGTAGACAGCCTCCAGGGCCTCCTTTCCACCTACTTTCGCCAACACGCCTATATACTTCTCAATCGTAAAGGTTTTAGCGGCATGTAGGAGGAGGGCCTGAGTACTTACCTCCCTGTAGGAACCCCTGTTGATGGCAGCCACCAGTGCAGTTTCTATGGCTGCAATTTCATTATGATCCTCCAGCTGATCGAATAGTTTCATCAGATCCCCCAGGTTCCCCTGGTCTGAAACCAGATAAAGATTCTTCAGGACGGCCGATCTTACCGCTCCGGATGGAGCGATCTGAGCATAAAGGATATTGAATGAATCGGAATTACCCCTGGCAGCAATCACCTCTATCAGGACCACTTTTGCTCCGTCTGGTGCCCCATCCAGCGCTGCTGTTAACAAGGGAAGCTCATCCATCCCCACGGTCTGCAACAGGGCTGCCTTTGCGGTCTTGTTATCCGATGCGGCAGGGTAGGAGACTGAATAGTCAAGGATTGCGGGGACCGCTTCACTCTTTTTGATCAGGGCAAGTGAAAGGACTGCCTGTTGTCTTACGGCAGCATCAGGATCGTTCATATAAGCGTAAACGATATGCCCTGTTTCATCGCTTTGCAGCATTCCGAAAAGACTGAGAATCTCTGCCTTTACCTCACTGTTTTTAGAACTATTGAGCGCTGATATCCAGGGATCGACCGCGGTGTTATTTGCAGCCGCATAGCGAATGGCTGTCATGCGATAGGGCTTGTTCTTATCCTTCATGGCATCCACCAGCATGGAGACACTATTTTCTATATTTTTATTTCCGGCAGCGGTAATCAGGGCAGCGCTCTTCAAAGTTACCTGCTCAGCAGTGCTGCACTTTTTGATTACACTTTTGCAGATCTTCAGACTCAACTGCTGCTCGTTTTGCTTAGACAGGATCTGTGCATAGACTATCAGGCTGCCTGTGGCGTTGGTTGGCTCAGGTATATATTCCACTTTTTTTGCTGCATCGTTCAGGATCTTATAGGAACCTGGATCACCCAGTTCGGCCAGGCAGGCCAGCACACTTCGCTGTAGCTCTGGAGAATCAGATCCTGCCAGCGCAGCTACTGCGTCGGCATGTGTTATGAATCCAGTGTTCTTTATGGCATTGACCAGAGCAATCTGTGTTCTGCCTTCACAGTTTTGTAATTGATCTGCAAATTGATCTGCTGCTTGTTTTGGAAATATATCCCGCATGGCTCTGATTGCCGGATCCTGCAGTTTCGGATCGGTAAGATAGGCGCTGAGGCTTCTAATAGATATTGAACTTCCAAAATAGTTCAGCTGGCTAATGAGAAAGCTCTTTACCTCGGGATCCTCTCTTTTTTCAATCTCCTTCAGGATCATTTCTTCCCACCCGAGTGACTCAAGCATCATGCCGGATTGACTATAATAGCGCGACAGGCTCTCAATGGCCATACGTGCTTTGGTGTCATCACCTGTTCCCGGGGCTATAACCAGGTCCAGGATCATCTGGAGACCTGCTTTTTCCAGGCTAATCATGGATTGCATCTGCTCATTCAGCTTTTGCTGATCCCTGGCAGGCACCTGCACCAGCAGATCTGCCACTTTGGTATCCAGGGTCCGATTGTCCTGTGCAGCAAGTGGGCTTAAGATCAACAACAGGGCAAACAGTACGGCAAGGGTAATTCTTATATATTTCATGCAGATAGTCTTTTTAATCATTGCAGCTTATTAAATATTCCAGGGTGAACGCATCTGGGGAGAGATCAGTCTGTTGGCTCCTTCATCATTGATAAATTCCTGTTTTACAGGATCGAAGTGAAGAGTACGCCCAAGCCTCAGTGCTATAACACCCATATTAACGATAATGGCTGAACGGTGACCATTCATCTCATTCAGTGCAAACTTCTGACGGGTCCGGACCGATTCATGAAAGGAAGTAATCTGGGGTTCCGGATCAGGCAGGGTGGCTGCCAGCTGCTGAATGTTGGGAATGGTGGATTTAAAACCCCGGAAGATCTTTCCATTTGGCCCTTCAATATAGGCAGCATCTTTGTCCCTGTTTTCCCCGTCCAGGATGATCTGGCAACCATCTTCGTAGGTATAGGTGATCCTGCGCCAGGATCCCACTGCATCGAAGTGCTGCTGGGGTGCATCCACTTCCACCTTAATGGGACTGGTATGGTCCTTGTTGAGCATATATTGTACCGGATCCAGATAGTGCTGACCCATATCGCCCAATCCGCCACCATCATAATCCCAGAAACCACGGAACTTGGAGTGGACCCTTAGAGGGTTGTAAGGCTTGACCGGGGCAGGCCCCAGCCACATATTGTAGTCCAGGTGCTCGGGCACCGGCTCCGGCGTCAGATTTGTATCACCGCTCCAATAGAATTTCCAGTCGTACCCGGTGATCCCGCTGACGGTGACCTTCAGGGGCCATCCCAGCACGCCGCTATCTACAATTTTCTTCAAGGGCTTCACGGTGCTACCCAGTCCATAGAAGCCACCCCTGAAACGGAACCAGGTATTCAGCCTGAACATGCTTCCGTTTCTCTGCACGGCCTCAATGACCCGCTGTCCTTCACCAATTGTTCGTGTCATAGGTTTTTCGCACCAGATATCCTTACCGGCCTCAGCAGCCATAACCGACATGGTTCCGTGCCAGTGTGGAGGTGTGGCGATATGCACGATATCGATATCTTTCTGAAGTAGTAATTCACGGAAATCGGAATAGCCTTTCACCCCTTCACCTGCACGTTTCATGGCCCGTTCCAGGTGGAGTCGGTCCACATCACAAACCGCCACCAGTCGCCCTTCCCGGGTAAAGTGGTGGTTGTATCCAATTCCACCTACTCCAACAATGGCTTTAGTCAGCTGGTCGCTTGGGGCCGTGAAACCGGGTCCCCCAAGAACATGTCGCGGTACAATGGTAAAAGCTGCTGCTCCCAGCACGCTCTTCTTTAAGAAGTCTCTTCTTTCCATGATCTGATTTTGGATAGTAATAATGTGAAACCAAATGTAGGAATTAGCACCCATTACCCCAAACAGAAAGTGGGTTTAATAATGTAAAGGATATTCGCTAAATTGGTGCCTGTTTTTCGGCACTTCTAAATTTCAAATATACATGGCGAACTCAAGAGCAAACCTGCAGAAGACATTGAATCACGAACAGCCCGAGCGCATGGTAGTTGATTTTGGGGCAAGTCCGGTTACAGGAATTCATGTCTTACTTGTGGAAAAGCTAAGGGTGCATTTTGGCCTGGAAAAAAAAGCAGTGAAGGTATGTGAGCCTTACCAGATGCTGGGCGAGGTGGAAGAGGATCTGCAGGAGGCCATGGGTGTTGATGTCATTGGCGTTTCACCCTCATCCGATATGTTTGGAAATCCCATGAAGGATTGGAAGGAGTATCGCACCCCCTGGGGACAGGTGGTGCTGGTACCCGGCTCTTTTACAGTTTCAGTGGATGAGCAAGGGGATACCCTGTTATATCCCCAGGGAGATGCCTCAGTACCTCCCAGCGCCAAAATGCCTAAAGCTGCCTATTTTTTTGATGCGGTTAACCGCCAGGAACCCCTGGATGAAAACAAGCTCAATCCGGAAGATAATATAGAAGAATTTACTGCTATCGGCGCTGCGGATCTCGAATACTGGAAGCAGGTTCTTCCTGAGGCAGTTCAACAAGGGAAGGGAGTGTTGGCCAATTTTGGAGGCACCGGCATTGGAGATATTGCCCTGGTGCCAGGCTTGAATCTGAAGGCACCCAAGGGAATTCGTGATGTGGCCGACTGGTATATGTCAACCCTGATGCGGCCCGACTATCTTCATTATATATTTGAAAAGCAGACCGATATGGCCCTGGCGAATCTGGCTATGATCAAGGATATTGCTGGTGATCAGGTGGATGTGGCTTATATATGTGGTACCGATTTTGGAACCCAGGATTCTTCCTTCTGTTCCATTGAGACCTATGAGGAACTCTATGCTCCATACTATAAGAAGATCAATAACTGGATCCATGAGCATACCCCCTGGAAGACATTTAAACACAGCTGTGGTGCGGTGGAACCCTTTATGGAAAGTTTTATTGGTTCAGGCTTTGATATTATCAACCCTGTACAGATCAATGCAGCGGGGATGGATCCTGTGCAGCTCAAGGAAAAGTATGGGAGAAGACTGGTGTTCTGGGGAGGTGGTGTGGATACCCAGAAGGTACTTCCCTTCGGAACGCCCGAAGAGGTAAAAGCTCATGTCTTGAGAGAGTGTGAGATTCTTGCTCCGGGTGGCGGTTTTGTCTTCAATACCGTTCACAACATGCAGGCCAACGTTCCACTCCAGAATGTGCTGGCCATGCTGGAGGCTATCAGGGAATTCGGCTGATAACAGGGTCCCGAATTAACATTATTTAGAATAATTTTTATCTAAAGATTAGGTACCTTTGTGTCTTTAAAATTTACGGGTATTTCATATAAATAACTCATTATTAATAACTAAAAGAAAATTTCCAATGTCAGATGTAAAACGCGTTTATACATTCGGTGACAGAAAAGCCGAAGGTAAAGCCGACATGAAAAACTTACTGGGCGGAAAAGGTGCCAACCTTGCAGAAATGAATTTGATTGGTGTACCAGTACCTCCAGGATTTACCATTACCAC
>PVMS01151435.1_pt1 | contig 10847 bp, 13 predicted proteins | sample 1853461 | NCBI WGS metagenome assembly PVMS01 (sample SAMN08582032, study PRJNA380276) | Marine sediment metagenome, whole genome shotgun sequencing project. | isolation source: ocean sediment barecode stripped | collected 2017
TGCAGTAATAAATGCCAGAGCTTTTCTTGCGGTGCAAAAAGAGTTTGGAAGCTTTGATACTTATATATGGCAGTTTGTAAATGGTGAAACGATTCAAAATACATGGAATAATCATTCTCAAGTACCCGCCAGCACTCTTCATTCTGATGCATTGAGCAAAGACCTGAAAATACGAGGCTTTAAGTTTACTGGCACGACAATCTGTTATGCATTCATGCAAGCTACAGGTATGGTAAATGACCATACAATCGATTGTTTTCGATACCAAGAGATTATTGATCGTTAATAAGTATTTTACCCATAATTCCCATATTATGCCCTTAACCCACGCATTAAGAACTGCTGCAATTCTTTTAATTTTGTCTGCTGTGTTGCAGTTCTTTATATTTGATCAGCTGCTGATCAAAACAGTTGTAGTTGCACACATCATTTTCTTGTTAAGTATTTTTAGCAAAAAACATGCTCGCCGTGTATCAATCATCTCACTTGGTCTCGCCATTGTGGTTCCGATTAGTGCATGGCTGACTTACAGATCTGGAAATACTGCGCTGGAGTTCTTCGTTTTCAATGCACTTGTTTTTCTATATGTCGCATATACAGCTTACATTGCACTTAAAAACAGCTGAAAATAATATCGACAAAGAATTTATATGAAAATAATCTTTATTATATTGACTAGCTTTATCACGCTACTAGTAATTGGACTATTTATATCTAGGCTCAAGCCATCAAAACTCAGCATGGGTTCTTAATGTATTTTTATTAACTAATATCCTCATTATAATTTTATTTGTTATTGTATTGATTATGTAATCGAAGAAAAATAAGTCATGAAACAACGACTATTACTCACGCTTTTACTAATTGCCACAAGCCTATTTATTCTTGACCACGCAGAAGCTTATGCTCATAAACCCAATAGCAACTCAAAAGACATGGCTCTCTATACCCCCACATGGCGCGCCTATAGTAATAGCTTACGGATACATTTAAACAACAACAGCATTCCATACATGGAACAAGATACAGAAAAACCGCGGGCATTGTGGGCTTCTGGGCTTTTCATGCTAGAGGTACTCCAGTCTAGGTTATCGGCCCAGAGGGGTGGCATATGGATATGATTTAGATAAAATTAACCAGTCCTTGGGGAATCTTGGATATAACAGAAGACCTTTAGAATAATGTGATTAGCCTATGAACATTTTGAAAACATGCTTGATAAATATTAAAGTCACGATTGTCTTAGCGACTCTACTCATGCTGATATTATCTGGATACAAAGATACCGAAATTCCATCATCCATATAAAATGATTTCAGATTCTCGCCTTACTCATTTAAACGAGTGGATAAATGAAACACTGGGCATCACAAGCTACTCACTAACGCCCGTCTCAGGGGATGCTAGTTTTCGCCGTTATTTTCGTCTAGTGACTGACAGTGAAGCCTATATCGCGGTAGATGCTCCTCCAGAAAAGGAAAATAATGAAGCCTTTGTGAAGGTAACGCACTTATTAGAGGCAGAAGGTCTTCCTGTCCCTCATCTCTATTATAGTTCCCTAGACTTTGGATTTTTTCTAATCAGTGATTTCGGTGATGATCTATTTATAAATATATTAAATACTAAAACCGTATCTAGCTTATACGAGAAGGCATTTAATGCATTAACGATTATTCAGCAAATCCCGGCAATGAGCCTACCTAGTTATAACCAAAATCTTTTACTGCAAGAGATGGAATTATTTCGAGAATGGTTTTTGAATAAGAATCTTTCAATTACATTAACAAGCACAGAAAGTAATTTAATTAGCCAAGTTTTTGCAGGTCTCATTGACAACGCATTAGCACAGCCTCAGGTATTTGTGCATCGTGATTACCACTCACGCAATCTTATGCAGCTTGATGGAAACCATCCTGGTATCATAGATTATCAAGATGCAGTTTACGGACCTGTCACCTATGATTTAGTCTCTTTACTACGTGACTGTTATATCGAATGGCCATTAGCACAGGTAGAAACATGGGCATTATCTTATCGAATACGACTCCTAAACAAAAATATTATTCATGCTGTAGACGAACAAACTTTTATAAAATGGTTTGACCTAATGGGAATTCAACGACAATTAAAAGCAATCGGTATATTTTCACGCTTAAATATTCGTGACAAAAAACCCAACTATCTCAAGGATATCCCGCGCACTTTAAATTACATAAAAATAATTGCGCCAAAATATTCTGAAACTCAAGCTCTTGCTAACTTTATACAAGACCAAGTCTCTTTATAAACGTGATGAAATGCATGCTATTAGCGGCGGGCTTGGGTGAACGTTTACGACCGCTGACCGATAAAACACCAAAACCACTTATCCAGGTTGCTGGCAAACCTCTGATCGAACATCATTTGAATAGGTTGAAATCAGCAGGCTTTAAAGAAATTATCATTAACCTCTCCCATCTTGGGCACATGATTAAAGAACAGCTGGGTAACGGTCAAAAGTTTGGTTTACAGATTGAATACTCTCTTGAAGGGAATGAGCCTTTGGAAACAGCAGGCGGTATCATTCATGCCCTACCCTTACTGGGTGATCAACCCTTTTTAGTCATCAATGGAGACATTTGGTGTGATCACTCCTTATCATTTCACAAGCTATCTGAAGATAAGCAAGCGCATCTTGTTCTTATCGACAACCCTGCTCATAACTTAAAAGGAGATTTTGTATATGAGTATGGAAAAATTTATAACACAGGTAAGAGTTTCCTGACCTTTAGTGGTATTGGTATTTATGCTCCAAGACTCTTCAAAAACTATAGTGCGGGGAAACGGGAGTTAGCACCAATATTACACAGCGCTATTGATAATAAGCGGGTAAGCGCTGAATACTTTACTGGGAAATGGTTTGATATTGGAACAGTAGAACGACTTGAGCAGGCTGAACACTATGTGTCTAATACCACATAGCGAATGATTATTTAGTCTTCAATATACTGATACCACAGATTACCTATGCGCTCATGTAAGGCTAGCTTAGTTCGTGCTAACGCTGATGCTTGTGGAATGTAATCTCTACGCTCCGCGATATTGGTATTACGCTTATAGAAAACGGTAGGGGCCGGAGTTGGGTTAAGGCCAAAATGGTTAAAGCTCCACACTGCGCGCGGCATATGATATGCATGAGTAACGAGGAGAAATTTTGAAATCGAGTTTTCATTTAGAATCTCTTTTGCAAACTTTACATTCTCCAAAGTAGTTCTACCTTCTTCTTCTAACCACTTCACTTGCACACCAAAATCAGTTTCAAGCGCATGCTTCATCAGAACAGCTTCGGACTGTCGCTCTCCATTGACACTGCCTCCTACTAACAAAATAGGCAGCTCTGTAATTTTTGCCAGCCTAGAGGCATAACGTAAACGTTCTAGGGTACTTGCTTTAACGATATCTAAATTATCGTATTCACGTGCAATTGGTAGACGTCCTCCACTTAGCACCACGATCGCCTGAGCATCCGCTGGAATTTCTTTTAATACTTCATACTGGTATTGCAATGGATCCAATAATTGGCGCGCAATATAGGGAGTGCTAGCAAAATACATCAGCACGGTACCCAGCAGTATGCAAAATGCTGCAAATTTACGTAATCGAAACAGCCACATCAGCAAGCCAAATGCTAACAGAACCAGCAATCCCCCAGGTGGAAGTATCAAATCAGCAACCATTCTTATTGTTTCGAGCGTCATTGACTAAGAGTAACTCATTGCTTGTTTTGCTTGAACATCTGCATGATAAGAAGAGCGTACCAAGGGACCACTGGCGACGTGATCGAAGCCCATTGCCTGTCCCAAAGTACGCAAATCATCAAATTCGCTTGGATGAAGATATCGCTGTACAGGCAGATGATGCTGGCTTGGTTGCAAATATTGACCAAGAGTCAGCATATTCACGTCATGTGCACGTAAATCTTGCATCGCTGCTTCTACCTCATCTAAGCGTTCACCTAGCCCTAACATTAAGCCGGATTTAGTCGGTACTCGTGGAATTTTTCGTTTATGCTCCTGCAAGAGATTTAAAGAATGTTGATAGTCTGCACCAGGGCGAGCATGCGAGTATAAACGCGGCACAGTCTCTAAATTATGATTAAACATATCCGCGGGCATTTTGCATAAAATATTTAGCGCTTTATCTAATCGACCACGAAAATCAGGAACCAATATCTCAATCCTAACCTCTGCATTGAGGTTGCGAATATGCTGAATACAATTAACAAAGTGGCTAGCACCGCCATCGTGCAAATCATCACGATCAACAGAAGTAATGACCACATAGCTCAATCCCAAAAGTTTTAACGTTTCCGCTAGGTGCTGGGGCTCATGCTCATCTAACGGCAAAGGTCTGCCATGTGCGACGTCACAAAAGGAACAACGCCGTGTACACACATCGCCCATAATCATGAACGTAGCAGTGCCGTTACCGAAACATTCTGTTAAATTAGGACAACAGGCTTCCTCGCAAACCGTATGCAGTTTCTGCTCGCGCAACAAGGTTTTTAATTTTCTTACTTGTGAAGTGAGCGGTGCTTTTACACGAATCCAACTGGGTTTAGGTATGCGCGGACGAACAGCCTCAACCTTAATTGGTATTTGCGTGACTTTTTCTTGGCCGCGACGCTTAATTCCAAGCTTAGCCACATGTGACTTATTCGGTAACTTAATGGACATTGGTGATTATATTGCTAGATTTGTAATGAAGATGTTTGCACAGCTGCATGGTTAATTCAGTATGAATCTGCTGACAACTAGATTCAACCCCATGATCTTTTAGCTGGGTTACCGCTAGACCGGGAAATCCGCAGGGATTGATTTGAGCAAAAGGGCCCATGTCCATATCTACATTCAGGGCCACACCATGATAGCTGCAACCACCACTCACACGTAAGCCTAGTGAAGCAATTTTTGCGTCACCAACATACACCCCGTGTGCGCCTGCTCGCGCTTCAGCCATAATTTGGTAACTGCCCAGCAAATCCACCACAGACTGTTCAATATGCTGCACAAGTTGTTTAATGCCCATTGATTTGCGACGTAAATTGATTAACAAGTAAATAATCACCTGGCCTGGGCCATGAAAAGTAACCTGTCCCCCACGATCAGACTGCACAATGGGAATTTTTGACTTCGATATAATGTGTTGCTCGTCAGCATTAGCGCCTAAGGTAAAAACTGCATGATGTTGTAAACACCAAAACTCATCTGCCGTTTCTGCGGTTCGCTGGTTTGTAAACTTACGCATTTTTGTATGGATCGGAGCATACGGTTGCAAGCCCAAATAACAAATTTGAAGCTCACTCACCATATCTCTCATAACGCTATAATGACCCAATCACTCGCTGTTAAATCCATATAGATACCATCTAAGTGCTGTTGGCTGATTGCGTTAACCTTCACAGTTATACTGATATAGTTTTTTTGCTTACTTTCCACTTCTTTAATTTCCGTAGTTTCAAAATCATCTAGATGTTTTTTTAATACCTCAACTACAGCCTGATGAAAACCATGATGGTTTTTCCCCATTATCTTTATTGGAAATTCACAAGGAAACTTTAATAGTGATTCATCTGACATATTGAAATAGAAGCCAGACGATTTCTTTTAAAAAGGTGCCTGCATTTTTCGTTGTTGGTATAAAGCATGTGTTTTTTTCCAAACCTCTCCCGGTGCACCATTACCCACAACTTGTTGGTCAATCTTGGTGGCCGCTAACACTTCTTTTGTAGAGCTAGTGATCCAAATCTCATCAGCAGAATATAACCATTCTTTTGGAATTAACTGCTCAGTATAGGGGATGTTTAATTCACTCAATAATTCCAATACGAAGTCACGCGTGATGCCAGGCAAAATTAAATTGTCTTTAGGATGCGTGAACACTTCTCCATCACGAACCACAAATAGATTACTGGCTGCACCTTCTAAAGCAAACCCATTCCGCACCATGATCGCTTCAACAGCAGACGCCTGAACTGCATCTTGTTTAGCCAATATATTGGCCAACAAGCTAATGACTTTTATATCGCAACGTTGCCAACGCTCATCCTTTGCTGTAATTAACGCAACACCTTTTTGCAAATGCTCTTGGGGCACTATTGCTAATGGATTTGCCATTGCAAATACTGAAGCAGCTGCATCCTTGGGAAAAGCATGATCGCGTGGCGCGATGCCTCGGGTAACCTGAATATAGATGGCTAGATTGTCGTCACTTGATTGTTGAATTAATGTCTCTACAAGAGCTTCCCATTCAGATTTTGTATAGGGATTATTGATACGAATTTCGCCAATACTACGTTCTAGTCTTGATAAATGTTGCTGCAGATAAAACGGTTTATTTTTGTATACCGGCAGCAATTCATAAATGCCATCACCAAAGATGAAGCCACGGTCTAGAGGTGAAATATGACACTCTTCAAGCGGCATATATTCGCCATTCAGAAATGCTTGAACTTGAACCATGAGAGGAATTAAGAAAATAGACGCAAAAAGAAATCTACGATGCGGCGCCACAAACCGCCCTTAGGGTTTGCTTGCAAAGCCACCAACGGCTTGTCCAAATAAGCTTCGCCTTTAAGCGTAATTTTAACCGCACCCACCTGCTGCCCTTGGTCAATAGGTGCCACGATATCCGTATCAACATCCATATTAGCTTTGAGTAGATCATATTGGCCTCTAGGGATGGCCACATATAAATCTTTCTCCAAACCTAGTTGGATCGATTTAGATTGTCCTTTCCACATACGTTGCTCAGCGAGTGTTTCCCCCGCCTTAAATAGTCTATGTGATTCATAATACCTAAACCCATAATTAAGCAATGCCTGGCTATTAACGGTGCGAGCCTTATCACTATCTGCGCCCATTACTGCAGAAATTAAACGCATGCCATTACGCATGGCTGATGCCGCCAAACAATATCCTGCTGCCTCAGTATAACCCGTTTTCAAGCCATCTACTGCACTATCACGCCAGAGTAAGCGATTGCGGTTGTATTGTTTTATGCCATTAAAGGTAAATTCCTTTTGTGCATAGCGTTTATACTCTTCAGGAAATTCTTTGATTAATGCGTGCGACAACAAAGCAATATCATATGCCGTAGTATAATGATCAGGATCAGGCAAGCCTGTTGCATTAACAAAGTGTGAATCTTTAAGTCCTAAGCGTAACGCTTGCGCATTCATAATATCTGCAAATGCTTCTTCTGTTCCGCCGACATGCTCTGCGAGTGCAACACTTGCGTCATTACCGGATTGGATGACTAAACCTAACAATAAATCCTCAAGAAAAATCTTATCACCCACCTCAACAAACATTCTTGAGCCGATGCTGCGCCAAGCCTTCTCACTGATTAACACCTGATCTTCTAAATGCACATCGTTTGCGGCTAAGGCTTTATACAACACATACGCCGTCATTATTTTAGTGATGCTAGCCGGATCCAAACGCTCTCGAGAATTATGCTCCGCTAATACCGCTCCGCTACCATAGTCCAATAACACATAACTTGACGCATCAAATGTAGGCGGCGCAGGAATGGGCAATGATTCTGCAAACGCAGTTGCGCAGGGAAATATTAATGCCAACAGCAAAGTAACCGTTTTACTATTCATCGATAACAAACCTCATAATATCTTTATACATGCACTAGCTATTCAACTACCACACGATATTCTTTCATACCCAAATCATTTAATTTTGCTACCGTAGCATCTGCGGATGCTACGGTAGATAGCGGACCAATACGTACACGGTGCAATTGCTTTACATTTTTAACTACAGACGAAATCGTGATCGCGCCAAGACCTAAGCCGCTTAATTGATTGAGTAATTGATCCGCATTTTCACGCTCACCAAATGCCCCTACCTGCACAAATATCTGCGGGTCTTTAATATTAGTGATAATGGCTTGCTCTTGGAATATTTCATCCTGTACTTTTTCTACTTCATTATTACCCACTTGCACTTGTGGCAGAGTGTCTGGAGCTACAATAGCGTCGTTATTTTCTGTAAGCAGCGACGCAGGTGTTTCTGCTAATCGATAATGCAACGGATCCAAGGCCTGTAGTTCCACTAAACCCGTTCCATCTTTAACAATACCCAGCTTAGTGGCCGCCGCAAATGACAAATCAATCACTCTGTTTTGATGAAATGGCCCACGATCATTGACACGCACAACCACTTGCTTGCCATTCTTAAGATTGGTTACCTGAACATAGGTAGGTAATGGTAACTGCGTATGCGCGGCTGTCATCACATACATATCATAGGTTTCGCCGCTAGAAGTGCGCCGACCGTGAAATTTTTTGCCGTACCAAGAAGCAATGCCCCTTTCAGTGAAGCCTTGGCTGTTTGCAAGAGTGTGATAACGCTTCCCAAACACTACATATGAAATTTGATTGCCATACTTACTACGTGGCTCAACTCTTGGTACTGCATCCGGTGGCAACTCACGTGGAGGTATCTTTGCAACTGGCGGCTCCACTGTTGCAGGTTTATGCAATGAGCATGCGCCTTGAGTAATGAGCAGCAAGAATATTACCCATGCATTAACTCGACAGGTGGATTTAATAAAATTAATTTTGAACAACGTGATTTTTGATATCTTGTTTAATCTGCTGACTTAATTGATACACAGCCATTGCATACATAGGGCTGTGGTTATAGCGCGTAATAACATAAAAATTATCAAATCCGGCCCAATATTCGCTTGAATTGTCATTTTTCAATTCTAGCAATGCAACTTTTTCTTGTGCATGTAAATCTGCATTAATTTTAACATTATATTGAGATAACTCAGCAACAGATGCAAATGGTTTAAGGCCTTTATCCAATAAGGTTGTGTAACGATCTCCAGTTATACTCACTGGCATCGTGATCGGCTCATCCGTACGCCAACCATGTCGTTTAAAGTAATTAGCTACGCTACCAATAATGTCTTCATTGCTTTCCCACAGATCCCGTTTACCATTTTCATCAAAATCGATGGCATATTGCCTATAGCTACTGGAGATAAATTGACTCTTCCCCATTGCACCTGCATACGACCCTTTTATGGCGACAGGATCTAAATTTTCTTCTTGGACTAATAATAGAAAATGCTCTAACTCACTACGGAAAAATTTTTGTCGTGGCGGATAATCAAACCCTAATGTAACAAGCGAATCAAGCACCGGATACTTACCCTCATATTTCCCATAAAAAGTTTCAACTCCAATAATGGCTACTATGATTTCCGGTGGCACACCATAATGTCGCTCAGCCGCTGCGAGAATTTGCGCATTCTCTGTCCAAAATTTTAGGCCTCCTTCAATACGTTTAGGAGTAATAAAAATCTTACGATAGCCCTGCCAGTTCTTCTTCTTTTCAGCCGGACGCTGGATAGCCTCTAAAACTTGCGTCTGTTTTGAAACTTTCCCCAATAATTCTGTTAATGATGCTTTAGAATATTCATGCTGTTTTGAAAATTTATCAATAAACTGTTTAACTTCTGCACGCTCAGCATAATTCTCGCTTGCATAACTACTGGTAGCCAAAGCTAAGATAACAAATAGAAATCTATACATAAATTTATGGTGATAATAATTTTCGATGAGAATTAATTGACATTAATATCCCAAATGCTGCCATGATTGTCACAGCTGAAGTGCCACCATAACTAATCAAAGGCAAGGGCACACCCACCACCGGAAGCAATCCACTCACCATGCCTATATTTACTACAAAATAGGCAAAAAATGACAAGCTCAAACTCCCAGCCAACAATCTAGAATAAGTGTCTTGAGCGCGTACAGCAATACTCAAGCCACGCATCACAATAAAAGCATATAAAAACAATAAAAAAGCCACGCCTAAAAAACCAAATTCTTCACTAAATACTGCAAAAATAAAATCGGTTGAACGCTCGGGTATAAAATCAAGCTGCGATTGAGTCCCGTTTAGCCAGCCTTTACCATAAACACCACCAGAACCAATTGCGATCTTAGACTGAATTATATGGTAACCAGTTCCCAGTGGATCGCTCTCAGGATTTAATAAAGTAAGGACTCGTTGACGCTGATAGTCGTGTAAATAAAACCAAAGTAGCGGCATACATGCAAGCACCAGCCCACCAAATATCATCAGCAACCGCCAAGCAATTCCTGCTAAAAAAATCACAAACAAACCTGATAAAACAATGAGGACTGCGGTGCCTAAATCAGGTTGGCGCACTATAAGTCCGGCGGGTATCGCGACGAGAATTAGCGCGATAAAAATTTGCCATAAGGTAGGCGGCATATATTTATCGCGAAAATACCAAGCCACCATCATTGGAAGAAATATCTTCATTACCTCTGAAGGTTGAAATCGAAAAACACCAAGATCCAACCAGCGTTGCGCACCTTTGCCACTGTAACCAATTGCCATCACTACAAACAATAACACCAGACCGGCTATGTACAGCCATGGCGACCAGTTAGATAATTGTTTACTGGGTATTTGCGCCAGGAAAATTAACGCCACAAAGCCAATACCAAACCGTATGGATTGCCGTGTAATCGCTGCCATTTCTCCACTGGTTGCACTATAAAGCACAATCAGTCCGATGCCACATAATAGTAACAGTGCTCCCATCAAAGTTGGATCAAGGTTAAATAAATATCTTTCATCCTTAATTTGCGAAGAACCCAACGTTTTCTTTATAGAATAGGAGCTATTCATGGTTTTTTTACTACAGGCTTATTTGCTGCTAATAACTCTTCTTTGCTTAACAAATAATTATCCAAAACTATTTTGGCTACAGGTGCTGCAGACTTACTGCCACCACCACCA
>PVMS01166146.1_pt1 | contig 10847 bp, 8 predicted proteins | sample 1853461 | NCBI WGS metagenome assembly PVMS01 (sample SAMN08582032, study PRJNA380276) | Marine sediment metagenome, whole genome shotgun sequencing project. | isolation source: ocean sediment barecode stripped | collected 2017
AGGGTCCGCCATGGATGAAAGCCGGATTGTTTTCCAGCGTCTGCACCAGGTTCGGCATCAGCGCATCCTTCAAAAGCACCGTCATGGCCGGGCTGGCCTTGATCTCCCTGGCCATCACCGGTTTGCGCTTGCGCGTATAGGCAACGACGACATTGCCGATGCGTGTCTCCAGATCCTTCAGGTCGGTCGCCAGGCAGAAGATCGCCATGATTTCCGAGGCCACGGTTATGTCGAAACCGTCCTCGCGCGAAAAGCCGTTGGCGACGCCGCCGAGCGAGCCGACGATCGAGCGCAACGCCCGGTCATTCATGTCCACGACCCGGCGCAATGCGACGCGCCGCGTATCGATGCCCAGGGCGTTGCCCCAATAGATATGGTTGTCGACCATTGCGGCAAGAAGATTGTGGGCGACGCCGATGGCGTGGAAATCGCCGGTGAAGTGCAAATTGATGTCTTCCATCGGCACCACCTGGGCATAGCCGCCCCCGGCTGCCCCCCCTTTCATGCCGAAACACGGCCCGAGCGAGGGCTCGCGGATGCAGATGGTGGCTTTCTTGCCGATCCGGTTGAGGGCATCGCCCAGACCGACGGTCGTCGTCGTCTTGCCCTCGCCGGCCGGCGTCGGGGTGATGGCCGTCACCAATACGAGATTGCCGTCCGTCCGGCCGTTCAGCGATTTGATGAAATCATAGGAGATCTTGGCCTTGTACGGCCCATAGTGAAGCAACTGGTCGGCTGGAATATCCAGTTTTGCGCCAACCTCGGCGATCGGCTTCATCGTTGCTTCGCGTGCAATCTCAATGTCGGATTTTACGGCCATAAGGTCCCCGTTGCATGTGTCTGCTGCTGTATTGTTTGTCTCAGGCGCCGAGAATGTCGCCGGCCTTCAGGCCGGTTTCCGCGGCATATTCGGCGATAGGCACCTTGGCGCCGGCGCCGCGCACCCGGCTTATCACGATGGCGCCTTCGCCCGCCGCCACGCTCGCGCCATCCTCGCTCAGATCGACAACCTCGCCGGGCTTGCCGCCGGCATCGCCAAGGCGGCAATCGAAAATCTTCAACTCGGCGCCGTTGTGCGTCGTCCAGCCGCCGGGCTGCGGGTTGCCGGCGCGGATGATGTTGTAGATTTCCCGCGCCGGTTTCGACCAGTCGATCTGCGCGCTGGCCTTGTTGAACCAGGATTCGTAGCTGCCCTTTGAAAGGTCCTGTTCGATCCGCGGCGCCGTGCCGGCCTTGACCAGATCGAGCGACTCCAGCATCGCATCGACACCCATCGGGAACAGCTTTTTGAAATATACGTCGCCCAGGGTCTCGTCCGGACCGATGTCGCATTCCTTCTGCATCAGGATCGGCCCTTCATCGAGGCCGTCATCGGGCCAGAAGATCGTCAGGCCGGATTTTGTCGCGCCCATGGCGATCGGCCAGTTGATCGAGGAGGGACCGCGATGCATCGGCAGCAGCGAGGGATGGTACTGGAACGAGCCGTGTTTGGGCGCATCGCGCACCCCTTCCGGCACGAACAGCAGCACATAGGCCATCATGCACACATCGGCATCGAAGGATTGCATCAGTTCGAGCGCCTCGGGCGTTTTCCAGGACGCCGGCTGATGAACCGGCAGGCCGTTTTCAAGGGCCAGCTCCTTCAACGGGTCGGTCGGCCGGCCCTCCTTGTCGGGCGCCGTGCAGACCGCGACGACGTCTTCGCCGCGCTCCAGCAAGCGCTCCAGAACGGCTTTGCCAAAGGCCTGCTGCCCGTGAACGACTATCCGCATCGTACTCCCCCTTGGTGGTCAGACATCAACCGGCCAGCCCCAGGGCGCACCGGTTGCATGGATGAAAAATAGCGATCGGCCCCAGCCGGGCAGCGGCCTATTCGGCCGCCTGCGCCGTAACCTCGCCAATTGCGCCCGACGCCCTGATCCGTTCCAGGTCGGCGCCGGAATAGCCCAGAACATCAGTCAGGATTTCTTCCGTATGTTCACCCAGCAGCGGCGAACGCTCCACTTCCACGGCTGAATCGGACATTTTGATCGGGCAGCCGACACTCAGATATTTGCCGCGCTCGGGATGGTCGACCTCCACGATCGTCCCGGTGTCGCGCAAGGAGGGCTCTTCGGCGATTTCCTTCATCGACAGGATCGGCCCGCACGGAATATCGAGCGGGTTGCAGATGTCCATAACCTCGAACTTGGTCTTGGTCTTGGTCCATTCCTCGATCGTGTCGAATATATGGGTTAGCTTGTCCAGCCGGGCCGGCGGCGTGGCGTATTCAGGATCGTCCTTCCATTCCGGCTTGCCGATGACGTCGCAGATCTTTTTCCAGGCCGGTGCCTGGGTGATGAAATAGCAATAGGCGTCCGGGTCGTTTTCCCAGCCCTTGCATTTCAGGATCCAGCCCGGCTGGCCGCCGCCCGAATCATTGCCGCCGCGCGGCACCGCCTCGCCGAAGGCAATGCCCTGGCCATATTGGCGGTATTCGCTCAACGGGCCTTTCTGCAGGCGCTGCTGGTCGCGCAGCTTGACGCGGCACAGATTGAGCACGCCGTCCTGCATAGCCGCCAGCACCTTCTGGCCGCGGCCGGTCTTTTCGCGCTGGAACAGCGCCGAGACGATGCCCAGGGCAAGATTGAGGCCGGTGCCGGAATCGCCGATCTGGGCGCCGGTCACCAGCGGCGGACCGTCACGGAATCCGGTCGTCGAGGCGGCGCCGCCGGTGCACTGGGCGACATTCTCATAGACCTTGCAGTCCTCGTAGGGGCCGGGGCCGAAACCCTTGACGGAGGCCATGATCATGCGTGGATTGAGCTCCTGGATGCGTTCCCAGGAAAAGCCCATGCGGTCGAGCGCGCCCGGCGCGAAGTTTTCCACCAGCACGTCGCACTCCTTGACCAGCCGCTCCAGGACTTCCCGCCCGGTCTCGTTCTTGGTGTTGAGCGTGATCGACCGTTTGTTGTGGTTGAGCATGGTGAAATAGAGCGAATCGGCGCCCTCGACATCGACCAGCTGCTTGCGCGTCGCATCGCCGACGCCGGGCCGCTCCACCTTGATGCAGTCGGCGCCCAGCCAGGCCAGCAGCTGCGTGCAGGTCGGCCCCGACTGGACATGGGTGAAATCCAGTATCTTTACGCCATCAAGTGCCTTGGACATCCCGTTCCTCTTTCGAGCAAATTCAAAAACGCGCCCGGCGCGACAGCCGGGCAGGCGTGTTCCATTATTTCTTGCCAACCACGCTTTGCGGGTTGAGGTTGCCGATGCGGCCGCTCTCGGTGCCGGCCGCCGGGTCGATCATCGCGTTGACGAGGGTCGGCTTGCCGGAGTCCATGGCCTCGTTCACGGCGCGGCGGAGCTCGTCTGGCGATGTCGCCTGGACGCCGACGCCGCCAAACGCCTGCATCATCATGTCGTAGCGGCTGTCCTTGACGAAGACCGTTGTCGCCGGGTCCGAACCACCGGTGGGATTGGCGTCGGTTCCGCGATAGATGCCGCTATTGTTGAAGACAACCACGCAGATCGGCAGATTGTACCGGCAGATCGTTTCCACCTCCATGCCCGAGAAGCCAAAGGCGCTGTCGCCTTCCACCGCCAGCACCGGATGGCCGGTCTCGATCGCCGCCGCGATGGCGGTGCCCATGCCGATGCCCATGACGCCCCAGGTGCCAACGTCGAGCCGTTTGCGCGGCTTGGACATGTCGATGATCGAGCGCGCGAAATCGAGCGTATTGGCGCCCTCGTTCACGAGGATCGCATCGGGCCTCTCCTTGATGATGGTCCTCAACGCGCCCAGCGCGCCATGATAGTCCATCGGCGTGTTATTGTTCATCAGCCTTGGCGCCATCCTGGCGACATTGGCCTCGACTTTCGCCCGGATCGCGCCGGTCCAGTCGGCCGGCGGGGCCTGCCAATCGCCGCCCATTCCCGCAAGCAAGGCGGACACGCACGATCCGATATCGCCGACCAGCGGCGCCGCGATTTCGACATTCGAGTCCATCTCGCGCGGTTCGATGTCGATATGGACGAATTTCTTCGGCGCCGTTCCCCACTGCTTGCCCTTGCCGTGCGACAAAAGCCAGTTGAGACGGGCGCCGATCATCATCACCACGTCGGATTCTTTTAGCGCCAGCGAGCGCGCCGCGCCCGCCGATTGCGGGTGCGTGTCGGGCAGCAGCCCCTTGGCCATGCTCATCGGCAGGTAGGGAATGCCGCTCTTTTCGACCAGGGCGCGGATTTCATCGTCAGCCTGCGCATAGGCGGCCCCTTTGCCCAGGATGATCAAAGGGCGCTTGGCGCCCTTCAGCACACCCAGCGCGCGGGCGACCGCATCGGCGGCGGGAATCTGGCGCGGCGCCGGATCGACGACCTTGACCAGCGACCTGGCGCCCGCCTCGGCATCCATGACCTGCGCGAACAGTTTTGCCGGCAGATCGAGATAGACGCCGCCCGGACGGCCAGAGCAGGCGGCGCGTATGGCGCGCGCGATCCCGATACCGATGTCTGGCGCGTGCAGTACGCGAAAGGCCGCCTTGCACAGAGACTTGGCGATGGCCAGCTGGTCCATCTCCTCGTAGTCGCCCTGCTGAAGATCGACGATCTCGCGCTCCGACGAGCCGGAGATCAGGATCATCGGCCAGCAATTGGTGGTGGCGTGCGCCAGCGCCGTCAGGCCGTTCAGAAAGCCCGGCGCCGACACGGTGAGGCAGATGCCGGGCTTTTGCGTCAGGTAGCCGGCGATGGCTGCCGCATTGCCGGCGTTCTGTTCGTGCCGGAACGAGATGACGCGCATTCCCTCAGCCTGCGCAAGGCGTCCAAAGTCGGTGATCGGGATGCCGGGCACACCATAGATCGTGTTGATGCCATTGAGCTTGAGCGCATCGATGACGAGGTGAAAACCATCCGTCAGCTCCGGCTCCGCTTCGACCGCATTTGCATCCATGCTCTGTACATTCGCGGACATTCCGCTCTCTCCTGAAATAGATTTGGCCTCGAATTGATGTCCTGCGACAATCAATCGATGTGAAAATTCAATGCCACGTGATCGCGCAACTTCAGCGTATGCTCGCGCACCAGCTGCGCTGCAAGATCGGCATCGCGCGATTCGATCGCCTCGATAATATGCATATGATCGACAACCGACCTGGTGGCGCGGTCGCCTTCCCCGATTGTGCGCGCGCGAATGGCGCGAACATGCATGAGAATCTCCTTGGCCATCTTGAGCAGCTGCTCCGATTTGCTCAGCTCAAGGATCGTCTGGTGAAACTTGATGTTGCTCTCTGAATATTCATCGAGATGGGCCGACAGCTGATCCTTGTCGACCTTGCCGACGATTTTGCGCAGCGAGCCGATTTCTTCATCGCTCGCCACTTCCGTGACCAGGCGCGCGGCCATGCTTTCCAGCGCCGCCCAGGCCAGGATCATGTCCAGTATCTCTTCCTTCGACTTGCGCACAAGGTAGATGCCGCGGCGCGGAACGATGCGCACAAGCCCTTCCTGGTCGAGCCTGGCGAGCGCCTCGCGAAGCGGCGTGCGGGAGATGCCGAACTGCTCTGAAAGCGAACGCTCGTCGAGCTTCAGTTCGACGCCCTCGTCGTAGATGTTCATCGTCGCGATGGCCTGCTTCAACTTCGTGTAGATCGTCGACGTCAGATTGAACTCTTCCGCGATCGGCCGGATTTTCAGGACGTTCTCAGCCATCGACGACCTTTCTCCCGCCGCGCAAAACGGCTGGCGAGTTCCAGTAGCATTCGGCGCCCGGTGGTTGACTGGTACACCATACACCAAGCTTGAAAACCCTGGCAAGGCGATTCGGAAATGCTTGCGCTGGAGGTTGGGCTATCGGCATTTTACTTGTTCGAGTTGGTGTTGGCGTTCCGATTGCCGCCCCGCACCAGGCGCATGATCGGCTTGACGGCGGGCAGGAACAGCAGGATCAGCGCGGCGATCATGATCGGCGCGCTCCAGGGCCGGGTGAAGAAGATCGAAAACGATCCGTCGTTGATCAAAAGCGACTGCCGCATCGCGGGCTCCGCCAGGGGGCCTAGAACGATGGCGAGAACGGCGGGCGCCAGCGGATAATCCAGCTTGCGCATCAGATAACCGACAACGCCGAAGATCAGCATTAGCCAGACATCGTGCAAGGACTGGGTCGGCGCATAGCCACCGATCAGGCAGAGGATGAAAATGATCGGCGCCAGGATCGTGAAGGGCAGTTTCAGAACTGCGATGAAGGCGGGAATAAAGGCGATGTTGATGATCAGGGCAAACAGGTTGGCGGCATAGAGGCTGGCGATCAGGCCCCAGACGAATTCCTGATGGTCGATGAAAAGACGCGGACCCGGTTCCAGGCCCCAGATTGCCATGCCGCCGAGCAGGATTGCGGTTGTCGGCGAGCCTGGAATGCCGAGCGTCAGCATGGGCAGCATGGAGCCGGTGCTGGCAGCGTTGTTGGCCGCCTCGGGCGCGGCGACCCCGGCGACGGCGCCCTTGCCAAATTTCTCCGGTTCCTTGGAGATTTGCTTGGCGATGCCGTAGGACATCAGCGATCCGGGCGTGGCGCCGGCAGCTGGTAAAATGCCGACGAAATAGCCGAGAAAGGAGCCCATCAGCATCGTTTTCCAGGTGCCGGCGATTTCCTTCAGATTGGCGATCGTGCGCTGCCAGCTGATGGTGGCATCCGACAACAGGCTCTTGCCGCCCGCCTTGTGGTTTTCCTCGATGGTCCACAGCATCTCGCCGATACCGTAAATCCCGATGGCCAGTACCAGGAACGGGATGCCATGCATGAAACCGGTGATGCCGCCGAATACCAGGCGTGGCTCACCGCTCATGATGTCGAGGCCAACCGCTGCCAGAACCAGGCCGATACAGATGGAAAAGAGGGTTTTGGCGATATCGTCGCCGCCTAGGCCGATGAAGGTCGCGAAGGCGAGCATCATGAGCGAAAATTCTTCCGGCGCGCCGAAGACCAGGGCGACATGGGCAAGGGGCGGGGCGAAGAAGGTGAACAGGACCACCGAAATCGTGCCGCCGACGAAGGAAGCGACCGCCGCCGTCGTCAGGGCCTTGTCCGCCATGCCCTGTATGGCCAGTGGCCGGCCGTCGAAGGTTGTCGCGACCGCAGTCGAGGCGCCCGGAATGCCGAGCATGATCGAACTGATCGCCCCGCCATACATGGCGCCGTAATAGATCGCGGCCAGAAAAATGATGGCGCTGGTCGGCGGCACAAGGAAAGTCAACGGCAACAAAATGGCGACACCGTTGACCGAGCCGAGGCCCGGCATGGCGCCGATAAACAGGCCAATGGTGCAGCCGAAAATAATCAGACCCAGATTGATCGGCTGGAAGGCAACCAGGAATCCATTCCCGAGGAGGCCAATGATCTCAAGCATATTTGGTTCTCAGAATTACAGAAAAATTTTGTAAAGCGGGTAAAAGAGCGGTTCGGTATAGCCCTTGGGCAGCGTGATCTTCAGGGCGATTTCGAAAAAGAAGAAGGTGGTGACCGGCACTGCGGTCATCGTGATCAGGGTCAGGCGCCAGCTATGCCTGCCCATCACCCTGAGATAGAAGATCAGGAACAGCGGCAGGGCGCCATAGACACCGATGATGTGAAACAACGCGATCGTCACGGTCAGGGAACCGGCTACCAGGACCACATCGATCAGCGAGCCCTTGTCGACATAGGCTTCGCTCGATCGCGATAACGGGCTCGTCTTGCGAACCCAGCGGAAGATGATCCACAGGCAGGAGCCCAGCATGACGGCGGCGAGCCAGAACGGCCATGCGCCGCCGCCAGGGCCTTCGTTTGCGATCCAGCCGATATCAAGCTCGGCGCTTTTCCACATCAGATAAACGGAGAAGATCCCCATCACGACCGCCATCAGCAACTCAGCAATGCGCATGATGGGGATTCCCCGATTACCTGATTAACTGGACCGAGGAGAGAGCGCTCAGATTACTCCCATCTTCTTCAGCATGCCTTCATGGATGTCCCGCTCGACGAGCCAGTAGTCCAAGAGGGCCTGGCCGGTGAGCAAGTCGCCCTGCAGGCTCTTCTTGGTGCGGTATTCCTGCCACTCGGGGGACTCGAACACGCGCGTGAAGAGGTCCGTGTAGTAGTCCTTGGCTTCATCGCTCATGCCCGGCGCGCCAACAACGGTCCGCTGCATGAAGTAGACCATGTCCTTGCCAAGTTCCTTGAAGGTCGGTGCGTCAGGAAACAGCGGCAGCCGCTCCGGCGTGAAGGCTGCAAGCGGCTTGGTGTTGCCCGCTTCAAAGAAACCGAGTTGCTCTGAGGGGTTGTTCACGGTCGAATCCGCGTTATTGCCCGCCAGCTGCTTGGCGACCTTTCCGCCACCCTTGTAGGGCACGTATTTCATGTCCAGGTCATAGGCCGTGTTCAGGAAATCGGTCAGCAGATTGTCTTCCGAGTTTTTGCCTGTGCCGGCCATGATCCAGGCATTGCCCTTGGCCTTGGCCGCCTTCACGAAGTCCTCGACATTGGTGATGTCTTTGCGATCGGAATTGACCCAGAGAAGGAAGGTATCTTCCGCCATCCGTGCCACCGGCGTGAAGGTCGAGATGTCGATACCCAGGGCAGGCTGACGCAGGGGCGTGGTGTAGAAGCTGTTCAGGGTGAACATGATCGTGTGATCGTCACCAGTCTTCTCTTTCAGATACACCAAAGCTTCGGCGCCCGAGCCGCCCGGCTTGTTGATCGGGGTAACCGGCACCGGAGCCATTTTGTTCTTGGCGATAATGGACTGCATAAGCCGGACCGCCTTGTCGGCGCCCCCGCCCTTGCCGGCCATGACGATGAAGTCAACCGGCTTTTTCGGCTCCCACTGCGCCGCAGCGTTGCCGGCCATGCCGACAGACACTGCCAGGCCGAGGCCTGCGGCAAGGCCGATTTTCAACACATTTCGTCTGGAGTCTTTCACAGTTTCTCTCCCTGGTTCGTGCGCTACTCGCACTCTTTGATGCCCGTACAGGCAAATTTTCTGCGTGTCTAACAACACGCCTGAGCGCACGGACGGCTTCTACTATTTGCCCATCCGGACACTGCAGTTGGTCTTTGGTATACCAACAATAAAAACCCGACGCAATATTCCATTGCATCTGCTAATTGCAAATTCGTCCAACTTGGAATTATGACCGGCCGGACGCCATTGCCGGTCCGGGGTCAATGTGGACATAATGGAGACGGTTGCGTTTGTTGGCATATGGTATACCAGAGTGAGTGTTCGCGCCGACATGAGGCGTTATTCATGCTGGTCCGGCCGGTTTTTTTGCCGGCGCCGTTTTCCAGGAAATGCATGAATTGCCGGAGGCGTTTGGATGTATCTTCACGAGTACCAGGCCAAGGAAATTCTCTCGCGCTACGCGATTGCGGTGCCCGAGGGGCGTGTCGCCGACACCGCCGCGGACGCCGAGGCCATTGCCCGCGACATCCCGGCGAAAAAATTCGCCGTCAAGGCGCAGGTCCTGGCCGGCGGGCGCGGCAAGGCCGGCGGCGTCGCGCTCGTTGCCACCTCGCGGGCCGTGCGCGAGGCGGCGAAGGAAATGCTGGGCAAGGTCCTGGTTACCGATCAGACCGGTCCGGAGGGCTGTACCGTGCGCCGCGTCTATGTCGAGGCCGGCGTTGAAATCGAGCGCTCTCTGTTTATCGCCGCGATGATCGATCCGCGCACCGGCCAGGTGGCGCTTGTCGGGTCGAGGCAGGGCGGCGAGGACATCGAGGACCAGGCGGCGCGCGATCCCACGATCATGGAGACGCTGGACATCGGCCCGGCCGGAACGGGCCCGGCCTCGGACTTCGCCGGGCTGGCCGAACGCCTGGATCTTGGCGAGGATCTGCGCGATGGCGCGGCGGAATTTTTCGAAAAATTGTACGACGCCTTTACGGAACTGGACGCAAGTCTGATCGAAATCAATCCCCTGGCGATCACCAGCGGCAAACAATTCGTGGCGGTCGATGCCAAGATCGTGCTCGATGACAATGCGCTGGTCCGCCATCCCGAACTCGCCGCGCTGCGCGACACCGACGATCTTGATCCGATCGAGATGGAAGCCCAGCGCCACGACATCAACTTCATGCGCATGGATGGCGATATCGGCGTTGCCGTGAACGGCGCCGGACTGGCCCTTGCCACCAACGACATGCTGGCCGACGCCGGCGGCCGCCCGGCCAATTTCATGGACATCCGCACAAGTGCGACCAGCACGCAGATATCGCATGGCTTCGACATGATTTTCAAAACACCCGGCGTCAAGGCGGTCCTGGTCAATGTCCATGGCGGCGGCATGACGCCCTGCGACACCATCGCGGAAGGGTTGGGCATGTCCATGCAGAGAACCGGGCGCAAGCTGCCGATCGTCGTGCGGGTGGCCGGCAACAATGCCGATTTTGCCCGCGTCGTCCTGAACAATTGCGGCATTTCCTTTTACGATGCGGCCGATATTGGCGAGGCGGTCGATCGCGTCGTCGCCATCGCCAGTGGCGAGGCCGCGCCATGACCGTCCTGATCTCGAAGGACACAAAGCTCCTGTGCCAGGGGATAACCGGACGGGCGGCGACATTTCACATGGGCCGGGCGCTCGCCTATGGCACGCAGCTGGTCGCCGGCGTGCGGCCGGGAAAGGGCGGCGTCAGCCATCTCGATGTTCCGGTCTTCGACCGGGTCCAGGACGCCGTTGCGGCGACCGGCGCCGATGCCAGCATTGTCTTCGTGCCCCCCGCCAATGCCGCAGAGGCGATGATCGAGGCGATCGAGGCGGAAGTTCCGCTTGTCGTTTGCGTCACCGAACGCGTGCCGGTCATGGACATGGTCGGCGTGAAAGCGGCTCTCAAGGGC
>PVMS01086854.1_pt1 | contig 10845 bp, 9 predicted proteins | sample 1853461 | NCBI WGS metagenome assembly PVMS01 (sample SAMN08582032, study PRJNA380276) | Marine sediment metagenome, whole genome shotgun sequencing project. | isolation source: ocean sediment barecode stripped | collected 2017
ATGGTGCAACTGTTATCGATCCCATACCCGGATGGTTGAATAATGACAACCCGCTCGAGTCCCAGACGCCGTTGTATGGCCCGGTAATCATCCACCACGGCCAAAGGAGGTGAAAACACTGAACTGGGAGCCAAGGGATATTTTTCCCATGGCCCGTAGATGTGCATGTGGGTATCACAGGACCCAGGAGGCACGCTCAGACCGGGGCCTTTGCCTGAATTTTCATCCATTGCTATACTCATTATAAATCTCCTCCTTAGAGTTTTTTTGATACACCAGCAAAGGCAGCTGTATCCCACCCCGGTACCACCAAAGATTTTAAATCACTATCACATGTAAGACGGGACTGCAAACCCCATAACCTTGTTCGACCCCGATTGCATCTGTCTACCCTACCCTATTCAGGCACAAGACGAAAAAATTTTAATTTCATCCAATATGGGGATTTATAAGGGAACTTTCTATTGATTTCGCCTTAAAAGGGGGAATACGGAATCCTTTGGGTTTCCTAAAAAAAATGTTTGACAAACCCGAACGTCCGGATATCATGACGTCATGCCATCTATCAACAAACAAAGCCCTGTTCCTTTGTATCACCAGGTCGAAGAGGCCATACGGAGAGATATCGCCCTGAAACTCTATCACCCGGATCAATCGATTCCGACTGAAGGCGAGCTTCAGGAGGCCTTTGGGGTCTCCAGAGAGACCGTGCGAAAGGCGGTCAACAACCTTGTTCTGTCAGGGGTGTTGGAGAAAAGAAGGGGTGTGGGAACCTTTGTCACCCGTCCGAAAATTGTCCACCGGCTTGGCCAACTTTACAGCTCTACCGAGGAAATCGTAGCAAGAGGCATGACGCCGGGTACGACCTTTATCGAAAAGAAGAAGATCCACCCGTCTCAAGATATGCAGCGACAAATGGGGTTGGAAAAAGGCGTCGATGTCATAAAAGTGAAGAGGGTCAGATCCGTTAATGAGGAGCCGGTGGCTATTTTAAGAAGCTATCTGCCCGAGGACCTGGTTCCGAACCTGACGAAAATAGCGTTCAAGAACGACTCCCTATATCGAACCCTGGAGGATATTTATGGCCTTAGGTTGATCGAGGGGGACGAAATCATCGAAGCAGGCTCCCTGAAAGGGAGGGATTCGGATTTACTGAAGATTAGAAAAGGCTCCCCGGTTCTTGTTGTAAAAAGGCTCGCTTACCTGGACAATTCAAGGGTCATCGAAAAACTGATGGCCCTTTATAGAAGTGACAAGTTCGAGTATCAGGTGAAACTCAGGGGAAGACCCCATGAACTGGGGGCGTGAAAAAAGGTTTAAGGCAAATCGGGAACCGCAACCGCAAGATCCTGCAAAGGAAAGGAGGGTTTAGAAAATGTCCGGAGTTCTTACTATGGGTATCGACATTGGAACCACCAATGTCAAGGCTTGTATCCTTGATACCAGTACCAACAAAGTCATTGCCTCGGGTTCTCAGGAGCACCCACTGTTTCACCCAAAACCGGGATACGCGGAACAGGAAGGAAACAACTATTGGGGCGCGGTGGTTTCTTCTATCAAACAATGCCTCTCAAAAGGCGACTTCGCCAAAGATGTAGCAGGGGTGGCGCTGTCTGGACTGGTCGGGGTTATGCTACCCATCAATGAAGATGGAAATCCGTTACGGCCGGGTATGATCTGGATGGACGCAAGATCGGAAGAAGAGTGCCAGGAGATTCGAGAAAGGGTCGGCGAGGATAAGATCAATTACAACAACGGCAACCGCATCGCTCCCTGGTTTATTGAGCCTAAGGCCCTTTGGATGAAAAAGCACGAGCCCGAGCTTTTCGAAAAAACGCACAAATTTCTTTCCCCTTCAGGCTATTGCACCTACCGGCTGTGTAGGGAATTCACCATCAACACCGGGGATGCAGGGCTTTTTTATCCCTACGAATACCAGAAGGAAAGATGGAATCCCGAGATAGCCGAGGGCATCGGGGTCCCAATGGAAAAATACGCAAAAATCTACCGTTCCCATGAGGTGGTAGGACAGGTGACCGCCGAAGCGGCCGCAGAAACAGGCCTCAAGGAAGGGACGATGGTGGCTGCGGGCGGAACGGATATCAGTTCCGCAGCCCTGGGCTGTGGGGTCATCAAGGCTGGTCAGGCCTACTATTCCATGGGAACCGGCTCCAACCTGGGGATTATGATTCCGACCGAACAGAGGGTGGAAGAGTATCGCATCCTTAAATGGCCCCATGTGCTGCCGGGCCTAACCATGTTTGACGGACCCATGGCCTTTACCGGTGTGTCCCTTCGGTGGTTTCGAGACATGTTTGCCGATCCGGAGCGGGTAATCGCCGAGCGTATGAATGGGAACGTGTGTGAACTACTCACCAAACCGGCAGCTGAGATCCGACCCGGGGCGGACGGGCTTCTTTATCTGCCCTACATGGGCAACACCCTCTCCCCAAACTGGAACTCCCATGCCAAGGGTGTATTTTTTGGGGCAAGACTCAGCACGACCCGAGCGCATATGATCCGCGCCCTTGTTGAAGGGGTGGCCTTTGATCTCTATTCAAACGTCAAGATCGCCAAGGAGGCGGGTGTCAGGGTAGATGAGTTAACCCTAAACGGCGGACCTACAAAGAGCGCCTTCTGGAATCAGATCACAGCGAACGTCACCAATCTGCCTCTTTTGGTTACCGATGTGGATGAGGCGGCGCCTCTGGGGGACGCCATTGTGGCAGCGGTGGGGGTCGGTCTTTACAATGCCCCGACCGATCCTGTGTCCGAGCTTGTCAGCATTGTGGGAACCGTTGAACCGGATCCGGCCACCCACGAGATGTATGAAGATTTCTTCGCCATCTGGCGGAGGGTCTATTTCAAACTACTCGACGAGATGAACGATCATCATGCGCTCCTCTACAAATATGACTTTGAATAAAGCCGTCGACGTGAAAACGGACATGTTTCATTTATGATCATAGATTGTCGATCAATGAACGATTGATCAATGGAATTGGGGCGTACCCAACTCAAAAGGGCGTTTAGCGAACGCCCACGGAGAGGAACGGGCCGTGGGGATACTTGAGATTTATGAAGCCGTTATTACGTACAATAAGCTGAAGACGGCTGAGTTAGTTCAGGCAGCGATGGACCAAGGCATTGCTGTCACCGCCATTCTGGGTGAAGGGCTTGTTGCCCCCTTGGATGAGGTGGGGAAAAAATTCAGCGACGGCGATCTTTTTGTGCCTGAGATGTTAGCGGCTGCGCACGCCGTCAAAGAAGGTCTTGAAATCCTACGTCCCCATCTCATCATTGCAGGTACGGTATCGAAGGGAACCATCGTAATTGGGACGGTGAAGGGCGATTTGCACGATATCGGCAAGAACATCGTTATCATGATGCTCGAAGGGGCCGGATTCAGGGTGGAAGACCTGGGTGTGGATGTGGAGGCGGAGAAGTTCATTTCTACAGCAGAAGCACTAAAAGCCGACATGGTGGCCTTGTCGGCCTTGTTGACCACAACTCTACCCGCCATGGAAGCCACTGTTGTTCGGATCAGGGAGCAGTGTCCCAATATGAAAACCCTGATTGGGGGTGCGCCCTTAACGGATCAATTCGCCAAGAAAATTGGTGCAGACGGTTATGGCGTGGATGCGCCAGCGGCCGTTGAAATCGCGCGGAACCTTTTAGGCGTTTAGTTCTGGCAGGACGACTCTGAGAAGAAACAGAACAAAATGTCGAACAGGAATGACAATAGGTAGGCCATTAATGTCGTCCAAAATGAAGGTTCGTTCATTCATCAAGAAAGAACCGATTAGCATGGAGCGCGCTCTTTAAAGGGGAGGAACCAGAAGTGAATTCAAAAGAGAGAGTTCAAATCACCATGGCCCACGAGGAGGCGGACAGGATTCCCATAAACTTCCGCGCCACGGACCAGATTATTCAGCGACTCTCAAAGGCACTGTCTTTGGACTATTTGGGCATACTCAACCATTACCGTGTGGATTTTCGAGAGGTGATACCGCCCTACGTCGGCCCAAAGTTCACCCAAGAGGCTGATGGCAGCGAAATCGATATGTGGGGGGTTGGAAGAAAGGAATTGATCACGGAAACTGGTAGAGATGTGATGATCTCCATCAACCCACTCAAAGATGCCCAATCCCCCGAAGATGTGAAAAACCACACGTGGCCTAAAGTGGAATGGTTTGACTTTTCACGGGTAAAACAGAAGTGCAGCGATTTCAGGGAATATGCCATTTCCACTCCTGGGCTGCACATCGAGGGTTACCACGGCGTTTTTCATCTACTCACCTATCTCTTTGGCATGGAACGGGCCATGCTAGATCTCGTGGTAAATCCTGAATTATTAAAGGCTGCCATCCATGAGATCATGGAGTTCTTCAAGGGTTACTATAAACGGCTTTTTGAATCGGCTGAAGGCAGGATTGATTTTCTATTCTACAAAGATGATTTTGGCGGCCAGAACAACCTTCTCATCAGCCCGGATATGTTTAAAGTCTTTTTTTGTCCAAACATCAAGGATCTGTCTAATTTGGCAACCCAATACGACGCGAAACTAATTCTTCACTCCTGCGGAAGCATAATGAAGTTGATTCCGGATTTCATAGAGGCTGGCGCCGCTGTTTTGGACCCCATACAGGTGACGGCGAAGGACATGGATATTCGGGAACTGAAAACCCGTTTTGGTGAAGAACTGGTTTTCCATGGTGGCATAGATGTCCAGCAATTGATGCCTTTTGGAACCCCGAAGGAAATCAAAGACAAGGCGAAAGAGACCATAGAGGTCCTAGGGAAAAAGGGAGGGTACTTTTTCAGCCCTTCACATCGATTTCAGCCGGATACGCCCATCGAAAACATCTTGGCCCTGTACGAAGCGGCACTTCAGTACGGCAAATATGGATAAAGGAACCAATGCCTGTTTGCTTCACTGAAAGGGGCTGCTCACTTTTGAGTCTCGCCGATCACAAATCAAGAACAAGGGGCACCGAGATCGGGGCATTTTCTGGAGCTGAAGATGGAACCATCAAATGGGGTTTTTTGGAATGCTTTAATAGGGAAAGGAGGTGAAGAGAGAAGACGTACATAGGTTCGGTTTATCGTATTGCTTTTTTATTGGATGAGATGCTTATTTAATAAGGAGGGACAAAGATGAAGCTAAATAGAATCTTTACGGGATTTGTAGCTCTGGCCATCAGCTTGATGTTCAGCTCAACGTTGATTGCTGGGAAAAAATTTGATTATTCCAAGGTTAAGGACTTACAGGGTATGGAGCTGATCGAATACTTTAACGGCCTTGGCCTGAAGGGGCAAGATGCGCTCGACTTCTGGATAAATATCCCTGTCAGCAAAGCAAACAAACAGGTGTATGACAGATTTCAGAAAGAAGGTTTTCAGTTCTATCTTGACAAATATCCAAGTGCTCCCAGTTTGGGGGGATATGCGTTTAAGATGGGAATGGGGGCAGAGATTGTAGGCCCCATGAGCAAGCAAAAGTTGAAACTTCCCTTCAGCGCGTACGTGCCGTTGAAAGAAGGCCCTATTGGAGATCCCAATAAGACTTATCGCGTTGGCTATACGATCCATGGGTTTAACCATCTATGGCTCCTGAACAATGCGGATACCGCCATATGGGAAGCAAGTAAGAATCCGAACGTGAAGTTGACTGGGGTGGAGCTTGAAGTTGACAATGCTAAACAGGCGCGTCAGGTGGACACCTGGATTGCTCAAGGTTTTGACGGAATCATGATATGGCCCATGGTGGAAGCTCCCACAGGTCCGCCAATTCAGAGAGCACTTGATAAAGGGATTCCGGTCGTGAGCATAGATAGGATGGTAGGAACGGAAGAAACCACAAACCGACTAACGGGAAACTTCCCGGCTAATGGTGCTCAACAGGGGATGTATTTGGTCCATAGACTTCTCAAAGAGACAGGAAAAGTCGACGGCTCAATTATAATGATTAGGAAGCCCCTTGGAGGCACAGCAGACAGTATGCGAACCGGGCATTTTCTGAAAGTCATCAGTTATTTCCCAGGTCTAAAGGTCGTTGGCAACTATCATAATCCAAGCTCAAGACCAGACTCATTCAAGCAGGTACAAGATGCTTTAATGGCTCATCCCAAGGTTGATGTCATTTTCGCTACAGGCGGTGAACAGGCCATGGGATCGGCACAAGCGGTTGACCTGGCAAAGAGATGGAACAGCAGAGAAGGGGGGAGAAAGATCATTATCCTGAACAACGATGACTCCCATGAGACGTTGAACGCAACAAAAGAGGGTAAGCTGGCCATGACTGCTCCTTACACACCTCTTCTGGGTGCATTGGGAATGAGGATTCTGCTCAGGACAATAGCAGGTGAAAAGCTTCCTCAAGATATTACAACACCTGACATTCCTATGATCACAAAGGAAAAGGAGAATGTATTGGGAGTGGAAACCTTTACCGTGGACGAATGGGCACCCTATGCCTATGGTCCCCGCATGAAGTAGACTTTTGGTTGGTTTCCCGCGGCGCCGGGTGCGTCGCGGGGAAAAAAAGGCAAATGGGTCTTGAAATTCACTGTTGATCCCAGTTGTTCAGACAGGAAGAAGGGTGTTGGGTCGCTAAGGAACAGCGCACAATGGGCACTGCAACGAACCGCAACGGAAGGACTTCCATATGATGGGTAAAGAAAATGGGTCCCCCTGGACCGGGCTGAAGCAGATAGGGTTTGGCACCAATGCCACGTTGGTGTCTATACTCATTGGTCTCTTCATCGTTGCAGGCTTCCTGAGTTCTGGCTTCCTGAAGTTGGAAAACCTCTTTAACATCGCCAGAATCGTATCACTAACCGGGATTATGGCGGTGGGCATTACCTATGTGATGTTGGTGGGCGAAATCGACCTTTCCGTGGGGGCCATCATGTCTTTATCGGCGGTCATGGGGGGGCAATTCGTCCACCTGGGAATCGTCATTGTTCTACTCATTACTCTTGGGACAGGACTTGTTCTTGGACTCATAAACGGCATAGGGGTCATAAAGGGTAAAGTGCCCTCTCTCATTATGACCCTCGCTACCCTAACGGTCTACAGCGGGCTGGCGAATATCGTTTGTGGCGGAAAAGCGGTCTATCCTTACCAGTTGCCCGGCTATTTGTGGTTGGGGAACGGGCATGTTTTCGGCATCCCTTTTCCAATCATTGTGTTTGGCGCTATTACTATCATTTCCATCCTTGTGTTGAATTTTACAGAATTCGGAAGATGGGTCTATTACACGGGCGCCAACCGGACGGCCAGTCGGCTTTCTGGAGGCCGTACCGATGGGGTCATCATCACGACTTTTCTTATAAGCGGGGTTCTATCAAGCATGGTTGGCCCCATGATCAGCGGTCAGATGAACCGCATATGGTCAACCCAAGGGGCAGGCTATGAACTGGCGGCCATTTCCATCGCCGTATTAGGGGGAGCAAGTCTGACCGGGGGGAAAGGAACCATGACAGGAACCTTCGTCGCTGCTTTCATTTTCGGTGGGCTCATGAACATCCTGAACCTGAGCGGGGTTGGGACCTATCTGCAGGATGTGGTGAAAGGTGGGCTACTGGTATTCGTGGTTGGCATGATGTACCTGAGAGAGCATCGAATGAAGGCTGTGTAAATGGGTTTCAATGAGTAAATTGTTTTGCCCAAAAGCATACATGGTTTGCCGTCAGCCAGTGCTGAAAAAGAGAGGGTTATGCATCTATTAAAACGAAGTCCACTATTCATTGGCGGCGTGGCTCTTTTTGTTTTTGGTATATTTGCTGATCCGGCCTTTCTGACGCTTTTCAACATACAGAATCTGCTTCGAACCAGCAGCATTCTGGGGACCCTTGCTTTGGGCGTTACGATTGTCATGCTCATCCGGGAGATCGATCTTTCCGTAGGATCTCTGATGGCTTTCACAATCATCTTTGCCATCGAGGTAACGGCCAAGGTAGAGTCTCTGTTTGGCATTGCAGCCATACAGGGTGGTCATTATATGATTCACGGCATGGGGTTTCTCATTTTTTTTACACTGCTTGCCGGTTTGCTTTCGGGATTGTTCAACGGGATCTTGGTGACAAGGCTGAAGATACAATCTCTTATCACTACACTTGGCGTCCTCTATGCCGCAAGGGCCTTATCCTACATCATTTCAGGGGGGCACTCCATCTATCTCACGAAGATGAAGCAGTTCCACTGGATCGGAAGTGGAAGCTTATTGGGGATTCCCATACCGCTTATCATCTTTTTTCTGGTGGGAGGTGCTGCCGCGTTTCTACTCAAATATACGGTCGTGGGAAGACGGATTTATGCCATAGGGGGAAACGAAAAAGCGGCTTTGTTTGCAGGGATCAACACAAACGCATGGAAGTTGGCTGCTTTCGCCATGAGTGGGTTCTGTGCGGCATTGGCAGCATTGATGTACAGCTCCTATCTGGCCTCAGCCGATCCCCAGCAGGCTGTCGGATATGAGCTTTCTGCTATAGCCATTGTAGTTTTAGGAGGCACCACTCTCGAGGGCGGTCGAGGAAAAGTGTCCGGTACATTACTTGCCGCTTTAGTTTTAGGAATTCTGAACAACATATTGGAGTTAATAGGCTTACGCATTTGGTACCAGCAGGTAATAATCGGATGCATCATCATCGCAGCGGTTATGCCCAGGTATCTAAGGGCCAAAACAAACTGAATATATGGACAAAATAGCCCTTCGAACTGACTTCAACCAGAAAACAAACAGCACGATGGCGGAAGGTCACGATTCTCCCGTGGCCTGCTGCCGTACAACTCATGAGGAGGAGTAGAATGGAAAATCCCCCCCTCCTGCAATTGACTCAAATCAGAAAGTCCTTTCCAGGGATTCTGGCTTTAAAGGATATCGACTTTCAGTTGAACGAAGGTGAGGTTATTTCCCTTGTGGGGGAAAATGGAGCCGGGAAGTCAACACTTATGAGTATCATCGGAGGCGTCTATCCGCCCGAGAAAGGCGAAATATTCATCAAAGGTCAAAGGGTCGATATAGAGAATCCCGGTGTGGCCCGAAAATATGGCATCGGATATGTCCATCAAGAACCTACATTGGCGCCGAACATGACAGGAACGGAAAACCTATTTCTTGGGCAGGAACAAACCTATTCCTGGATTATGGCGGATACCAAATCGATGCACCGGCACGCAAACAAAATCCTGGAGGAAATCGGGATCGCCTTTGATCCAGAAAAGGAAGTTGCGGAAATGACTTTGGCGGAAAAGGAGGCCGTTGCCATTTCCAAGGCCATGTTGCAGAGACCGAAGATATTGATCCTCGATGAGGTTACGGCGCCCTTGGATCAGGTCGGAGTAAAACATCTCTTCAAAATCATCAAAAAACTGAAAGCGTCAGGTATCGGAATCATTTATATCACCCACCGGCTAAGAGAAACTTTTGAAATTTCCGACAAAATTTTTGTTCTTCGCGACGGGGAAGAAGTGGGTATACGAAAACCCGAAGAGACCTCTCAGGAGGAAGTCATCAAAATGATGGTGGGAGAGGAAGGGATTTCCAGTTCCAACGGGGACATGGGAGATATGTCGGCTCCAGGTCGTGAGTTGTTGAGGTGTGAAAACCTCTCCCTAGCAAAATCGTTTAAGAATATTACCATGAGCCTTAGGGCCAATGAAATCGTCGGACTTGCAGGCCTAAAAGGGTCTGGAAGGTCCCGGTTTGCTCGCGCCCTGTTCGGGTTGTTGAAAGTGGATGAGGGTGTGATCTATATTGATGACCGAAAGGTCAAAATTGGAAATCCGTTACAAGCCATGAAAGCAGGGATTGGATTTGTTCCCGGTGACAGACAGCATGAAGGGCTCGCCCTGATAAGAAATATGGGAGAGAACCTGAGCATCACCACGCTGGAATTCTTTACCCGGTTTTTCGGAATTCTAAAACTCAAGGCTATCACTGACAAGGCTCTTCAAATGGTAAACAATTTGAACGTGCGACCACCGTCTCTAGAAAGGGCTGTGGGCAATCTCTCTGGGGGGAACCAACAGAAGGTCATGATCGGAAAATGGCTCGAAAGGGGGTTGCCCATTCTTATTTTTGACGAGCCAACAAGGGGTGTTGATGTGAAATCGAAGGCTGAAATCCATCGACTGCTGACCCGACTGAAAAAGGAAGGAAAGGGGATCATCGTGATTTCCTCAGAACTACCCGAATTGATCAGCGTTTCTGATCGAATCCTGGTGATGAACCAAGGGGAAATTACAACCGAATGCACCTACGAGGACAGTTCGGAGGAATACATCCTGAAGTGCCTGCATGTGGATCCAACCACAGATGGTCTCTCAAAACAGGGTGAAGGCTTTTTGAAATGAATTGACCAAAAGGATATGTCGTTGCTCCCTGAATAAAGCGTATCTTCTCAAGAAGACGAATGAATCAAAACGAGAAAATAACACACTCCTTTTTTTGTCCATTTGGGCAAGAAGGTACTCCCTATTTTCCTGGTATAACTCTTTTCTGGGGCGCTATTAAATCACAAACAACCCACCGACTCCGCCGATGACGCTTTTTGCCACAGCATAAACAACGTACACGTTGATACCCGCCGGCGGTGTGATCATACCCAGGCCCCCGCCAGATGCCACTACGCCGGTCAGGACCTGGTACATTGATATAGCTTGACGCAAAAGACAGGATTTCCGTATACTCTTTCCGGAAGATAGCGACTTTTTGTAATTCAGATTTGAAAGGTAGCAGGTGACGTATAAGGACTCAATCCCAACATCGGATGAAATAGATGAATCCCTTCGATACGTGCCATTTCATCGTTGGCTTGGTTTAAAGATAGGTAAATTAAC
>PVMS01170902.1_pt1 | contig 10844 bp, 11 predicted proteins | sample 1853461 | NCBI WGS metagenome assembly PVMS01 (sample SAMN08582032, study PRJNA380276) | Marine sediment metagenome, whole genome shotgun sequencing project. | isolation source: ocean sediment barecode stripped | collected 2017
TAGGCAAAGGATTTTATCATTATCCTGAACCGGAATACAGAAACAAAGATTTTCTAAGGCCATAACCACGCATTTCAATCTACTGAATTGGGACCTCTATTATTTATTTTAAAGCCGAAAATAACCGCTAAATATGTGAGCCATTAGCTCAGATAAGTTTTTCTTGACATTCAATTTCGCATAACATATCAAAATATTAGCAGACTACTCATTTCGATCTCGATCACACACCAGCAATTCTATCGAATCATCAACTCAACTTTAACAACCCTCAGTAAAGTTTTAGGACGGGTCAAGCGCTCGATAAATTCACCTGATTAGTTAGTGTCCGTGATTTATGATGGTAATCCTTGCCGCTTTGCAAACTCGGCATCACGGAAATAAGTATATCAAGCCGTTCATTTGAACCGCAGCTTAACCGGCAGCAGGTCAAAAGGAGAGAGTCATTATGAAACTAAATATCAAAGCGTTGGGTCTGGCAACAGGAATCCTGTGGGGGGTTTCTATTTTTCTTCTAACCGGGTGGTTTTTGCTTCTGGGTCATCCGGGGAACCTCCTTAGTAAATTAGGCGGTATTTATCTCGGCTATTCGGTTACATGGCCTGGTGCATTTGTCGGCCTGATCTGGGGCTTCGTGGATGGCTTCATCGGAGGGGCTGTTTTAGCTTGGTTATATAACAAATTTTCAAATTAAGGGTCAAACTATAAAAACCCAGGTCCATAAAATTGAACCGCCCCATTCTCGCGGACAGTTTCGTTAAAAAGACCGGTTCTGAAAAAATCAGGGTATTGTTCATGATGATCAACCGCAGGCGTCCGGCTAAAAAAAATCTTCATGGGAGATGATAAGTCACACAAGATGAATCCCAAACAATTCATCTTGGCTGTGAATTTGATTTTCTTATAACTAGTTCCATAATAGAACCCTTAAGGAGGGTGAGATAAATGTATAAAAACATTATGGTTCCATTGGATGGTTCTGTACTAGCCGAATGCGTTCTTCCTCATGTGGAAGCGTTTGTAAAAAGTTGTCATGTAAGTAATGTTGTCTTTGTACGCGTGGTTGAGCCACCTGCAACTTTTTATAGTGGGGATTACCCGATAAGTCCCGATCTATTGATTACAAGTGAAGCAGCCCGTAATGCTGCCGCTCAAGAGTACCTTGATCAGATCGTAACCCGACTCAAACATGAAAAGGCAATACTGCAATCTGAGGTGCTTATCGGGCGGGTAGCAGACAGCCTTTCTGATTTCATTGAGGCAAATAATTTCGATCTTATTCTGATGGCAACCCATGGACGCTCCGGAGTCAAACGATGGGTTATGGGAAGCATCGCCGACAAAATTCTGCGATTCTCAAACATTCCGGTTTTAATGGTACGTGCCCCAGGTTCCGCAGAAGGGGTTGAAGCGGAAAAATAGAACCTTTATTAAGCTTGCTAAACAATTGGAGGATATCATGCACCAACTAACTGCAAAAGATGTTATGACTTCGAAAGTATTTGTTGTGCGAGCCGACTGGTCGGTGGACCGATTATCCGAATTTCTGGTCGAAAATTCAATTTCAGGTGCTCCGGTGGAATCGGAAAACGGCGACCTGATCGGTGTGGTCTCTCTTATCGATATTGTCCACCATAAAACCCGCCACGAAAAAGATCCAAATTGGCCTCATGACTACTACCTTCGTGCTTTGGAACGCCAATTTGCTAAAGAGGAGATCGCCTCCTTTCACATCGAAACTGAACCACTTTCGACAATCAAAACTATTATGACACTCATGATTTTCCAAGTTTCTGAAAATACGCCGGTTCCGCAGATAGCCGATATGATGATTAAAAATCGGATCCATCGCGTGATGGTAACACAGGACAAAAAATTAGTGGGCATCATTTCAACGCCGGATATGTTGAAAGTCATCCGGGATGCGTGATTATACAAAACCGAAACCAAAATGATACATCGTATCTTTGCCATACCTCTTCAAATCCTTCCCCAAATCTAAAACAGTCTGAAAAAATTGATTCAATTTTTCCCATTTTTTGCTTAGAGATTTTGACACCCTTTAGGCAATATGATAAATTTCAATCCAAACTGAATGTTTCAAATGTTGATAATTTCAGCCTGCGGCTAACATCCGATAGCAATGTTACATAATCGACATCGCGCGCCCGAAATGCGGCCGGTAGAATCCGTCAGTCTATCGATTTGTCCGCTCGACACCGGCGCCAAACCGGATTAACGTTTATAAAATGAATTTTTATCTTACAAAACCAAAAGGACATTGTTTTGCTCTATAGAAAAATTAAAAAAAATGGTGATAATCTTTCAATTCTTGGTTTTGGTTGTATGCGCCTTCCTCAAAAAAAAGGTGCTCCCGGAGACGGTAAAATCGATGAAGATCGCGCCCGAAAGCAAATTCTTTATGCCATAGATAACGGAATTAACTACTTTGATACCGCAATGCCCTATCATATGGGCGCAAGTGAATTATTCATTGGTAAAGTGTTAGCAAATGGTTATCGTGAAAAAGTCAAACTGGCGACTAAACTTCCACCGTTTTATGTCAATAAATCCGAAGATATGGAACTTTTGTTGAATGCCCAGCTAAAAAAATTAAATACAGATCATATTGATTATTATTTAATTCACGCCCTTGAGAGGAAGAGCTGGGATAAAATGAAATCATTCGGTGTGCTCGAATTGTTGGAAAAAGCAAAAAAAGACCAACGCATTATAAATGCGGGCTTTTCGTTTCATGGTGATCGAAAAACATTTATAGAAATCATTGATGCATATGACTGGGAAGTTTGCCAAATTCAGTATAATTATCTAGATGTAGAGAATCAGGCAGGTCGGCGAGGACTCCAATATGCCGCCTCAAAAGATATCGGCGTTATCATTATGGAACCTTTAAGAGGAGGAAATATAACCCGAAAGATTCCTGGGGATGTTAAAGATATCTGGGCCCAAGCAGAAAGCACAAGAACTCCTGCTGAATGGGCGTTTCGTTGGATTTGGAACCAGCCTGAGGTGTCCGTTGTCTTATCAGGCATGAACGAAGAAGAACATATTAAAGAAAATATCAAGATTGCCAATGAAGCCTTTCCCGATTCTCTTACAGAAGATGAGATACACCTGATCAGCAGTGTCAAAAAGAAATATAATGAGTTAATGAAGGTCGAATGTACGGGCTGCCATTATTGTATGCCCTGCCCTCACGGAGTAAATATTCCGCTTTGTTTTGAATTCTATAATACCGCCCATATGTTCGGCAGTGTGAAAAAAGCCAAAATGCAATATTTGTATTTTTTATCCGGTGCTGCAAGCGACTCTGCTTATGCCTCTTTATGCGAAAAATGTGGGCAATGCGAAGAGGCTTGCCCACAAAAAATACCCATTCAAAAACACCTTGACGATGTGGCTGAAACCCTTGAGGGAAAATGGCTAAAACCGATGGCATGGCTGATAAAATGTGTTATGTGGTTTCTAAAATGGAAAGAAGTCCGGCGAGGCAAAAGCAGCATAAGCAATGCATGAAAAACAGAATCCGGATGAAGGGGGTCGGTTAGGGGTAAATATTACCTCAGATGTCCGCGGAACTGAGACATAACGTCACGAAAGTAATTGCTTTTTAAAGAAAAATAATGACGGATATCGGACTTATCGTTGCAATGCGTTCAGAAATTCCGGATCTTTTTCATGGCAACACCGGCATCATGCACATTAATGATTGCCGAATAAAAGTAGCGATTTCCGGAATCGGACAGAAGCGCGCGCGTGATGCGACCGCAAAAATGTGTCAAAACACCGATGGTTTCTGCCCATCTCGTCTTCTTTCTATGGGATTTTGTGGTGGTACCCAGGACGATTTGGCCATCGGTCAGCTTATCATTGCCGACAGGCTTTCTTATAATGATCAAGAAATTGAACTTGAAAATCAATTTGTTACTAACGCGAAGGGATTCTTAAAGAAATTCTCATACAAAATTGGAAAATTCCAAACGTTTAACCGGCCCGTCTTCTCTAAAAATAAAATTCTTGAAGATACCGTTGCGGTCGATATGGAATCGTTTGTAATTGCCCGGATTGCAAAAAATCACCACATACCGATTATGTTTATCAAGGCGGTGAGTGACCTCGTACCGGATGAGGCCACTTTTGGAAATATTTTCACTCGCTTAATTTCCATGAGAAACAATTTTAAAATAGCAAAACATCAGCTCAATTTATTTGCCGGAGAATATTTCTGCTGAAAAAATGAGTCTGGTCTTTACAAAAAGGAGATCAAAATTGAAAACATCGTGGAATCTGATCGTTTTTCTGCTTATAATGTCCATTTTTTTTTATCCCGGTTGTGGAAACGCTTATAAAAAAGATACCAAGAACGATTCAAAAGTGTCTTTGGAAGATATTGAAAAAGAGACCCCGGCAACCGACCACACCACGGTGGCCTATCTTGAGCAGGAGAAAAAGAAATTTCAAGAATATATTGGAGAAAAAATCGAGCAATTGGAACCCAAAATTGAGGCGTTAAAGGACGCGGCTAAAAAATTGACCGACGATGCCGGAGCTGAAATGAATCAACAGATCCAAAGATTGGAAAAATTGAAAGACAACATAAAAGAGAAATTGACGGAGTTGAACCAGAAAGGTGTCGATTCCGTGGAAAAATCTCAAAAACAGTTCCTTATTAAATGGGAAGAACTAAAAAAATCTTACGATAGTATCGTTAACGAAAAATGATCCACCTTCGATCAAACAGACCCACATCCAAACAGAGCACCTAAATCACAGGTCCATCTCGAAACTTTGAGACCTTCAAAAATTCTTATTTTTAAGTACGGTACACCCCAGGGTGTAACCTGAATTTAAACCGGTTAATTCGGATTGATACATTTTTAGGTTTTCAAAGCTCTGGAATCCGACACTGAGGAAATAGGATTCCAATAATTATCATGCGCTGTTGAGTTTTATATAATCAGAAGAGGATTTGATGACTAAAAAGAAAAGAATACTTTTATCCGTATTGATAATGGGAATTGACCTGGTGGTTTTTTTCCTTCCGTTAACCGCTTTATTTCTGATTTACATCCTGATGGCGAACCCCGCCTGGTTCAGGGATTTTTTAAACACCTTGGATTCCCCTAAACCCCAAACAAAAGTTGATGATCATTGATCCAAAGAATTTCGGAAAAACTATTTCAATAATTGTCGAAACCCGCTATATTAACCCCATTAGATGTTCACCGAAAGAGGCCGGACAGGCACTAATTAGATTTTACGAGCCATGGACAGTGAAAAGCTCGAATTGTAAATTCATGCGTACTGAGCAATAATCATCTTAATTCAGACGGATCGATAAAGGTGCAAAAGTAATGGATAGAAAAAAAATAGACAAAATTATGACCATCGCCTTAAAAAATGTAAAGGGGATTGGAGAAGTTGCCACTTTTCCAAGCGATGATCGCCAAAAGATCCTAGATATCGAGCAGGACGCTGAAAAAAAAGCATTTATGGGACTCGGCAGTGTCATCAACACCGGAGTGCGGGAAGTCTTGAACTGTGATCAGATATATCTGGCCCTGACGGATATGGACTTTGTCTGGGGCTGCCACGCCAGTTTGGTGATGAAAAAGGGCGAGGAGTTGGTGGGTGAGGAGGTTCAGGATAAACAACGCATTGCCGAATTATCCAAGCGAGAGGATGTCTGGTTCATGCACCAAAATTTTGTGATATACAAAGATAAGATCTCTTTCCCCAATGATTTAATGAAGAAAATTTGCCATTTTGAAATTCCAGGCATTCCAGCAGAATGGTGCCGATTAGAAGATGAAACTATTGGCCACCGTTCCATTATCTATGCCAATCCGAGTACGCCTTGTGATACTTTTATAAAAAAGCAATATTTCGATGGCATCAATGAAAAGGGATTGGGAACGATTCTTGTCGGAATCAAATTATAAATGACCGTGTCGGGTTCGCGCAGAAATAACTGACGCAGAATCGACCCGTAGATTGGGTTCGGATTTGATTGATCCGTGAGAGTAAAATCACTGCAATAGCAAGCTATTTCACGTATTCTTCAAGTGAGGCATCGGCCAAAGACGGGCTGAAGCGAAGATGCTGAAATGTGAAATTATTTCTATTTAAGCCCCTAATCCAACAAAATGATACTATAGTAATCAAAAGAATCGGACGTGTTTTCGGCAACCTGAGGGGTTTTGCCAAGTAGTTGTAGTGTTCCGATGACATCGATGGAAAACGACTCCACCGAAGGCCTTTTTTCCTGGGGAAAACGGCAATTTTCCGGATAGGTACATTCTTTACAAAGGGCGCAACATTCCCCCACAAGACTAAACACCTTATAAAATCCTTCCAGAAAAAGTAAGCGCTCTAAGCTTACGGTTCCTTTCCACCCGCGCACCTGTTTGATCCTTTTTCGGCTATTGTTGAGATAAAATTCAGGATAATGCTGACGGACCTCCAAAAGTAATGCTGAAGAATAGCCGCTAAGAATTTTACGCGCCTCTTCGGGTCCGGGTGTGGCCGGTGGACAACACCATGTCGTATTATAATGCTTGCAACCATAACGACATTTCAGATGGACCCATTCGGCAACAATAATATCGTCGATACCAATGGGTGTAATAGCCTCCAACCCGCATGGTTTCCCCTTATCAAGGAGTCGCTGCAGCAATGTTTGGGAAATATTGCCCTTGTTTTGAAACAATACAATTTTATTGTCTTTCATGTCACTTTTCTCCGGATAAAGATGAGTCGTGTATTTAATGAGGATATATCCTACTTTTTTTGATGAAGAATTTCATCCGGTACAATCCCCTCCAAATGAGGAAAATCGTCGGTCATATGCGGCAGTTGTAAGGCTTGCATGAATTGATCCTGGAAATCTTTTTCCGCAGTCAGTTCAATATACTCTACATTTCGGGAAATCCAGTCGGCTTCTTCCCTTTTTTTTCTATTCAACAGCGCTGCCCGGGCACCGTCGCCTGCCGCATTTCCGATAGAAACAACTTTTTCCAATGCACAATCCGGGAATAGCCCCATGATCAGAGCCTTTTCCGGATCCACGTGTGATCCGAAGGCTCCCGCAATTTTCACCTTGTCCACCTTATTCATACCCATTCGGCGCATCATAATTTTACAGCCGGCATAAAGAGCGGCCTTAGCGAGTTGAATCTGTCGAATATCCTTTTGGGTAATCACCACATCTTGGCCTATTGATGTCTCTTCCTTCCAAGCAATCACGAATTCGAGACGGTTGCTGTCCATATTTTTTCTGAACCGCTTTGTTTTCAGATTATTGCGAAAGGCCCCGCTTTTCGCTATAATACCGGTACGATAGAGCTCTGCAAATAAATCAAGAACACCGGATCCGCAAATCCCTTTGACTTGCATTTCCTTCGGTTCGGAGTATCTCCGCCAAGCCTTCCGGCCGATGACCTTATAATCCACCTCGTGTGTCTCAGAGTCGATCTCGATTCGTTCGATGGCCCCCGGTGCGGCCCGCATTCCACAGGTAAGTTGCGCACCCTCGAGGGCAGGGCCCGTGGCGCAGGATGATGAGATGAGCTTATCTTTGTTGCCCAAAACCAATTCCCCATTAGTTCCGATATCAATAATGAGCTGAATTTCTTCATTTTTGTAAGGTTCTTCAGATATAAGCACGCCTACATTATCAGCCCCTACGAAACCGGCTTCATTGGGCAGTATGTGGACATAAGACCCACTGTTGATTTTAAGACCCAAATCACGGGTTTTGATATTTAGGCCATGGGCAACGACCGGCGGAAACGGCGATACACCCATATGACTCGGATCAAGCTGGAGAAGGATATGATGCATGGCTGTGTTACATACAATCGTCAGGTCCTCAATGTCTTCAAGATCCAGACATAAGTATTCTTTATCATTGGTTGGGCTGTCGATCTCTTCTCCGTGACGCCGATCTTTCCCATTATCTTTACGGTCTCTTTTTCGTGAAGGATGAGTAGATCGAACCGCCCTTTTAAAAATGGTATTCATTCCATCAATAATATCATCACTCATTTTTCGGAGCCCGTCGGGGTTCGTCATATGATAGCTAATCCGGCTCATCACATCTTCACCATACCGACACTGGGGATTCATAAGCAGTTGGGTATCCAGAACTTCCATTGTATTAAGATTACAGAGATAACCGGCAACCGTCGTTGTTCCGATATCAATCGCCATTCCAAAATGATCTTTGACCTTGCCCGGTCTTACCCTGATAATTTCCTTGTCCATCCAAACACTGACGGTAACCTCCCACTTCCCCTGTCGCAGCGCGTTGGGAAGCTTTCTCAAGGTGTGGAAATCGATATCAAGATTTGCTAAACCAAACTGTCTGTTCAACTCCTCGCAAACACGCTCAAAATCACCCGCAGAGTCTTCAAAAGTCGGCGGATTAACCTTAATATGATAGAGTTTCACTCCGGGATTGGAATCAATATGAATGTCCCGTGCAGCTTTACTGACCACCTGCTTGCCGGCCATGGACTCCTCAGGTACATAGATGAGGACATCACCTTGAATTTCGGTGCAACACCCCAAGCGGTAACCTTCTGTTTTTTGGATCTTGTTTATGAACTTTGCCTCTCCCTCCAGCCAGGGAGAAACGTTTGTAAAAGATGAATGAATCTCAAATTTCTGGAAATAACCTTCCTCAATTCGGACTTTACATTTTCCACAAACCCCTTTCCCACCACAAAGGTTTTCAAGATCCACACCAATATCCCGGGAGGCTTCAACAACCGTGACCCCTTTTTTGACGTCACCTCGTTTGCCGGATGGCTGAAAAATGACTTTTGCCGTTTTCACTGATATATCCTTCTGTTCAAAAATAGAAAGAGGCACCCCCCCTTATTGAAAACACCCAGGCGATACCCCTTCAAATTAAGACGTCTATGACTTATTTGGTGCCCAACTAAAAATAGGATTTCTCGTTCAGATCCAGGCGAATAAAATTTTAACCCCAGGTATACGCACGGTATCCCGAGAATTACAATTTTATATCCAACGCGGATATGGACGATAAAAACAGTTTTCGTTCAGGCACTATTTAGCAAGACTCGAGCTTACCATATTTTTTCGCCGCCGCCATCAAAGCGTCCATATTTTCCTTGGGGACAGCCGGAAAAATGTCACACCCCGGCCAGAGGGCGTTGACACCGCTATCAACGGCCGCTTTAACCGCTTTATCCACATCTTCCGGTGTTCCTGTAACAATCACCTTATAGGGATCGATGTTTCCCAGAATCAATGCTTCCGGCCCCAGCTTTTCGCGGGTTTCAGCCACGTCGTTTACCTGATCGACACTAATGGCATCTGCTCCACAGAGTGCCATCTCCTCAACGATGGTATTCGAATCGCCGCAGATGTGCAGAATTTTTGGAGATTCCAACCCAATGAAAACTTCCTCCAGATGAGGTCGAATAAGGGTTTTAAAAATTCGCGGACTCAATATATCCGGTCCTGCCCCCATCTCGCGGACCGTAATATAGTCAGCTCCCGCTTCTTTGTAAATCCGTACTATTTCAATGAGCACATTGGATAGTTTGCTTAATACCTCATCTACCATGTCTTTCTTTTTAAACGCCATCTTGGCCAGATCCCCGATATCGACAAGTTGCCCGGCCAGGGTATAAGGTCCCAGTACCCATGCCCCGATAGCCACCTGATCGCCGATCTCTTCTTTTAATTGGCGAATGGCGTCTACCACTAATGGAATTCTGCCCGCTTTTGAAAGATCCGATGGGACCTGCAGGTCCAAACCCGCTACCGTTTCCGAAACTTTTTTTGTTATTGTCGGATAAACAATATCGGTGTGGTGGGAGTAAAAATTGACTCCGGCACCCAAAGCTTCGGCCTCGACCCCCATATCAAAGGGAACCACTGCACATTCGAGGCCAAAGAGTTTGGGAGTAGAGGCGGCCATGCCCGCCATTTTTTTTGCGTCCACATGTATTTCGGCAAAATTCCAGCCGTATTTTTCAAGTCCATGTATAGTTACATTCCCATAACCGCTAAAAATGGGAATCCGGTCTATCTCTTCCCGTGCAAAACACTTTAGGACTCTTTCTCTGGAGTTAAGTTCTGTATTCATCTTTCATATTCCTCCTGTTTGTGAAAACCCCGACCTTTTGGACAGGGTATTTTATGACAGCTTTGTTTACTTCTTTTTCGGTAAAACATGGCTTAAGTTTGGAAATTTATCCTTCATATGCGGTATCCACATAGACTTGGCAAACGTCCTTTCAAATTCAGGATTCACGGTAAGTTCTATGTACTCCACCTTCCGGGCGAATTCATCCGCTTCTTTACGTTTATCAACGTCAAGGAGAGCCATACGCGCACCATCACCAGCAGCATTCCCAACGGAATAGATCTTGTCCGGGTCACAGTCGGGGAACATCCCCAGTACCGCTGCCGATTGCTTGTCTATGTAACTTCCAAAGGCGCCGGCCAAAACAACCTCGTCTACCTTTTCCACCCCAAGGGTTTCCAACAGAATCTTACTCCCTGCATACATGGCCCCCTTGCCGAGCTGTATCGCCCTGATATCTTCCTGACAGACAACAACATCCTGACCGATTGAAGTCTCCTTGGCCCAGGCAATGACATATTCGTACTGGTCCTCCGCTTTACGCAGACGGGGAGTGGACACGTCTTTTTGGAAACGTCCGGTTTTGTCGATAATGCCTGCCAGAAAAAGTTGGGGAACGGCGTCAATTATTCCTGATCCACAGAGTCCTTTGGCGCCCACATCCTCCGGCGCCATCTCGGTATTCCACCGAGTCTCATCA